>Ga0190359_1001546_pt1 | contig 14414 bp, 15 predicted proteins | sample 48721823_MG_FD_161269 | JGI IMG/M metagenome (GOLD analysis project Ga0190359, IMG submission 161269) | Hydrothermal vent microbial mat bacterial communities from Southern Trench, Guaymas Basin, Mexico - 4872-18-2-3_MG | ecosystem: Environmental > Aquatic > Marine > Hydrothermal vents >... | reverse complement strand
ATACGAGGAAGGAGAAACGGGCAAGGATGGGTGGATAACTTTCAAACTTCAACCTAAAGAGTACATCGTTAAAGTAGAAAAACCCGGATTCTTCAGTGCAGAAAGAAAAGTGAATCTTTATGAAGAGAATGAGATTTCTTTTAAGCTTCTAAGCTTCAAAGAGGGAATGTCAAAAATTGTGGAATCCATAAGTAGGGATTTACCAGAAAAAAAGAATTTTAAGACTGTTGTTTACGGTTCATTTCCCACAGGGAGCATAAATTTTACTGCCGAGTTTTTTCTTGACGAGGGAAGGGTTGTTGTAGAAAGTGATGAGCTTAAGGATGAAGTTACTATTGAATTTAAAAATAACGAGTTTAGATACAATGGAAAACCGTTTCCTTCTGAAGAAGAGCAGTATCTTCCTTATGTCATAAAACTTATAAACGATTCTGTATTGTTTATAAAGGATTATCCTCTGAGATTGACCCTTAAGTACGCTGGTTCCACCGTATACTTTTCAAACATATCCTTTAAAGAAGAAAAGGATGATTTTAAAATTTTTGGCTTTTTTGTCATTGACAATACCACACTTAAAGTAAAAAAAGAGTATATAGATTTTTACGCTGTTGATAGACTTAAAAGAAAGACCCATTATTCAATTTGGTTTTATTACGATAATGAATAAAATTCTAAAGAGGTTTGTTAAAATTCAGAAGAATTTAAGAAAAAGAATAGTTCTCTCTAAAAATATAGACAGGGTAAAAACTATTCTTGGTGTAGATGTTTCATACAAGGGAGATTTTCAATACACAGTTGTCGTAAAGTATGATGTTTTAGAAGGAAAAGTTAAAGATGTTGCTGTAAAAAAGGAGAAGGTCGTTTTCCCATACATTCCAACTTTTCTTTCGTTTAGAGAGGGTCCCTATGCAGTAAAGACAATAAAAAAACATTTTGATTTAAAAGAGATTGATGTGGTTCTTGTGGATGGGCAGGGAATAGCACACCCAAGAGAACTTGGTCTTGCCACATACATAGGAATTCTCATTGAAAAGCCGACAATTGGTGTTGCAAAGAGCCATCTCTTTGGTAAGTTTGTTGAACCTGAAGAGAAGAAGGGGAGTTTTACATACATATTTAATAAAAATAGGAAGATTGGAGTGGTGTTAAGAACAAGGGATAAAGTAAAACCACTTTTTGTTTCTCCTGGAAATATGATAGACATAGAAAAATCTAAAGATATAGTGTTATCTCTATGTGTAAAATATAGAATTCCAGAGCCAATAAGAATTGCTGATAAAATTTCAAAGAGAGTAAAGGAGGAGTTATGGGAAAGAAATTTGGTGTAATTGGAGGGAGTGGATTCTACGATTTACCTGGTGTGAAAGAGAGGGAGAAGAAAGAGATAATAACCCCATTTGGAAGTGTTGAGGTTAGCATTGGAGAGATTGGTGACAGAGAAGTTGTTTTTGTGCCAAGACACGGAAAAACCCATACAATTCCACCTCACCTTATTCCCTACAAGGCAAACATCTGGGCTATGAAGGAAATTGGCGTTGAAAGAATACTTGCAACATCTGCTTCAGGTTCTTTGAATGAGAATATGAAGCCAGGTGATTTTGTGATAATAGACCAATTTCTTGACTTTACCCATGATAGAGACTTTACATTTTTTGACTCTGTGGGGAAGGTTGTTCATACAGATATGACAGATCCATACTGCCCGGAGATGAGAGATGTTATAAGAAGAGTCATGGAGAAGGAAGGGGTAAGATTTCATTTTGCTGGAACATATGTTGCTATGAATGGACCAAGATATGAGTCAAGAGCAGAGATAAAGATGCTAAAGATTCTTGGTGGCGATATTGTTGGTATGACAGGTGTTCCTGAAGTTACCCTTGCCAGAGAGTTGGGACTTTGCTATGCCTCCATTGGAATAGTAACCAATTTTGCTGCAGGAATAACAGATGAGATGATAACCCATGAAGAGGTGAAGAAACTCATGGATGAAAAGAGTGAAATATTAAAGAAAATAATAATTGAGGTGGTTAAACTTATTCCAGAGGAAAGGCATTGTAACTGCAGGTTTGCACCAGGCGAAGTTTAACCTTGTGTTATAATTCCTTTTAGTGAGAGTTCATACGCTGGTTGTTGAGATAGGCTCAACTATTACAAAGGTATCTGCTTTCTCCTCTTTAAAGGAGAGAAATCCAAGATATTTAGGAAAGGGCATAGCAAAAACAACTGTTGATGAGGGAGATGTTACAAGAGGACTTGAGAGAGCTATAGACGACCTTAAAAGTAAACTTGGCGTAGATAAACTTACATGGACACATCTCTTTGGAAACTCCTCTGCTGCAGGTGGTCTTAAAATGACAGTTCATGGGCTTGTCCTTGAGATGACTGCCAAGGCAGCAAAAGAGGCAGCTCTTGGTGCAGGAGCTATTGTGAAACTTATAACTGCAGGACTTATAACCCCACATGATTTGAAAAAGATTGATGAGATAAAGCCAAACATAATCCTTCTATCAGGGGGTGTTGATTTTGGAGAGGATAGAATTGTTGTTGAGAATGCAAAAAGATTATCCACCATCTCCATAAAGCCCCCTGTTGTATTTGCAGGGAATCGTGCAGTAAGAGATATAGTGAGGGATATATTTAAGAGTAAAGGTTTTAAAGTATACATAACTGAAAATGTTTACCCTGAAATTGACAAGTTAAATATTGAACCTGTAAGAAAGGTAATTCAGGGAGTTTTTGAAGAACACATAATCCATGCTCCAGGAATGGAAGAGATAAGGAATTGGGTTGAGGGAGATATAATTCCAACTCCAGGGGCTGTGATGAATTCCTTTATGCTTCTCTACAAGGAAATAGGAGATATTATGGGATTTGATGTTGGAGGAGCAACAACTGATGTTCACTCTGTTACAAAGGGTAAAAAGGATAAGGATTCCGTGGTTATATATCCAGAGCCTATAGCCAAAAGAACTGTGGAGGGAGATCTTGGTGTTTATGTTTCTGCAAGGAATGTGCTTGACGAGATAGACCCTTTAAATAGAGAAGAGATAGAGAAGAAGTTCAAACATCTTTCTCCAATTCCAGAGAAGAGAGGTGAAATTAATTTAACAAAGAAGCTTGCAGAGGTTTGTGTAAAAACTGCTCTCTTAAGACATGTGGGAGAAGTGAAGTATCTTTATACTCCCACGGGAAAGATAAAGGCAATTTTTGGAAAGGATTTGAGAAATGTTAAATGGGTGGTTGGGACAGGGGGAGTTTTTACTCATATTCCGTCAATGAAAACATTTTTAAAAAAGCTCTTTAAAACTACTGAAAACGAAAGACTCCTCCTTCCCAAGAATCCAAAGATTCTTATAGATAAATATTACATTTTCTCAGCAATGGGCACTATCTCAAATCTTTATCCCACAGGTGCAAAGAAACTCCTTCTTGAATCTCTGGGCTTCAAAGACAGTTTATTTTAATCTATTTTTATCTTCCAGCAAATTTAATACTTATTCCTGCTCTCCTGTCATTGAAAATCAGATGGCATCTACCAGAAGAATACCAATCAAAGAGAAGGTGGAATCTTCTATCTGCATAACGACCAGACATGAAGGTATTTGTTGCTCTTAGTCTGTCAAATGGCATCCACCCTGTGGTGTATTCTTTATCTGGTATTCTAAGAAGCCACCTCTTTCCCTCTCTATCAACAAAGAACTCAAAGTATCCTTCCCTTGGTACTGTTCCTTTTATCAAAGGGTCCTCTACATCTATGGTTACAGAGGAAGTATTATTACCTGGAGCTGGATCAGTGGTATCTGATGTAACAGTAGCTGTATTTGTTATAGGATTGTAGTCCTCTATCCTTACTGTTATATCAAGGGTTACTGTGGAACCATTGGGTAATGTCCCTATATCCCATTTGCCTGTATTAGAATTGTATGTTCCCTGAGATGCTACATGTGATTTATAGTCAACACCTGACGGTAGAACATCTGTTACTACTACATCCTGTGCAATATCAGGTCCATAGTTTGTTACTTCTATATGATAGGCAATATCTTCCTCAACATATGTTGTTGGATTAAGTATTGTTTTAGTCAGTTCAAGATCTGCGGAAGGGAGGACATTTATTGTTACGCCATCTGAATTGTTTGATGAGACTGGATCTCCCTGATCACAGGAGGTTATCGTCGCTGTATTTGTTATATTACCTAAAGTATCTAATTCTGCAGTAATATGGAGAGTTTTACTTTCACCAGCATTTATAGTTCCAATATCCCATATTCCCGAATCATAACTTCCAGAAGAATCATCTGATATATATGAGAGTCCTGAAGGTAAAATATCCATAACCTGAACATTTGTTGCATCCTGAGTTGATGAGGTATTAGTCACTGTTATCTCAAAAATAACATTCTCTCCATGATAATATGGTCCAGAGGAGACTGTCTTTGATATTGATAAATCCACCGGCTCTTCTTCGCCACCCAGAGAGGTTGTTGGTTCATTTGATGTGTGTTTACGAACAAAAACGTAGTCTGCATAAAGATCTCCTACCGGGTCATTAATAGAGCCTGTGTGATCACTATCACCACATTGAAGTACAATATTCTTGTTCGTACTTGAAGTGACAGAAGTGCTCTTTGGAAAATCAGATTCTGAATTTCCACTCTCGTCTTTTACATCCCAGCTAAAGAAAGAACCATTGGAACTTAAGCTCTCAATAGACTTCATCCAACTGTCTAAAGTGGCGGAGGTACCAGTCCATCCATTCCAGTAATACTGGAGAGTTGTATGATCCCAGCGGTTATCGAATATTCCGTAGTCAGATACTCCAGTTACTCCCCACACTATAATTCTGTTTCTGTTTATACCTCTCGTGTCATATCTATTTGTTGCTTTATATCTTGTTTCCCATACAAATTCATTATCTGTTATATCATTGGATTTAATGTAAGCCCAACCTCCTATAATACCAAATCCAAAAATATCGCTTCCTGAACTTATATGAATCTGCCCACCTGAAACATCTATAAAACCAGTATCAACAGTTACTGTATGCCATCCCCACCACCAATAAGTATAAGTATAACTGCTAGTCACAGAATCCCACTTATCTGTATTAAGGCTCGTTCCCTCAAAGTCATCAAAGAAGATGAAAGTATTGTCTCCATCTCCTGCATACCATCCTCCTCCATCTGGATTGGTATGCCAGCCATTTCCTGTAGCAGAGGAGTTACCATAGTAAAGATATATTGTTTTTGTTCCATTTGGAATGCTTGGTACTTTAATCCATATGGTGGTGCTCTCACTTCCTGATGTGGTATCCCATTTCTCTATCCAGTAAGAAAAAGGGGTTGAACCATCTGAATCTGTAAATCTTACATCCTTTGCATCAGATTGTACATGATTCCAGAAATCTGAGTGAGAAGAATCAATAACCACTTTAATCTGATAATCTGTGAGAGCGGTGGAAGAATTTATTGTTACAGGGATTCTATAAGACCAGTTAGTATCATACCAATCGTTTGCCTTAATCTTTTTAATGCCTCCAGCAGAAGAAAACATCAAGAAAATAACTATTAAGATTGCTAAGTTTCTAAAAAGTACCTTCCCCTTCACTTTTACCTCCTTAATAAATTAATTGTGAAGGGGACCGGTTTTGCCATTGGCTCCATTCAGGTTGAGGCAACCATCCTTATACCTGAACTTCATCGCCTTCCCCTCGGTTTGAATAAATTATATACCTTTTGATTAAGTTGTCAAGAATAAAACAAGAACTTTTATTTGGTATCTTTATTTAGATTTATAACCACAGGAGGAATTTTGTTTGTTACGCCCCATGTTAAAGCGCCTGTGGGACAGGCTTCTATGCACTTACCGCATCTAATACAGTTAAGATTGGTTAAATCCTCATAAACCTTTATATCGAAGGGACATGCTTTTCTACATAAATCACAATCTATGCACTTATCCTTATCCATCTTTATCTGGAAGTATGAAACCTTGTTAAAGAATCCTATAAATGCGCCGAGAGGACAGAAATAGTGACAGAATGGCCTTTCTTCAAAGATAGACCAGATGGTCAGGAGTATCAGAATTATTAATTTTGAATAAAATAGTATACCTGCAAGAGCTCTCAGGGCAGGTTTTATAATTAACTGGGGGATTCCTGCAGTTAATGTCCCTGCTGGACAAATTTTACAGAATAGTGTTTCATGGGAGATAATGGATCCAATAACAACAAGACCTATCAAAACATACTTTGAATAAACTAGATATGGGATTTTTGGTTTTATCTTTTTTGTCTTTATCCTAAAGAGTAAATCCTGATAAAAACCAAAGGGACACATATAACCACATGTATACCTTCCAAAGAAAATAAAGATAAGAGAAATGATTCCTATTGTATAAAAAGGTATCATACCCACAATAAGGAGATGCTGAATTGTTCCAACAGGACATGCTCCTGTTGCAAGGGGACAGGAGTAGCAGTAAAGCACCGGCATAGGCACTCTCTTTAAATACATTGAAAGAAATGGAAGATTGTAAAACACAGTAAAGAGTGTCTGTATAAGTATTTTTCCTTTTAAGGTGAAAATCGTGAAGCGCTTCTTTAATCTATTCCAATGCATGAGAAACAGATAAGAACAGCATTCTTTAAGACTTCGAACCACTCCTTGTTCATTAACCCAATGATTATAAAAACCACAAAAACCAAAATTAAAAGAACTCTAAAATCAAACTTTTTCTTCATTTCCCAAGTTTCTTAATTATCTCTGGAAGCATAAAGGATAAATCATCTGGCTTCCTTGAGGTAATAATGTTTCCATCAACAACCACCTCTTTATCAACATACTCTGCACCAGCATTTAAGATGTCATCTTTTATAGTCCCTGCTCCTGTAATTTTCTTTCCCTTAACAATTCCAGCTGAAATTAAAACCCACGCTCCATGACAAATGGAAGCAACAACTTTTCCGCTTTCATGCATATTCCTTACAAAATCGAGCACTTCCTTATTAACTCTTAAATAGTCTGGGCAATAACCACCTGGGACAAAAACTCCATCAAAGTCTTCTGGTTTTATCTCGCTAGCTATCAAATCTGGCTTAACCGGAAGACCACCATACTTTCCTGTATAAACACTCATTTTTGGAGCAACTATTTTAACCTCTGTTCCCTCCTCTTTCAATCTGAAGTATGGATACCAGAATTCTAATTCATTGTAAAGCTTCTCGACAAATATAACAATTCTCTTTCCCTTAAGATTCATCACTACCTCCTAAAAGGAATTTTACAACATCTTTACTTATTTTTTCAAAAGTTTCTTCCCCTATCCTCAGGTTCCTGTTAATGGCAGACTTACTAAAATCAAGAACTGGCGAAAGTTCTTCCCCTGGATAAACAAGAAAAACTTCTCTATCTCTAAATTTAAAAATATAAGCTTTCTCTCTACTCCACTTATCCAGCTCCTTTTTTACAAGTTTCCTTGTAAAGTTTTCAATTAAAGCATTAAAAGGGTGAAAAATGGAATAAGATGAGGAAACTTTCCATTTTCCAAAGGGCTCGTGGATTATGGCGATAATCTTTTTTGTATCACTTACTTCAATTAAAGGCTCAAGAGGGAGCGGTGAGTAAACTCCTCCATCTATAAGGATTTCTCCATTAAATTCAACAGAGGGGAAAAAGTATGGAATAGATGAAGTTCCAAGAAGAGCTATGAGTAGATCCTTCCTTGATTTTATTCTGTAGTATCTGAAGGATTTCCCTTTCAGGTCTTTGTTTGTAAAAACAATTGGCCCTTTTCCTTTTGATACAGAGATAATAAGACATGTATTATCACTTTCCATCAATCTTTCAAATAGATTTTTCTTTTCTATAAGATAATCAAAAAACTTCCTCATCTCTCCTGTATCAAAAATTGTGGGAAAAAGTCTTAACTTTAGGGCTTTGTGCTTTTTAAACTCCTCCCAGCTTTCCTTAAGAAGCCCATAATCATCTATACAAACTGGGAGTATGTTTATTCCACCAACAGATGCACCGGATGAAATTTTAAATGCAAGCTCTGGCAACCTTTCTTTAAGTTTAAGTAAAAAGCCTACACCAAATCCACCTTTTGCTCCACCCCCCTCCCAGACAAGTCCAAATAAGTTTTTTACCATTCCTTTAACACCTCTTTTATCTTTTCAAAGGCAAAGAGAAGCTCCTCCCTTCCAACCTCTCCCATGTGTCCCATTCTGAACCCCTTTCCTTTTAAATTTCCAATACATGAAGCAACAACAACTCCTTTGTCTTCAAGTCTCTTTCTGAAAGCCTCGTCTTCTACTCCTTCTGGGTAGAGAAAGACTGTAAGGGTGGGAGCACGGGATTTTTCATCTCCAAAAACTTTGAATCCTAAATTTTTCATTTTCTTCCTTATAAATTCTCCATTCTCCACATGCCTTTTGAATCTATTTGAAAGCCCCTCTGACAGTATTCTCTTCAGGGACATGTTAAGAGCAAAAATAAGATTAACAGAAGGAGTTGCAAAGTAAGCTTTGGGATTATCCATTATCCTCTTCCATCTTAGAATATCTCCATAGTAGAATCCAATTTTTTTAAGAGATTCTCTCTTTTTTAGCCCTCTCTCTGATACAGCAAAAATTGAAAGGCCCGGTGGTGTGGATAGAGCTTTCTGTGAGCCTGTAAGGATAAAATCAATTCCCCACTCATCCATTTCCTCAGGAACACCACCTGTGGCGCACACTCCGTCAAGTATTATGAGTGTATCAGGAGAGATTTCTTTTATAACCAGCGCATACTCTTTAACAGGAGATAATGTTCCTGTGGATGTATCAACGTGTGTTATTGTAATGGCGGCATATTTGTTCATCCTAAGTTTTTCCTTTAGAGACTCTAAAGATACAACTTCTCCCCACTTACTCCTTAAAACATCCCGCTCTATCTCATATTCATCAAGAATCTCCACGAACCTTTCTCCAAAATAACCGTGGGAAATCACAAGAACTCTCTCATCTTCCCCAACAAGATTTTTTATAGCAATCTCCATTCCAATTGTTCCTGAACCCGGAACGATAAATACACTCCCTTTTTCAGTGCCAAAGAGTGGTTTCAGGTTTTTGAGAGCTTCAAGGGTAGTGGAGACAAACTCCTCACTTACATGGGATACCACATCCTTTGATAACTCCTTTAAAACCTCCTGGTTTATAGGAGTTGGACCAGGAATTAAAAGTAATTCTTTCATTTGAACCTCCTATTTTTTATCATGCTTTCAATTTTTTTTCTTCCGGATAAGTGCATCCTTATTATTTCCTACACACACTCCAAAGATTAAAGTTTCTCCTTTTTCTTTGTAGTGAAATTCTTTCCTCCTCACTTATTATACCCAAAATCTAAACTTAAGACTTATATATTTGTGGAAGATCTTCTAAGTTTCTTAAATCTTATCAAGGAGGTGAAAGAATGGCAGTAGTAAATGAAACTCACTCTATAAGAATTGTCTTTGGCGAGGAAGGCAATACAAGAAGTGAGACTCAGAATTACCTTAAACCAGAGGCAACAGATACTCAGTGCGAAGAGTTTGTAAGTAGCCTCTCAAACTTAATCTCTGACCCAGTTTACTCTTCTTTTAGAAACATAAGGAAGCAATTTGGGTAAAGAGGTTCTTAAATTTTAAAAAGGAGGTGAGATAACATGGCAGATACTTCAGTAAAGGAACTGGTGATGGTGTTTGAGACTCAAACTCCAGGAAAATACTACACGATGAGATACAGAAATCCAAAGGATGGTATAACCACAGAGGAGATTCAGAACTTCATGCAGTGGGTAATTGACCAGAACATGTTCCTTACACCTAACGGTGAACTCACAGGTATTCACGACGGTGGAGTTGTAGAAAGAACATTCACCGACTTAATCCCAGATTAAGTTTAAGGGGGCTTCTGCCCCCCCTTAAAGGAGGAGAATTATGGAAGTTATAACCTTTAAAGAGTTACTTTCACTTATAGGGAATGTTGGTTTTCCAATAGTTGTTGCAAGTTATCTACTTATAAGAACAAATGGAAAGATGGATAGATTAAAAGATGCAATTCACGAACTTTCTGAAAGTATAAAGGTTTTAAAGGAGGAATTAAGGAGGGAACATGTTTGAGTTTATAGTGGTTCACCACTCAGCAACAACCTCAAGACTTGGAAGAGAGGATCATGACGGAGAGAGATTGTGGATTGCAATAAAGAGGTATCATAGAAACAGGCGGAAAGAAAGATTTCCCTGGTATGTAATGGATTATCACTTTGGAATAGGACCAACGGGAAAAGTTTTTCCGGGACAACCCTTGTCTTTCCCTGCATGGCATACAGGAGATGACTGGTACAACTTAAGAAGTATAGGGATTTGTTTTCTTGGAAACTTTGAGGAAGAGTTAATGCCAAAGAAACAGTTTGATGCTGGACTGAAATTAATTTTCTCCCTTATGAATAGATACAAAATTCCACCAGAGAATATATTAAGACACAAGGATATAGTGAGGACTCTTTGCCCTGGAAGAAACTTTCCTTTTGAAAAGTTACTTCTCTCCCTTCAGGGTATAGGAGAGGCATAAAAAGAAGTCATAATAAAAAAGGGAGGCATTGCCTCCCTTTGAAGTTTCCTCTCTTAATTTATCTTCCAGCAAATTTAATACTTACTCCCTCTATCCTGTCATTAAAGATTAGATGACACCTTCCTGATGAATACCAATCAAAGCTAAGGTGGTATCTTCTATCTGCATAATAACCAGACATGAAGTTTCCTGTATCCCTTAATCTGTTGAATGGTATCCATCCTGTTGTGTATCCCTTACCCGGAACAGAAAGAAGCCATTTCTTGTTCTCTCTATCAACAAAGAAAGTGAAGTATCCTGTCCTTGTTGCTATTCCCTGAATTAACGGTGGAAGAACATTTTCTATTGTTATATTGCTCGAGTTATTTACTAAATTTGGATCTCCTTGGTCACAGGAGGTTATTGTTGCTGTATTTGTTATGTTAACACCATACCCTGCAGTATCTATCTTTGCAGTAATATGGAGAGTTTTGCTTTCACCAGCACTTACAGTTCCAACATCCCATATTCCTGTTCCTGAGTTATAACTTCCAGAAGAATCATCTGATATATAAGAGAGTCCTGAAGGTAAAATATCTGTAACCTGAACATTTGTTGCATCTTGAGTTGTTGAATTATTGGTTACTGTTATTGTAAAGGTAACATTTTCTCCATAATAGTGTGGACCAGAAGTTGAAGAAGAAATTGCTTTTGATATTGACATATCCACCGGCTCTTCCTCATCACTGAGAGAAGTTGTTGGTTCATTTGACGTGTATTTACGAACAAAAACATAGTCTGAATATAGATCTCCTACATACCCACAATCATCAATATCACCACACTGAAGAACAATATTTTTTTCTGTACTTGATGTGGCAGAAGTGTTTTTTGAGAACTCTGAAAATCCACTCTCTCTTTTTACATTCCAGCTAAATTCAGAACCATTAGAACTTAAGGTCTCAATAGACTTCATCCAGCTGTTTTGGGTAGCACCGGGAGGGGGATCGTTCCATCCATTCCAAAAGTACTCAAGGTCTGGACGTTGGTATGAATAGCCTCCAAAAATTCCATAGTCACCACCTATATTCACACCCTTGATTTTGATTCTATTTCTATCTATTCCAAGTATTTCATGTATTTCATATCTTTTTGTTACTTTGTATCTTGTCTCCCATACAAATTCATTCTCTGTTATATCCTTGGATTCAATATATGCCCACCCCCCAAAAATAATAATCAAAAGTTTAAAACCTGAACTTAAGTGAATCTGTCCATTTGAAATATCTATAAAGCCAGTAGCAAAAGACGGCATACATTCGTCTTTCTCAGAAACACCAGAATCCCACTTACTTGTATCAAGACTTGTTCCTTCAAAGTCATCAAAAAAGATAAAGGTATTGTCTCCATCTCCTGCATACCAACCTCCACCATCTGGGTCTGTATGCCAGCCATTTCCTGTGGCAGAGGAGTTACCATAGTAAAGATAGATTGTTTTTGTTCCATTTGGAATGTTTGGTACTTTAACCCATATGGTGGCACTCTCACTTCCTGATGTAGTATCCCACTTCTCTATCCAGTAAGAAATAGGGGTTGAACCATTTGAATCTGTAAACCTTACATCCTTTGCATCAGATTGTACATGACTCCAGAAATCCGAATGAGAAGAATCAATAACCACTTTAATCTGATAATCTGTGAGAGAAGTGGAAGAATTTATTGTTACAGGAATTCTATAAGACCAGTTAGTATTATACCAGTCATTTGCCTTAATCCTTTTAATGCCTCCAACAGAAGAAAACATCAAGAAAATAACTATTAAGATTGCTAAGTTTCTAAAAAGTACCTTCCCCTTCACTTTAAGCCTCCTGTTGATGTATTAATTCTTTCTTGTTGTAAATCCTGTTTATCATAACTTTATTATAATAAGATACTAACAAATATTGTCAAGTTTATCAGACTTCATACCATCACTTTATAGAAGTGGAAAATAAAGTGGAGAAACTTACTTTAAAATAAAGAAAGTTAGAAGAGAAACTAAAAATAAATATATGGAAAAGACAAACATCTCTCTCTTTTTTACAAACTTTAAAAGTATGTAAAGAGAAATAAGGCCGAATATAAAAGAGGATAAGAATCCAAAAAGTAATGGAGAGAAAGGAAGGGAGACAGGTGATTTTATATACTCATAAAATTTATAGAGGGCTGCAATAATTATTGAAGGTATAGCAAGAAGAAATGTATATTTAAAGGATTCCTCTTCCTTCATTCCAATTAGAACTCCTCCTACAAGAACCAGCCCACTCCTTGAAATGCCTGGAAATATTGCTATGCCCTGCAGTACTCCGAGTAAGATTGCTGAAAAAAATGAAATTCCTTCTGCTTTCTTACCTCCATCCCTTCTTAAATAAAAGAGGATTAAATATATAGCTGTGAACAGAAAAAAGAATGGAAGATAATTTACAGTCTCATAGCTTTCTTCAAATAACTTCTTGAAAGGGAAGTATGTGACACCCGTAAAAACTACGGAGGTCATTAATAATAAAATAAGCCTTATATTTTTAAATGCATACACTATCTCTTTCTTAAGAAAGACAAAAAGAGAAAGAACTGTTCCTAAATGAAGAATCAAATCAAATATTATTGGAGGAGAAGAAATCCCAAGTATATAAGATGTAAGGAGGAGGTGACCTGAAGATGAAACTGGAAGAAATTCAGATAAACCCTGAACGATTCCAAGAATTAAGCCGTGTAAAGCACTCACTTTAGCCTGTAACCTTCTTTAATGCTTCTTCTGCATCCTCTGAGAGTTTTTTGTTATATAAGACAAAGATATCCTCTTTTATTTTCGGTATTAAATCTCTCAATTCTTTCAAATTTTTTACAGAGTCAATCATATTTTCAAATCTCTTAACTCTTTCCCTTAAAACCTCTGCAAGTGCATCCTTTGCAAGATTTTTTAGTTGTTCACCTCTTAGTTTAAACACGGAGAGTTCTATGGGATTTAGGTTTATGTCTTTATCTATTGAATAGAATGACAGTTTCGTATCTGGTTTCATAGAAACGGTGGCAAATTTCATTATTAACTCTGAATCTGCCTCAGAAGAAAGTGGTGTTTTTGAAACTATCTCTCCATCTTTAACCTCAAGGATGTTTCCATCAAACAGTGGTATAAAAATTTCTTCCTCATCTGCTGCATGCAAAATACCTGTTAGTTTTTTTTCTCCAAGAGTATCAAGGAATTGAGTTAACTCAAGAACTTTAGTTTCAAGATTTTTATATAGCTCTTCTCCAAAGAAAAAGGATAGAAAAACAATCATCATTTCTCTGGGAACTGTAAAGAGATATAGCTTCCCTTTAGTTTTTAAAGAAAACATCTTCTCTCCTCTCTCACCCTCTATTTTCTCATTTTCTGTGTAAAAGCAGGTGTAAACAGGCTTTCCATCTAAAAAAGCTATGATAAACTGCTGATTTCCATCTTCCCACATAAAAACACCGCTTCTATTCTCTATCTGTCCAAGTAAAATTTCTTCATTCAAGACACTATCTATGTTCTCTGTATCAAAAAAGAGGGATACTTTACCAAAGTTTTTTATAAACAAACTTTCTTTCATTACTACCTCCCTATCTCTCCATAATGAAAGGAGAGTTCTATTAAGTCTTCTCCATCAATTGATCCGTTATTATCTAAATCAAATGAAGTATTGTACATGGATTCATTTTTGTTTATACCAAAATGATGAGCAAAAATAAAGATATCTTTTTCATTCACTATAAAATCGTGATTATAATCCAGCCTATTTGAATTAAATATAATAGCGTCTCCTCTGTTTACCGAGAATGAATA
>Ga0190359_1001544_pt1 | contig 14426 bp, 31 predicted proteins | sample 48721823_MG_FD_161269 | JGI IMG/M metagenome (GOLD analysis project Ga0190359, IMG submission 161269) | Hydrothermal vent microbial mat bacterial communities from Southern Trench, Guaymas Basin, Mexico - 4872-18-2-3_MG | ecosystem: Environmental > Aquatic > Marine > Hydrothermal vents >... | reverse complement strand
CAACTGATCTGCGATTGTCGACGCTTGCAAGGCTTCTAGATAAGCTTGGTTATGAAATCAAGTTTGTGAAAAGGAGGTGAGGTATGTGGATGAAAGGGTTCTTGTGGTGAAGAGCGTAATTTTGAATCGGTTGGATCGGATTATCGAGATTGTGAATGAAGCAAAAGAGGTTTTGAATAGAGAAGTATCGGTGGAGAATATTACCGAACTGGCTAAGAAAATTGATAGTATAAAATCGAGAGTTGATGAATGTGTTTTTCAGATGGGAATTTTGTTTTCTGTGGTAACAAATAAGTTAGTATATGATGACTGAAGGGAGGTGATTGTTTGCAGTGGAAACATTTGAAGGGCAGAACGTATCTATTGAAGGCAGATGGTGAAAAGATTCGGGATCTGAGCAAAGTTCCTGAATGGTGGAGAGAATATGGTGATGATAACTGGCATGATGTTCTTGGCAACGATTTGCTTTGGCTTCTGATGTATGGAAGTAGTAAGGTAAGGCTCTGGCTTTTGGATACCGAAGAAGTGATGGAGATTTTCGAGGATGGTCTAGAGTGTAGAGATATGTTGCGAAAATTAAGTGCTGTGTAAGGGAGGTGAGATCGTGAGAGCTGATACTTCTATTATAGCGAGATTCTTGAAAAAGTATGGGGTTATAAAGAGTGAGGAAGATTATGCGTTTGTATCCGCACTTGAGAACCTAATCTATAACACACCGATTACTACAATTAGGGATCTAGAAATCTTGCGGGATCGTTTTGATGATGAGGACTGGGAGGAAACTATTGCGGGGTTCTTTGGTGTTGTTGGGAAAGTTGCAAAGTGAGGTGGTATTTATGGCGGACGTAGAGTTAACTGTTCTGCTCATTATGGGACTTGGAATGTTGGGAATTCTTGAAGTTACATTGTTGGATAGTGGGAAAAAGAGTGATGATTTCAAAGGAGGTGAAAGGCGGTGATAGCTTATTCTCTTATGTTGAAGCCTGTTGAGCTTTTGGAAAGTTCTGATGGTGAATTCTATTTACTTGAAGCTCGGTTGGTTCTTTATGCTGATTATCTTCTGGGGAGATTTATGGCTGATTATTTAGTTAAAAATCATTCAGGATGGCTGCAGAACAAAGAGCTTGTGTGGCAGCATGATAAGAATTTTGTAGTGATACGAAAGCGTTATCTTGCTCGACCGGATGAATTGAAGGAGGTTACTAGGAATCTTAGGAAGGAACTTCTTGAGTTAAAGGATAAAGCTATGGAACTTCTTGAAGAACCTGATGATGTGTTTTTTAAGTTGGGCTTTGATGAGGGAATTTAAAAATCTTGAGGGAGGTGATTCTTGATGGCTATTTTGGGTAAGAAGAAAGGTTATGAGGTAAAGAGTGACATTAAGAAACTGGAGTGGGGAGACGAGCCGGGTGTTGGATATGAAATTGTGTTTAAGGAGGTGAAAGACGGTAGGCTTGGAGGGAAAATGCTGATTGGATATGACACTGAAAGTGGAGAGCTTGTGTACATGTCGTGTCCTTCTAACCTTGCGGTGCAGCTTGACAACGTAAAACCTGTTTTCGGGGATGTATTATACATCGAATTTGTTGATTGGTCTACGAATCCTGCGACTGGGAGAAAATTCAAGCGCTTCAAGGTGTGGTACTATCCGAGGGATAATAAAGAAGTACAAGAGATTTTGAAGAAGTTGGGACTTATTGAAGAACTTGACTTGAACCTCTGAGGGGAGCGCAAAGCTCCCCTCATTGCGGTATAATACTAGAGGTGAGCGCCTATGTGGTGGCTCCTGCTTTACTTTATCGTATTGATTTGGGTGTGGTCAATAATTTACTCAGGAGGCGATAAATGATGTGGTATATCTTTGTTATCGCTCTCGTTCTTTTTGTTCTCACCTATTTGCAACTATATCACTCCTCTGTGGAAGTTCAGAAACTCCGGAAAAAGATTGTGGAAAAACAGCAAGAAGGAGGGAGTGAAGTTATGAAGAGTTCTACAATTAAGAAATGGCTTATGTGGAAAGGCATGGACTCTTCGAAGGCAGATTATTACGCTCAACTTATTGTTGCTGCCTCTTCTATAAACAGCGTTGATCCTTATCTTGTAGCTGCGATTATTTATCAAGAGAGCAAATACGATCAGTATGCAAAAGGCGATAAGGTGGAGAAGGATTACTATGGAGGAGGATTTACGAGCTTTGGGCTCATGCAGATTAGGACGTATAAGGAAAAAGCAGAAGAATGGAGCACGTTTGATTTTATAGTTATGCACTCGAAAGATCCTGTGTTGCAGTGGTTAAAATTTCAAAGCATGCGGGATGAGGAGGTGAGGCGTGCTAGGAGGAACGATCTTACATCGGCTCTTTTCGATCCTCAGATAAACATTCATCTCGGAGCGTCCTATCTTGGCTATATTTCTCAATATCGAAAAACAAGTGATCCTTACGAGCTTGCACTTTATTACAATAGAGGGCACGGTGCAAAGTATGTAGAAGGCTGGGGATATTCGATTTCGGTGTTGAACATAATCTGGGAGATAATATCTCACGAGGAGTGATCCTTTGTGAGTCGTAGAAAAAGAAAAACCCTTGCATGGGACGCAAGGGTAAAGCGATGGCGATATGGTGGTAAGATCATATCGCAGGATGAAGCTGTGAATATTATAGCAGAAAAAGGTCGCCGATCTATAGCTGTCATCTCCCGTTCTGGTAGGAAGTATTATCGGTCTCTTGTTGAGTTTAAGCCTGTCGAGGTTTATTACACATCCCGCCTGAAAAAATACTCTCACCGAAACGTGTGGACTTACGACGAAATCGCTGGGAAAACTGAGGAGGAACGATGTAAACAGTTTAAAAGGCTGCAACAGGTTTTCAGAAGAAAATTTGAGAATCGCAGGTGGTATTTCACGGTAAATTATGTTATGTATGATGAAGACGGTGAATACGTGGATAATGGAATTCTGGGAACTACGCTTATAAACGAGGATGAGGAAAGCTGTGAGCTGATTGAGGAGCTTTACCGAGAAATGAAGGAGAAAATGAAAGATATTGAAAGGAGGGCACGTGAGAGTAAGAAACTTGAGACTGTTTTTGATGATATCAGATTTGTCTTTAAGGGGTGGAACATATGAAGACAATAAAGAGGCGCCGACCTGTTAAAACATGGAAGTGGAAATTTGGAGCTTTCGACGTGGAGACCGAAGGTTTAGATGCTCGAAGATTTCTTTTTGGTGTATGTGTGTGGAACGAGAAGAGAAATGGGAGGCTCGAGGTTAAAAAGCGAGTATTTTATGATGTAAAGGAAATGCGAGATTTCATGATCTCAAGGAAATTTAAAGGTTATATATGGTGGGGACATAATGCCGGTGCTTACGATATGATTACGCTTTTTGGTAACTATCTTCTTGATCCGAAATTTCGGGTGATTTTTAATAAATCGAAATTTATCAAGGCGGTATATCGACTTTCCGAAAAAGACACTATAACCTTTATGGATTCGTTGAATGTTTTTCCTGTAAAGCTTGAGCGGCTCGGTGAGGACATCGCTCACGTGAAACTTGAAACTCCCGATTGGCTGAAGATTTCTCCGGAGGACGAGGAAATTATAAGAACAAACATTAAAAGCGGAAAGTGGACTCCTCTTGAAGTGATGAATATGTATGGTATAAAGTATTCTACAGTTGAAGCGATTGTAAGCGGTATTTTTGAAAGGCGTATGACCGAAGATGATATTCAATATTGTATCAGGGACGCTGAGATTGTCTTGAAAGCTATTACCGATTTTTCGAAATTTCTTTTTGATAGGTGGCAGGTGAACATTACGTCGACAATTGCGGGGATCGCTTTGAGGATATTCTTTACATACTACCTTAATGAGGATATAAAGGTGTCAAGTCTTGATCGGTATTTTAGAAACTCTTATTTTGGTGGCAGGACTGAGGTTGTGGATCGTCGTGGTGAATGGATTGAGAATGTTTATTATTACGATTTCAACAGTCTTTACCCTTCGGTTATGCGAGATTATCCCCTACCTGATCCTTCCTCTTTTAAGATGTCCTCTCATCCATCTATAAAGCTGATAATGGAATTTGAGGGAGTTTCTGAGGTTGATATTTACATTCCTGACATGCATTATCCTCCTCTGCCTTACAGAACGAAAGAGGGAAAGCTTATCTTTCCTGTTGGAAATTTACACGGATGGTGGAATCACAACGAGCTGAGGCTTGCGATTAAATACGGTGCAAAAATAAAGAAAATCTATCGGACGATCTATGCAACTAGGACGATTACTCCTTTTAAAGAATACGTAGAGGATCTCTACAGTATGCGGATGAAGTTTAAAGCAGAAGGAAATAAAACGGGGAATCTGTATACGAAACTTCTTTTAAATAGTCTCTATGGGAAATTCGGTCAAAGAGTCGAATATCGAGAGTTTGGATGGATAGATCAGCCGCCAAGAAAGAAGAGGAAAAAAGGGCAGTGGGTATTTGAACCTATTGGGCTTATGGATTTTGGAGAATGGAAACTGGTGAAGGATGGAGAAATTTTAACCGAGGACGCTTCGCACTCAATCGTCTCTTGGGCTTCCTATATTACAAGCTGGGGACGAATAAAACTTTACGAGAAGATTATGGAGATATTAAAAGAAGGTTACGAAGTGTACTACACCGATACGGATTCGATTATCACGAATCACCCGAATCTGGAAAATTCGAAAGAACTGGGAAAGTTGAAACTTGAGAAGGTAGGACGCTTTATCGCATACGCTCCTAAGTGCTACCAATTCAACGATGAGATAAAGGTAAAAGGTGTCCGAAATGCGTGGGAGATTCGAGATGTATACATAGAACGCCGAATTGTGAAAGTAAAAGAGGCTCTCAGAAGACATATAGAGGCAGGAGCTGGGGAGTTTCGAATAAAGAAACTAAAGATGAAAGACGAGAAACGAATCTGGAACGGGTCACGAGGCTCACCAATAAAAATAGATGTGTGATATAATAGTGGATGGAGGTGATAAATTTGAAGCTGCCGAGCGAGGGTAAATTTTTCAAAGGGCTACCTAAATATGTAGAACTACGAAAGCAGGGCATAACGATAAGGGAAGCAGTTGAAAAAGCCATGAATATGCAACGATCGGACTTCTATCATTACAATAGGAAATATACTTGGATTCTGGAAAAGCTTGGCTGTCAAGACTGGATCGAGGTTGTAGACAAGGGATTATTGGAAGAGGCTATTAGGCTCGCTGATGAAGACGCAAAGAGGCGAGTAGGAAGACAAAAGCATATTCAGGAGCGTATGAAGCAGCTTGAAAAAGAGAAACAGGAAAATAGAGAAAGTGAGAGCAAAAATGATTCTGTAAGCGAGGTGGTGAACGATATGAAAGGAAAGCAGATTGACGAGGTCGTTGACGAGATGAACATGACCGTTGAGTATGCCGATATCGAAGAAGACATTGAAAAGGAGGAAAAAGAAGTAAAGCCAAAAAAGGAAACTTTTAACTGGAAAATCGTCCTTTTGATAGGTGGTTTAGCACTTATGGCTGGAGTTCTTTTAATGTACTTTGTTAAACGCTCTCCTGTAAGCGAGGAAAAAACGGATATGTCGACTTCTCAGCGTCCGAGAGACATTTACGAAGCTCTCGGACTTCCACCGGAGTTTTGAGGGAGGTGACAAGATGATAAAGATATATGCATGTAAAGATAAGCGTGGAATAAAAAAGGTGAAAATTGTTCGTGGTGATGGGAAATCTAAAACTTGGGTAGTGGAAACTAAAACTTATGGTGCGAACTCTGGCGCTATAGTTTTTGTACATGTAACGATAGAGCGGGAATTGCGAGGAATGCGAAAATATCCCCGAAAAGGGGAATGTGTTGATCTGAAAATGTCGTTGGATGAATGGGAGAGATTCATATGGGCTTATAAAAAGCGTGAAATGACACAATATCTAATAGGCGTTCTAAAGGAAATGGATGAATTTGTTAGAGGGTGAAAATATGAGCGATGTTTTTCGATTTCATGTTCATTTTCTGCCCGGAACAAGATTACAGGATGCTGTTAAATTTATGTTAAAACTTGCTAGGGAGTATCATTGTGAAGTTAGTACAGATTTTAATGGTGTTATTTTGTCTACAAATCACTATTACAATGGTTTAAAGTCCGAAGATGAACTTATACAGGAATATGATAGAAAAATTAAGAAGAGAATAACGAGGCGTGATGGAGGTGAGAAAGGTGAGTTTATACAGTCAACTTGAAGAAATAAAACGGATAATCACAAATATAGAGAAAATGATGGATCATAACTATTGCCCTTATAAAGAAATCGAAAGGCTGATTATCGAAGTTGCAAGGTTGTTGAAGTATATTTAATGGAGGTGATGACCGGTGATGAATCTTCTGGGCATGCTGGGACTTAAACAGGAAGATTTGAAGAAACTTGAAGCTTACTTGAACAAGCTCGACGATCTTTTTGAAAATATCGATGATATAGTAGATTCTTTAAATCGAATTCGGGTCACGCTTGAATTTATTGCGACTCATATTCGCAAGATCGAACATATTCTAACAGAAGGAGGCGAAATGTAATGGAGGAAAGAAAAGAGGATATCCTTGTCGATGAAAATGAAGTTCTCGAAGAGGCACCGGAGGAGCCTAGGCAGACAATACCTTTCAGTGAGATAATGATCGGCATGGTAGAACGTGCAATGGCAAAGGTGATAAATGACGAAGAAAAGCTTAAGAAATTTGCGATAGAGTACGAATCTACTACCTTACCAGTTCTCAAACAGATCAATTTTGATGAGGTGTTAAGTAGAAAATTTCTTGCAAGTGGGGGTCTCACTGACAATCAAATCTTGATGATCGGATTTGGATGGCTCGGTATCTCGACATTCCTTCATATCTTCCCGTATCTTAAGAAAAAGAAGGGAGGGAAGAACGATGATAATAAAGGACGAAACGAGACTGAGGGTCCGAATAACGCTGGATAATTATTATTCGATTGGCATTCCTCCACTTGGATCGAAAGAACAGCAGGAAAAAACTGTAAAAGATAAGCTAAAAGAACTCTTTAACGAAAAAATGCCCATCATTTTGCGAGAGTATAACTGGGACTTGAAGGAAATACACGATGTGAACGTTGTAGAATATCGCATTGGATATCCTCCTGCTGGGTTTGGAGGCAGCAGCTGGATCGAAGTGAAAAAGTTCGAGGTGGATTTTACGCTCACACCCGGAGAGAATGCAGTGCCTATAAAGATAGAAAAAGGAAAATGGGAGAGTGGTATAAAATCTGCCGGTGTTGTTGCAGGCGTTGTGGCACTTACGATTCTTATAGGTGCTGTTATAGCTCTTATTTGGTCGGTGAAATTCGCTGTTATTGATCCTATTTTCAAACCTGCTCTTGAAGAACCTGAAAAAGCGAAAAAGGCTATTGACGTTGTTATTACTCCCTTGAAGTGGATCGGATATATTATATTAGGAATTTTTCTTTTGTTGATGGCTATTCGATTTGGATGGTTCGATAAGCTGTTCAACAAGGAGGGATCGAAATGAAACGCAAAGTGCTATATATGACAATCACTTTTAACCCTGAATCGGGATTCTCAGAAGCTGAGATAGAAGAGCGTCTTAAGGATTTTATTGACAGACTGAAAGGACTCGGATATCAGCTTTATCCTGAAGTGACTGGCATACATAAATATAGTAGTGGTCCTATATGGGGATTTAAAGCACGCTTAATAATTGACGAGGATAAAGGAAAACTGAATTGGGATTCAAACATAGAACTGAAGTCGACAGGTGTTGAACTTCCTATAAACGAGGTTTATTCTTATATCTACATGGCATTCTCTGGTGGACGTTGGGATTCAATAAAGATAGTAACATACGCAAAAGAGGAGGATGTGAAGACTCCCTATGAAGAGCTGAAAGAGCAGGTTGAAAAGAGAGAAGAGGGCTTGAAAAAGAAGATCACGATTATCGACATTATAACCTTTATTCTTGGAGCGCTCCTAATCTGGCTTCTTTTCTGGAGGTGATTCTGTGTGAACATGTTCGTTGCGGGAATGACCGGAACTGGAAAGTCCTACATGATACATTCTCTCTTGAGAAACGTGGATAAACCGATCTATGCCGTTTCGAACAAGATAGAAGATTATTATCAGCTTGAAAGGGTGTCAGGAAAGAAGTTCAAGCTCGTTGAAGTTGAATCTGGAAAGAGGATCAAGAAACTTCCTGATGACAACATCTTTTTCACCTTTGGCTTTATTACGCACGAGGAAAAAGTGAACTTTATGGACGATCTCGCTTTACATATTATGCAGAAGAGAAACGTTGTTCTTTACGTTGACGAGGCTCACGACGTTTTGGCAGCGCAAGGAGCATATTCGAAAGGGCTTGAATCACTTATAGCAGGTGCGAGAGCGAAAGGCATTCACGTCATAATAATCTCACAGCGTCCCCAAAACGTGAAAAAGAGCGTAATAAATAATTGTAAGTGGATCGTGACGTTTAAGCTTAACGAATACAACAGCGCCGAGGCGATGGTAAAGCATATGCAGAACGTGGACGTGGAAGACATCAAAAACTTGAATCTTTACGAGTTTTTCGTCTACAATGCCTATACAGGAAAGCTTACAAAAGAGAGACTATAGACCACCTCCCCATAACCCTTCACCCCCACAGGGCGGTTAAGCCGCCCTGAATTTTTTATTACAAAATTGTTACAGTTTGTGGTATAATATAAACAAGCCCTATATCTAGGGCAAAAACTCGATAAGGAGGTTGAAAACATGACTGAGCTTCTTAAGGATGTTGCTTTCATTAGTGCAGGAGGTGTCGGTGGAAAGTTTCTGAGCAAAACTTTGAAGGAAAAGGTTTCCTTCCTTGCTGACAAGCCAATGGTCGTTGACGCTGTTCTCGTAGGACTTGGTGTGTTCCTTGCTTACAAATTCCCGAAATGGGACAAAGTCGGGTATGGTATAGCTGTTGCAGGCATGAACGGGATTTTCGAAAGCATTCTCGACAAATTTATGTGAGTAAAGGAGGTTGAGAGTTATGGCGAGCAGACCACTTGAACTTTCCAAAGATGATGTTAACGTTGTTTATGGTGGTGGAACTAACACCGTTCAGCTCATAGCCAATGATACTTTCCAACCTATTATAGTGTGGAAAGTACCAAGACAGGTTATATGGACACTCATTAAGAATCCGAAGGTGAGAATGAAGCTTAAGGATTCCTCCGGTAATGAACTTCCAGCTCAAACCGAATTGATGATCTCGATACAGAAACCCGCTCAAAGGCTTCCTCAGGAGATTGGAACTGTAAAGCTCTATGCAACCTATAGAGCTCTCGACCTTGCTCAGCAGCTTGACAGCGATAACGATGTGAGTGTGAGGTTCAATCTCAAGAATGCCGGATCGTTCCCAGAGGAAAGCAAGCTCATGGTTCTTGCAAAAGTCCCCACGGATGTTATTTTGGATTGGAGCAAATCCGACATATTTGTTGGTGAAGCTGGAAGAACCGATCTCGTAGAAACTGACATTTAATATAGGAGGTGATCTAGATGGAGGTTATGCACGAAAAAGTCCTCTTGATAGAGGACTTCGAAGCGGTAAGAAATGGCTCTAATGTAACTAACATCCCGAATATAGAGAGCGTAGCTTATAGGTTCGTTGTTCCTAACGGATGGTTCTACAAGCTCGACACCGGAAAGAGAGCACTTATAAAGATAACCGGATGGGAGAGCTTTGATAGTGTCAACACGTCCTCTGACTTTTCAATTACTCCCACAGGAAGAGTTGCCATAGTGAGAGATCAGAGCGGAAATATAGACTATGCCTCTATGGCGGTTGCAATGGGAAGAACATCCGGGAAACTCTTCCCACTTGCAGGATATAATTCCTCCACAAACGAGCTTACATTTTCTACCGTCAGTGGAGGTGTAAGCTCCGAGACCGTCGACGTCCTTTATCTGCTTGCAAGTGGGACTTTTAGGTTTCAGCTCACAAGCCCAGCACAGGCTGCAAGAAGCAGCGTGAGCATATTCACGTCTTCCCTCGACGGTGTAAACAGCAAAAATCAGTTCTCGACTAGGGACGCCCTCTTCCTTCCTGTAGCAGCTGAAGCTAGGGAAGCATTCAGCTTCGATCTCGTTGTAAATGCTCCTGTGCCTGTGATTCTGAATGCAAAAGATATACCCGATCACTCTTACTCCTATAACTGGAACGTCGTCGGGCTTCTTGAGATTCCTGTTCACGTTGCAAAGCTCACTGTTGCAGAAATCGTTGCAAATCAGAATATGGTAGACAGAACCAATAAGCAGTTTACGATTTGAGGAGGTGAGAGAGATGATCTACAGGGACATAGACGACGATATGCCCAATGTTACCACCGAAGGACTTTTCGATTGGGCAGCTGGACTCTGGCAGGGAGCCGTGGATTGGTTCAACTCTCTTTTCGTTCCTAGAAACGAATACGAAGCCCTGCAGCAGAAACTTAGACAGCAGGAGGCACAGCAGCGAGCAGCTCAGCAGGCTGTCCAGACAGCAGCATCCAATATGTATATGTGGATAATAATCGGTGTGGTAGCAGTGGTGTTAATAGTTCTGCTTATGAGGAAGTGAGATCATGCGTTTTATAGTTGTTGCAACAAAGAACATAAAAAATGAAATTATAAAGGCTGAGCGAGCTACAGAAAAGAAATTTAACACGTGGATAGACGATAAAATTGACGTAAAAGGCATGATTACCACGGATATTAAACTGCCTGCGGACAAAAAAACAGAGAAAAAAGAAACAGATACAGAAACGATATGGTTTACAAAAGCACTCGTTTTACGCTCCAATCCGAAACAAACCAAACTTTATATTCATGATTTTCTTGCACAAGATCCACAATTTAAAGCGCTCACATTGGGCGCTTCTGTTTTTGGCGCTGAACTTAATCCCAATGTTAAAAAGTTCTTTGTAAATCAATTGAAAAGAATACCGGGTGTAATTAAAATTTACGAAAACCCGAGAGTTGATCCATTTAAAGTAAAAGCTGGAACTATAGCGCTCTTAACTAAAGATAAAATTTTGGACTGGATCGTTGTAGATACTAAAAGAAAACCGAAGCCCAAACCGAAACCCAAACCGAACGAAACTACAACGGTTGCCGAAGAACATGCAGGAAAAACCGGAGGAACGCAACCTATTAAAACAGCGCTGCCGATTAATCCAATCTGGCTTGTTGTAGGTGGTGCAGCGGTGCTGATTCTTATTCTGCTTTTGAGGAGGTAGCACAGATGAAGCTTGAAGAGGCAGTACAGGTCATGACAGAGTCCGGTCTTCATTGGTCAGCACAGATAGCACCCTCTTTTGTAAGAGGAAGTAATATTGCAATATCACCCGGACAAGTCGTATCAATCGATGATGAAACAAGTTATTACGAGGCTCTCATAATTCCTCCCAACATAAGCAAAAAGCTTTTACAAAAGCACCTTGAACGAAAAGTAAAACCTATGAAGGTCGAGGAAATACACCTAAAGAAGGATGAAACGACAGAGTCAGAACAAATGAAGACGACAGAAAAACAAGATTATACGTTCTGGGTGATTCTGGGAATTCTCCTAATTTTACTCTTAATGTAAAGGAGGCGAGATGATGAGCTATTCTCTTAACAGAACTTGGAAAAGGAAATACCTTCCACCTGAAATTTCGACCGAGGCGATGACTCCGGGAGTCCCCGGAGCCGGAGGAGGTACCGATATAGAAGAAAAAGCTGCTGAGACAGCCAAGGAGGTTGTTACCAAATTCGATTGGAAAACGATCCTCTGGATAGCAGGAATTGGAATTGTGCTTTACTTCCTCTTTAAAAACATATAAGGAGGTGTGAATAATGGCAAGGAGAAGGAGGAGAACAAGAAAAGTCACTAAATCGAAACTCAAGAGGATAATGAGAAAAGCTGCTAAACTTGTCAAAAAAGGACTCAGTAGAAGAGAAGCTCTCAGAAGAGCGTGGAGAACAACTAGATGATGGAGTGTGAGGACATGTGGCTGGCAGCATTGAAAACAGAGTTCGAGACCTCGAGAAGGAGTATATAGAGGTCATGGAAAGACTAGCACGTATAGAGGAGGTTATAGAGCAGCTCACTGAGTCGTTCAAATTTAAAAAATACCTTGTATGGCAGTTTATATTAACTGCAGGAGCTGGAATTTTAACGGGCATTGTTCTCCATTTTCTGAACTGAAAGGTGGTGATAAGGCGTGCAGACTATTAAATTTCCTCTTTCAACGGTGCATAGTGAAAGATACAAGATAAAAGGTTACGGACTTGTTCTCCTGCAAGCTCCTTGGGATATAGAAGCTTATGTCGTGTTCGATGGAAAATCGGATCAGCTCGCAACACTCAACATTTCCAAGATCGTCCAAATACCGGAAGGTTTTGAATACTTCGACCTTGCTAATATAAAAGCATATGATGGAAAATACATGTACGTTGCAGTCCTCGAATCTCTCGAGGAAGTCGCAAGCTATAGAGAGATACTACAACCGAAATTCATCACTGACTACATCGACGTCGTTCAGTCCGTCATAGATGGTGCAGCGTGGGGATACATGGACGTGTTTTCTCTCGGCACTAGACTTGTTATGATAGAAAATCCTTCAGATTCTCCGAACAAGATATACATTACTAATGTAGAATTCAGAACAGACTCCACACATCTAGAGATAGAACTTTATAAAGACGCTAATAAACTCGGTCCCACCACAATTACACCCATCAATTTGAACATAGGGTATTATGGATCAAGGCATTTTCATATTTACTTCGGCGACGATACCGAAATTCTTGGTGGAACTTTAATCGGTAAAAACTTTGTCGACTCTAGTAATAAATTCACGGATAGCATTCAAAGTAGCATGTATTTCGTAATAAATCCCGGACACAATCTCACTTGGAAATTTATAAACACAGATTCCTCAACACGATATTTAGGTGTGAAGTTCTACATTATAGAACCTTCACAAACCTATTAAAGGAGGTGACCGATAATGTTTAAATGGATCGCCCAGCTCCCTGCGATCCTTGAATTTGTAGCAAAGCTCATAAGAGAAGTCGAGGAGTTGCAGAAAACAGGAGAGGAAAAGAAGAAAATCGTTCTTGAATCTACAGCTGAACTTCTCAAAAAAATGAACCTCTACTCTGACAGCCTCATTAACTTCATCTCAATCGCAATCGACGCCTATGTACTTTTCTACAATCTTGCAGGATTCTTTACGCATAAAAAATAATCGGAGGCTTGAATCATGCGTAAGCCTTTTAAAGCACTCACAGATTACTTCTCTATGAATATTTTGAGTCTAGGAGTAGATGAAGAAGAGTATGCAAGGAAGATCTTGCGAATCTTCGATATTAAGTCTTCGAATGACTTGTGGAAAATATCCGCATATATAAATTATAAAAGCGACACTGTAGAATCGTTCTCACAGCAAATGCAAACGCTGGATTTTACAATCTGGAGAGGTGAAGGCGATTGTGAAGACCATGTACGAGCCCTCAAAAAAGTCACCGAAGCCCTCGGACTCAAAACCTACTGGTGGCTTGTTTTTCAAGATACAGGACTTCAACAAGGGCACGCAATGCTTTTATTTATAGACGAAAAAGGATACCTAACATGCCTCAACTACACACAATATTTTAAAGTGTTAGAAGACACGATCACAGAAGACGATATCAAGAACGAAACGGAGAAATTCAAAAAGATCATCAAAATTATGAACTATGCAGTCTTTCCAACACAGCGCATGTGGAATGTGTCCTATATAATAAAGACCGACAAGAACGAAAAACCTTTATGGTACGTAGACGCTCCAACACAACTCGTAGCAGGAAAGATGGATTATCAAATCTACCCCGACACAAGACTTGCAATAGTGAACGAAATTACCCGACTGAAAGCATGGACTAGGATCACAATTTACGATGTTATACCACTAGCAGCTCTCGGTTTCGGTTTATGGTACCTCTTCAAAAGGAGGTGAAAGAAGTGGCTCGCAGAAGGACAAAATATTGGATACAGCGTGCTGTGAAACGACCCGGAAGAGTCAGAAGATATATATCTCGAGTCTATGGTAATAAAGCATTCACGAAAGATGGAAAAATAAAACTGGAATACCTCAAAAAAGCCAAAGAGCGAGCATTAAGAAACGGGAATACTAGTCTTGCTCGTGCAATCCAGCTGGCTATTAACTTCAGGAGGTGGAAGTGATGGCTCGTATCCCTCTCAAGCCAGCACAGGACCCGAACAACCCAAAAGGCGCAGGTGAAATGTTTTTCGATACAGAGAGAAATCTCGGATACGTCATTACAGATGGAGCACCTATACCTCTTACTCTTACAGCTCCCGAGGGATTTATTAATGTTAAAGATTTCGGAGCAAA
>Ga0190359_1001542_pt1 | contig 14437 bp, 13 predicted proteins | sample 48721823_MG_FD_161269 | JGI IMG/M metagenome (GOLD analysis project Ga0190359, IMG submission 161269) | Hydrothermal vent microbial mat bacterial communities from Southern Trench, Guaymas Basin, Mexico - 4872-18-2-3_MG | ecosystem: Environmental > Aquatic > Marine > Hydrothermal vents >... | reverse complement strand
CAACTATTATATGAATTAAAATAGTGGTTTCCTAACTCCGTTAGGTGTGATACGTTTATAGTCAAAGATCAAAAAACCATTAAAAACTCCGTAGGAGTGGCATGTTTTTATGGCAAAATTGCTAAAATATATTGGAGCTTTTGATATTTCACTCCTACGGAGTTCAAGAATATTGGGCAATCCAGTGCTATAGACATTCCAACCCCTAACGGGGTTAGTACAATAATTGCTTAGGTTGACGCGTAAGGCCTCTGGCGGCTAATGCCCTCCCCTTAGCTGGATTTTTTCTTCTTCTCATTAACGAAAACGCAAAAAGGCAATGCCACCCTTCCCCCAAAAATAAAAAGATCGCCCGGCATAGATATACTGGGCGATAATATAGGAAAAACTATACGAAACTTTATCATTCCTCCAGCATTTGATATCCCCCTTTGTCAAAGGGGGATATCAGGGAGATTTGTTGTTAGATGATAAATTTTTCTCTTTAGGAATGAATCTTAAGCGTTTCAACACACACGAATTAGATTTCTTTTTTTGGATTGCGGCAACACGTTGCCGCTCTTAAAAGCGGCGCCAAGGCGCCGCAGTCCAAAACAGATTTTTAACACATATAGGTTCCCATACAGGAGCTTGAGAACCAGAAGTTTAGCGATGCATTTTATATCCCCCTTTTCCAAAGGGGGATTACAGGGGGATTTTTTGTTAGAGGATAAATTGTTTGTGTGGCACGACCCTTGTGGTCGTGCTTCTTAAGATTCCCCAATCATTCCTATACAGGAGTTTGGAAACTAGGGGTAAATATCGGCCAGTAGCCACTTAGAGCGATATTATTCTCTGTAAATATTTAGTCACACATTTTAACAGCCCCGTCAAATACCTCTGCTGCTATGCCAGTAAGCCTTCTCCTTTCATATATCTTTATCCCCTTCCATCTAGATACAGGATTCCGCAGTCTCCCTTTTTGCCATAAATTAAAATATCGAAGTATTTCGCTGCATATAGAATCCGTATCATCTGGATGGACAACAGTTCCTCTTGAATTCTCGATCACGAGTCTTTCTGCTTCTCCCTGCGGCACTATTGCGAGTATTGGTCTGCCAGATGCAAGATATTCATAGATTTTTCCTGTTACTACAGCCCTGCTCGAGTCTGAGGAAATCAGCAGGACTGCCATGTCAGAACCGACTAAATATTCGATACTTTTATGATGATTCACATATCCGATTATCTGAATAACGTCTCTAAGACCATATTTATCAATCATTCTATTGATATCGATTCCAAAGATTGTTCCAACGATTCTTAGACAAATCTTAGCTTTAATATTGCTATCTCTCGCGATAGCCCTATAAATTCCTTCAAATAACCTTTCAGGTGTACGTGTGTGATTCAAGGTTCCGCAATATGTAATTGTAAACCGATCGCAACAGATGGGCTTAACATTTTTAAAATCTTCCATGTCGTATCCATTTGGAATCGTTACTATACTCGATTTCTTTTTATCTGAAATTTCTCTAAAATACTCTGCAATGGGGTTTGATATTGTTATTATCCGATCCGCCTTTGTTATTACATTTAAAACCATTTTTTTATTTAAAAATTTATGGATTGGTGTTGGCATCTTTTCATACTCTTCTGTAAGCCAGTTGTCACGAAAATCAGCAACCCACGGAAGATTGGTTGTTTTCTTCAGCATAATACCCAAAAGATGGACAGAATGCGGCGGAGATGTAGTAAAGATTAGATCGATCCTTTCTTTCTTTATAATCTCCATTGCTTTCTTAAATGCATGGGGAATCCACAGGATTTTTGTATCTGGTAAAAAAAATAGTGGAGTAAAAATCCGGTTCATTCTGTGCCAAAAACTTATCTCTCTTTGGCTGGTATGCTCTGAACCTCTCCTTTCTATAATTTTTCTAAAGATCCTCAATGGATCGAATGAATTTGTACGGTATATTTTTCTTTCTTCTATCTCTCTAAGCAACGTATAATCCTTGGCATAATAGGCAACATCGGTTACTGTTAGTACAATCGGCTCCCAGTAAAATTCAGGAAGATATTTTACAAATTTAAGCGACCTTTGTACTCCTCCCATACCGAGTGGAGGAAAATAGTATGCAATAAAAAGCACACGTCTTATCTTCTTCGAATCCATTCTATTATCCTTTGGCTCTCTTCTCTGTTAAAAAAGCGCACTATCATGAGCAGTGGAAACATGGAGAGTAAAATCAACAAACGTATCCATACAGAAGATTTATCAAAAATAATGGTTCCTGAAATAAAAATTAATGCACCAATTAAGAATATTTTCATGATTCTTTTCATTTCATAGGGTGTTGGATATAAAATTTGATTAATGAAATATAGAGAGACCATCATGACAAAGTATCCGGAAAATGATGCCCATGCTGCCCCCTGGATACCAAGTTTAGGAATCAATAGAAGATTTGCCATGATACTTACGACTGCACCAATACCTGTCACAAGAGGAAGAAATATAGTCTTGTTTTTGATGTATATTCCTACAACAAGATTTACATAAATACCATAACATATATATGAGAGCATGACCACTGGTACTATTGTTATTCCTGAAGTATATTCCCTTCCGATTATGCCATATCCAAACAGTCTGAAATTTACTATCTCATTAGTAAATATTGAAATTCCAAGATATATGAACCCTGTAATAAGAAGAAAATAGGTCAATACTCTGGCAAATATTGATGGCGCATTATACTCTTTTTTTGCAGTGGAAAGAAAATATGGATGCCATGCAAATCTAAAACCACTTACAACGAGCGCCATGATCATGCCGAGTTTAAAATTTGCACTAAAGATACCAGCAGCCTCTTTTCCGATCATTCTGTCGATGAAGAAACGTCCCATTTGATCCATTACAATTACAGACAACCCCGACGGCACATATGGGAGTCCAAAACTCAAGAGTTTTTTCAAATAGGATCCTGAAAATGTGAGCTTCAGCCATTTAAAAAGAACTGGCATGAGTAGAAGAAAAGTAAATACAGATGCAAGAAGGTTGCTCGTGAAAATTCCAATTACCCCTTTTTTCAAAATGACAACAAACAGTATGTTTAGCAGAAGGTTTGCAACAATGTTCATCGATTTTAACATAACAAAACTTATGGATCGTTCCTCTGCCCTTAGAACTAAAAATGGAATTAGACAGAGTGCATCAAAGAATAAGATCCCTGATGAAAGATAGATCAATCGATAGTAGAGATTGCTCCTGAAAATCAGATTTGAAAATTGGTATGGATAAAATGCCATTAAAGAAGCAAAGAGAATACCAGTGCCAAATATCATCCAGAATGCAGTGCTTAGAATTCGCTCTTTTTTGACTCTTTCATCTTCCATTATGAAAAATCTAAGAAAGGCGACATCCATTCCATAGCTGAAAAAATAGTTCAGTATTGCAAGGAAAGGAAAGAGAAGGGCCGCACTCCTGTATTCTGCTGGTGCGAGAACATTTGTGTGGATTGGCAGAAGCAGGAATCCGATAAATCTACTCACAATGTGGCCGATCCCATATACTGCAGTATGGCGGGTAAGTCTCTTAATACTACTGAATAATGACTGTGACATTAAAACAGCTTAAGTTGGTTATCTTTTTTTCTTTTTGGTTTTAATTCTATTTCAGGCCTTTCCAGAAGTTCTAATTCGATCTGGTCAATAAAAGGGCTCCTTCTCATTTCTAAATTTGTTCCATATATGAATCTATTATCAGAATGAGAAAGAAAAAGATATCTCTTTGCTCTTGTCATACCAACATAAAGGAGTCTCTTCTCCTCATCGATGTCAGACTCTCTACCTGGCATCAGCGTAAAAGGCAGCAATCCATCTTCACAGCCCACTATAAACACACATTCAAATTCAAGACCCTTAGATGCATGGAGAGTCATAAGTGATACATTTTCCGCTTTTGGATTATATAGATCCGACCTGTTGCCAAGAGAGATGAATTTTAAGAATTTCTCTATATCGTCTCCAAAATCTTCTGCTGCTACAATCAATTCTTTAATCTCTATTGAGTCTTTGATCTCTGGTGCGTAACTATCAAGCAAAGCTTTAATTGTATCAACAACAGGTCTTGAGTAAATCAGTTCTTTTGATAATTTTAGATCAGAGGCCTCTATATTAAATCTATTTAGAATGTGACCTATAATAAATTTATTTTCTTTGTAGAGAACTGCTCTTATTGCTTCAATTATTGAAGCGGCCTTTCCATTTCTAAAAACAGGATTTGTATCTATGACCCTATATGGGATCGAATGATCTTCAAACGCCTTTTTTAGTGGTTCGGCCTGCCGAGCAACTCGAAAGAGAACTGCAAAGTCTGAAAAACTCTTTATGCCGTGCTCCTCCTCTCCCTGAGTGATCCGACTGTCCATAGAGAAGAATCTCAATCCACCCATCAATCTTTCTGTTGTCCTTGCAACAAACTCTGCTTCGCTCTTATAGGTCGGATGTTTGCTTATGTTTATTCTCACTCCACATTCAATCCCCTTTAAGAATGATTCCTCCTTATTCGTTCCTGAAATCACATGATGTGACGCTTGTAGAATTGTATCACTGCACCTGTAACTTTTCTTAAGAGAGTATAATTTTGCCCCCGGATAGTCGTTCTTGAAACTCTTGATGAATCTTATGTCAGAGCCTCTGAATCCATAAATAGATTGATTTGGATCACCAATAACAAAAATGTTTGAATTCTCTGCAGGCATTAATGTACGAATCAGCGTATACTGTGCAAAATTTATGTCCTGATATTCATCAACATGTATCCATAAATATCTTTTTCTGTACTCATTTAATAATCTATTATCCTCCTTCAGCATAAATATAGTCTTGACGATTAGATCATCGAGATCAAAAAGATTATTGTTTTCAAGAAATCTTTTATATTTTTTGAAAATATCTTGTTCAGTTGAATCTGGGACTTCATCAATACTCTTTAGTGATTGCTTCCAGCGTGATATTTTATCCACATATGTCCCTGTTTCAGATTGACTTAAACCTACAACCTTTCTGAGTATCCACTCCTGGTCACTTCGATCTATGATTATTATTTTCCCAAATTTTTCTCTCAGTAGATCATAACCAAATGAGTGAAATGTACTGATATGAGGACTAGCAAGACTATTTTTAGGTTTAAGCAGAGAATCTACCCTGGTCTTCATTTCCTCTGCAGCCCTATTAGTAAATGTTACTGCCAATATATTTTCTGGCCGTACATCTCTGCTGATTAGATATGCAATCCTGTTAGCAAGAACCCTTGTCTTTCCTGTACCAGGACCGGCAATTATTAATGCAGGTCCACATTCATGAAGCACTGCCCTTTTCTGATCATCGTTTAATCCTCTCAGACACTCTATTTCATCGGATCTATCCTGATCTTTCTCTTCTCCTGCATTCGGTTCAGTTTCAACGATCTGTTTGTATTCTTTTATGTTGCTAAAACTGTTTATCGACTGCCCGCTTTCAATCTCATCACTTTCAACAAATACAAAGAGAGATTCCTGAGATCCGATGTATCTTAGTTCATTTTTTTCAAAGAGAGTTATCTTTCCATACTCCCCATCATATCCCTCCTTAATAATCACCTCTCTTCTTCGCATTCTCCTTATGGCTTCTGCAATAATGTCTCCGAATTTTTTTTCTATCACATCGAGCGGTGCATATAACAGTATTTCAAGTTCTGGACCTATTTTTTCTATTAAGAGTCTATACCTCTTTGCGATTTTCTGAGAATTTGGTCCTGCCCCCTCTATCTCTGATAATATCTCTTTAAGGGGAATGAGTGAGTAGTAATTACCCTTTGCTTCTTTTTCAGAAACATCTGTTCTGTCAGCAAGCTGATAGACTCTATTCATTACACCCACCGTAACCTTCTTACCACATACAGGACATATGTTTTTATTGTTTCTGGTCTTTATCGGATCCCAGCAGATTCCACACTTACGATGTCCATCATAATGATACTTTCCTTCCTGTGGAAAAAACTCGATCGTTCCGATAAATTTATCGGTGGTCCCTTCTTTCATTGCTGTAATTATTTCTTCATATGATAAACCAGTATTAAAGATGTTTGCCTCTCTTCCAATTTTCTCAGGCGAATGTGCATCAGAATTTGATATCAGCGTATATTTGTCCAGCATGCTGCACAACCAGTTCATTGGAGGATCAGAAGAGAGTCCAGTCTCTACCGCATTAATGTATTCTGCCAGATCTGAATAGCACTCTTCAATAGTATCGAATCCCGATTTACTTCCAAGCACAGAAAACCAGGGTGTCCAGATATGTGCAGGCACAAGGAAACACGAATCGGAAGCTTGAAGTACTATTTCGAGCAGGTCACGAGAATCTATTCCAAGAATCGGTCTTCCATCAGATGTTATGTTACCTATCTTTGTCAGCATTGTTTGAATTTTTTCGACTGCTTCGAAGTCCGGGGCAAATATAAGATGGTGCAGTTTTCGTACTCTTTCATTTTTCTTATATATTGTACTGATCTCTGCTGTAAGAATGAATCTCACATCTTTTTTACTCATTTGAGTATTTGGAACAAAACCTTCTAAAGAATACTCTTTTCTTAATCGAAACAAACCTTCACCACAGGGCTCTAGTTTTTCTTTTAATTCTTCGAGCCATTTGGGATGAGTAAAGTCTCCCGTTCCTATGACTCTTATCCCCTTTCTTGCTGCCCAGATTTCTAAATTCTCTGGATTGAGGCTCTTGCTTGTAGCTATAGAAAAATGGGAATGAATATGAAAATCGGCTATAAATTTCATATGGATTTTTATTCTATCCAGTAAAGGATTCTACCGCAATTTTCACATTTATAGATTGTCTCTTCCTTCTTGCCTCTTGCATTATGAGATGTTGGAAGCTTTGCAAAACAACCGAGACAAGTACCATCCTTCACTGGAGCAATCGAGTATTTATATCTTGTGCTTAGTCTTTGATAGCTTCGCAAAAATTGAGGTTTTATTTTCTTCTCAAGTTCCTTCTTCGCCTTTTCTAATTCCTTGCTTCCTTTCATTTTAAATCCCATGTCTCTCTCTTCCTGGGTGATCTCCTGAAGCATTAGATCAATATCTTGATACATTACCAGAAGTTCAATCTGGCTTCTTGCCATGAAATCAACCTCCCTGAATTACTTCAATGAATGATTGAAAATCCTCCGCCTTCATCAGAGAACGTCTGATTTTATTATCCTTAATCATCTCTACTATTTTTCCCAGTATTGGAAGATATACATTGGATTTCTCTTTTGGTGGCGCAACAATGAGAAATATAAGATTTACCCTCTTTTTATTTGCATCGTAAATGATACCCTGTCTTGATATGCCCACAACAATATGAACACTTGAAACTGCAAGCGATCTGCAATGTGGTATTGCCACTTTTTTGCCTATTGCGGTGCTTCCAAGTGTCTCTCGCTTTTTGATTGTTTCTAATACGAGTTTGTGGTTTTTTATCTTACCATTATCTTCAAGGGCCTTTGTCATCTCCTTAAATATCTCATCCCTTGAAATCCCATTCAGGTTAGCAATGAAAAGTTCTTCAGAGAAGAATGTCGATAGTTTTTCAAAATCCATCTCCACTCCTATGAAAAAAGCACTATAGATATTTTTTAAATTTCTTTCTTTCTAATTTTTCAACAATCTTCTTTACATCTTCTGCGCTTTCCCTATTGCATATCAATGTAATATCATTGTCATGAACAACTATCACATTATCGAGACCAAGAACAGCCACAAGCCCATCGGACGAATAGATATATGAGTCCTTTGTATCAAGCATCACGACATCACCTGAAACAACGTTTCCCATTTCATCCTTTTTACTCAACCTGTATACCTGTTCCCAACTTCCGAGGTCATTCCATCGAAAATCACCCTTTACCAGATACACATTGCTTGCCTTTTCCATGACTGCATAGTCTATCGAAATTTTTCTCATATCCTGGTATACTCTATTGAGAACTGTGTGAAAACTCTTGCGACCTATATGTTTCTGAATCTCACTGAGCCCCTTATATATATCTGGACTCAAGCTCTTTAATGCTTTGAGAATAACACCTACCTTAAAAACAAATATACCGCTGTTCCAGTAAAAATCTCCACTCTCTATAAAACGTTTTGCTGTTTCAATGTCTGGCTTTTCTGCAAATGTTTTAACAGTAAAAGTGTCGATTCCATTTATATTCTTAAACATTCTATTTATCTGAATGTATCCATATCCGGTTGCTGGTCGATCAGGTTTAATTCCTATTGTTACAAGACCATCTTCTTTTTTTGCCAGAGAAACTGCAGCAAGAATTACTCTTTTAAATTTACTCTTGTTTTTAATCAAATGGTCTGCAGGGGATACAATCATTACGCCATCAGGGTCTCTCTTCTGAATGAAGAGTGCTGCGAGTCCGATACATGGTGCAGTGTTTCTGCCTACAGGCTCATATATGATATTCCCCTCTGGAATCTTTAATTCGTGTTTTTCTAACTCTTTTTTCTGTTTAATGTTTGTTACTATGTATGTGTTTTCCAGGGGGGTTATAGACTGAAACCTCACAAGTGTCGACTCTATTAAAGATAGGTTTCCGAAAATCTTAAGAAACTGTTTTGATCTTTCGGAACGGCTCCTTGGCCAAAACCTTGTTCCTGCTCCACCTGCCATTAAGACACAATACATATTTCTCCCCCTTTGAATTTATTAAAAGTTAATAGAATGAAGGTTGATATTAAACTTTTCCTGTGGAGTGATTTTCTGGAATGTTTTTTAAATTTTATGAACAATGAGCCGTCTAAAATTTTTTATTTTTTATTATGTAAGCATTTTAAAATAATTAATTTTAAAGTAAAAATCAAGCTCTTTAAAAAATTAATTGAGCCCCTTTAATTTTTACATATTCCTTCAATTGACCGCTAATAAGATTAAACCACTTTTATCTTCAAATAAAATTTTCGTGCCTTATTTCTAAGTTCCTCTACTGTTCCTGAATTCTCTATTATTACATCTGCTCTTTCTCTTTTTAATTTAATACTCATCTGTGAACCGATTCTCATCTTTGCCTCTTCAGGGGTCCATCCTCTCGATTCTGAAAGCCATTTGCATCGTTTATTAACGGGTGCATCTATTAAAACAATCATGTTGCACAATGAAGAGAGTCCTGTTTCAAAAAGGGTTGCCATGTCTATTAAGATTATATTATACTTCTCTGATCTTTTAATATTTGATATCATCTCGATTATTCTTTCTTTAAGGGGCTTCTCAAATATGGAATCTAAAATTCTTAATTTCTCTTTCGATGAAAATACAATATTTGCAAGCATCCTTCTCCTGAGGTTCCCATTCCCATCAAATATTTCTGGACCAAAACTCTTTATTAGATCATCCCTGACTTTTTTGTTTTTATTGATAATCTCCCTCCCTACCCTGTCAGCATCTATTACATAACACCCCATTTTGGCAAGTTCATTAGAAAAGATTGTCTTACCAGCACCAGTTCCACCTGTTACACCGATTACCATATTAATTCTCCATCTAGTTTGAAAGAATACACATTTATTGAATTATCTATATTTTTATTAAAAGTCAAGTACTATTTTTCTGTTGACAATCAGCAATAAACCATTTATATTGCTTATTGTAAAGTTTAAATAAAACCTGGATTTTGGATATGGGATTCAAATGTGGTTTTATCGGCCTTCCAAATGTGGGAAAATCAACAATCTTTAATGCAATTACTAATCTAAAAGTTGAAGCTTCTGCCTATCCATTCTGTACAATAAATCCCCACTTTGGAACCGTACCTCTTAATGACCGGAGGTTGGATAATATACATAAAATAGTAGGTTCTTCAAAAAAGAGTCCAACAATTCTTGAATTTGTTGATATAGCCGGGCTGGTCAAGGGTGCTCATAAAGGAGAGGGTCTGGGCAATCAATTTCTGTCTCATATTGGTATGGTAGATGCCATTGCGCATGTTGTGCGGTGTTTTGAAGATGAAAATATATCGCATCCCTATCAATCTCTCGATCCTGTACGCGATGCAGAAATCGTTAACGCCGAAATCATACTAAAAGACATCGAAATAGTCGATAGACATCTTCAAAGATTCAGTAAGGCGGCAAAGGGTGGAGATCAAAAAGCTAAAAGAGCCTTCTTGATTCTAAAAAATTTTTTCGAAACCCTTTCAGCAGAGATAGAGTTAAGATCAAGGGATCTTTCTGAAGATGAATTGGCCTTGGCAAGAGAACTCAATCTCCTTACAGTAAAACCTGTAATGTATATTGCAAATGTTGATGAGTCGCATATAAATGAAAGCAGACTGGTAGAATCGCTTACTGAGTATGCAGAATCAAGGGGGTGTCCGTGTATAAAGTTTTGTGGTAAGGTTCAGGCTGAAATTGCAGAACTCAATCAGGAAGATCAACTCGAATTTTTACATGCAATGGGTCTTGATGAAACTGCCCTTCAAAAGCTCGTTAAAACAGGATATGACCTTCTTGAGTTAATAACATTCTTTACAGCAAATGAAAATGAGGCCCATGCATGGACGGTGAAAAAAGCAACCCCTGTTGTAAAGGCCGCAAGTCTTGTTCATACAGATTTTGAGAAGGGATTTATCAAAGCGGAGGTGATCAAATATAAAGACATAGAAGAATATGGTTCTATTAAAAAGATTCATGATCTGGGTCTTGCCATGATTCATGGAAGGGATTATCTTGTTGAAGACGGAGACCTTATTTTTTTTAAAGTAAAAAAATGATATATAACTGGAGGTTAACCATGTCAGATCTTATAGAAAAGGGATTATACTTTAGCCTTGGACTCTGGAGTCTTACAAAAGAGAGAGCCGAAAAAGCTGTCCAGGAGCTTGTTGAAAAGGGAAAAATATCCAAAGATGAAGGTGCAAAAATTGTTAAAAATTTACTTACAAGAGCAGAACAAGAGAAAGAGGCTATTTTGAAAAGAATCGATAGTGCACTCGATAACAGCATGAAAAAACTCAATCTGGCCACAAGAAAAGAGGTAGAACGTATTAACAAGAAGCTGGATGCCATACTGGATATTTTACAGAAACAGGAAAAAGAGTGAGATTCTCAACATTAACAAAGACCGTAAAAAACATCAAACGGTACAGGGCTATAGTTCAGATCCTTATTAAGTATGGATTTGAAGATATAATCGACAGGTTAAAGATTGATATAGTAATACATGAGGGTAAAAGAAAACTTCTCAGAAAAAAGAGTGAGGAGTTTATTCCAAAGTCACGTCATCAGCGCTTCAGGATGGTGCTCGAAGAGCTCGGCCCAACATTCATCAAACTTGGCCAGATGTTGAGCACACGCACCGATATCTTACCATCTGAGACCATAAAGGAGCTTCAGAAACTTCAGGACAGCGTAAAACCAATTCCAGTAAAAGAGATCATCGAATCGATTGAAGAGGAACTGGAAAAGCCTTTAAACGAACTTTTTAAAGAGTTTGACCGCACACCTCAGGCCGCAGCATCGATTGCACAGGTACACGGGGCAGTAACAAAGGATGGAATGAGGGTGGTTGTAAAGGTGCAGCGGCCAAACATAAAATCGACAATAGTAAAAGATGTAGCCATTCTTAGCGATCTCTCTCAACTGATCGTGCGTTCTATTCCTGAAAGCGAGGTTTATGATCCTGTTGGTTTAGTAGAGGAATTTAAGAGCTGGATTCAGCAGGAACTTGACTTTTATCAGGAAGCACGGAACATTGATAGATTCAGAAAAAACTTTGAAGGCGATAGCATTGTTTATATCCCTGAGGTATACTGGAATCTTACTACCGATAAGATCGTTACAATGGAGTACATCGACGGAATATGCATTAATGATATAGATGCAATTGAGAAGGCAGGTCTTGATAGAAGAGAGATTGCAAAAAACGGTGCAAATGCTGTGCTTAAGCAAATCTTTGAACATGGGTTTTTCCACGGCGATCCACATCCTGGAAATATAAGAGTACTTCCTGGAAACGTTATTGCTCCCATCGATTTCGGTCTTGTAGGAAGAATCGATCAGGAGACGATCGAACACCTGAGCGATCTTCTTAGCGGTATAGTAAAAAAAGATAGCCACAGAGTTGTTCGGGTGATGATGAACATGGAGATGATTAAAGATGATATTAATCTTTCCGCACTCAGAATCGATCTTACAGATATGATCGATAGATATATCGATATACCTCTTTCACACATAAACATCGATCAGGTTCACGACGATTTTTTAAAACTCGTAAAGGTTCACAAAATCAGATTTCCAAGAAATCTCTACTTAATGGGAAAGACATTCATAGTAATGGAATCTATTGGAAGAGAACTTGATCCCGAATTTGACATACTTTCTCTTGCAAAACCATATATAACCAGGCTAATATTAACTCGCTATAATCCGGCAAGGTTAACACGCGATTTGATACATATCCTAGAAGCATATTCTGATCTCATTCGAACACTTCCAGACAATATAAGACAGATACTCGTCAAAGTTGGAAAAGGACAGCTTGGAATCAATCTTTATCATCAGGGATTAAATCAATTGATTAGAGAACTGGACAAGTCCACAAATAGACTCTCTTTCAGTCTAATAATAGCTGCTTTAATAATATCATCTTCATTGATAATACAGCTAAATCTCGGACCAAAGATATTTGGACTCTCTGCATTTGGCCTGCTTGGGTATCTAACAGCAGCCTTTCTCGGATTCTGGCTTGTAATCGCCATTCTAAGATCAGGAAGACTATAAATATATCCCCAACGTTTGAATTTTAATTTGACATTATATTCAATAATCTCTATATTGATCTGTATTTTTTCTAATAACGAAAGGACCCGCCTATGAGATTAAAAAAGTACTTCGGCATCGCTTCAGTTATCCTCCTATTCATGATTCTTTCCACAGATGTCTATCCGCAGCAACAAAAAGGAAGATCGAGAAGAAGGGTATCCAGGTGGCCCTGGAAGGGACCGGAAATCGGGTCAGTAATCAAGGATTTTGAACTGCCCATTCTGGATGGGGGTAAATTTAAACTCTCAGATCACAGAGGCAAGATTGTTATCATAGAGTTGGGTGCATGTACGTGATCCCATTATTTAAAAAAATCATCCAAAATGGAACAGATAGCAAGAGAATATAAAGATAAAGGTGTAGAATTTTACCAGTTCTACACCAGAGAGCTTCGTCAAGGAGTGTACTTCAGTAAAAGAAGCGGTGATAAGCGTTTCGATTTTTCTGAAAAAAAGCAGACAAAGAATTTAGAAGAAAAAGCAAGTTATGCAGATGAAATGGTAAAACAGTGGGGCCAGAATCGTCCAGCATTGATTGATATCTTCAGTAAAGATTGTGTTCAGAATTGGATTGGGGTTGTTGCTCCAAACAGCCTGGCACTAATAGACAGAGATGGCAGACTGGTTCTCTGGCAGGTCTGGTCAAATCCAGAAGAAATAAGAAAAAAATTAGATCAAATTCTTGAAGATGAAAAAAAGTAGTTCTCCATCTGTGGGTAATTTTTCAATGAGTCGGGTCGGCTCATAAAAACTCAAAAGGGAAGACAAAACTTCTGTCTTCCCTTTTTTAAAAATAAGCAAGGAGAATCTTATGGCAGTAAAAAAATTTATCATAATAGAAATCATATTTTTTGATCTAATCATCCTTTATGGTACCGCTGCTAGAATATCTGAGTCGAACTTTGCATGCGGATACTGCCACAAAGAGCATAATGAGCGCTGGGTTCACTCCACTCATAAAGATGTAAATTGTCGAATCTGTCACATCGAGCCGGGTATTAAGGGCTCAATAAAAGCTCAGATAAATGGAGTGCAGAATTTATGGATTGCCGTAACAAAGGGAACTGATATTAAACCGCATGAAGATCCAATTCCAATTTCTACTAAAATCTGTCTGGGATGTCACAGGGCTGTTAAATATTTGAATGAGATTGGTTTCGAAGATCTACCTGACAACAGTCTCAAAGGACAGAGTTTAATAATTGCCCATCGAAAACACATAGAAGAGTATGGAATAGATTGTGTGGAGTGCCACAGAGGTGTGGTTCACAGAAATCCGTATGATATCGATAAGTACAAGACCAACTGGCCTCTCATGGACAAAGATTGCGGAGTATGCCACGATGGGAAAAAACACGGGAAATTTAAAATGAAAATATTTGATGTAGAAGAAACCGATAAATGTATCAAATGTCATCCAACATATGAGGCTCCACCAGATTATTGATACAGGAGGCATTAAGATGAGTGCGCCGAGCAAAGCTTACCTTATCCAGTTGGTGACCCACGAGGGTGGTAATAAATGAAGGTGAGTAGACAACTGGAATTGTGGGAAATCCAACCACGGCAAAGGTTAGCCACCAGTCGTGT
>Ga0190359_1001541_pt1 | contig 14438 bp, 15 predicted proteins | sample 48721823_MG_FD_161269 | JGI IMG/M metagenome (GOLD analysis project Ga0190359, IMG submission 161269) | Hydrothermal vent microbial mat bacterial communities from Southern Trench, Guaymas Basin, Mexico - 4872-18-2-3_MG | ecosystem: Environmental > Aquatic > Marine > Hydrothermal vents >... | reverse complement strand
AAAATTGAGAAGAGGGAATTTTATCTGAAAAGATAGTCTGCATAGGAAATGAGGTTCTTCCGGTTTAACAGTACCTGAGGCTTGAAAAAGATGGACATCAAAAGACCATATAAAAATAATCAAACCCATGGAGCACACTTCGGGATTTTCTCAGGCATGGCTCTGGTGTCCAATGGTGCAGAAAATAATCGGCCACCTCAAGCGAAAGCCGCCAGGGGCCTGATGCACCACCCGGCCTTCGTAGCCGTAGCTACTACGGCGGAGCAGGCTTGGCGCACCCTCAACCATCATTGGCCACCGGAGTTATGCCTTAAAAATCTATGCCTCAGGGGGCTGGCACTCTGGAAGGTGCTCTTTAGCCGGATGAACCGAAAATGAAGCGTTTTCAGTTGATCATCAGCATGGTTCTTTTTGCAGGGGTTATCGGGGCAGGGGTGTGGTTGTATTTTGAAGCCCGGATGCTTGCTCCGGAGAACACGCTGTCAAGGATGCTGGAACAAGATGTGGATATGGCCATGAGCGGAGAGGTTCGGATTCACGAGCTTTCAAGCGGCCGACTGAGCCTTGAGCTTTTCGGACAGGACATGGCCTATACTGAGAAATCAGGCAGAATACGGATCGAGCATCCCCGGATACACGCTTACCCGGAGGATGGCATGAGCTTCTTTGTCCAGGGGGACAGGGGTTTTTATTTATTGGACTTGCCGGAGTTTGAAATCAGGGGACGGGTTCGCGGGGAATCAGATGATGGTTATCAATTGGAGACGGAATGGCTTCGTTACAGCCCCGAAAGCCGATTGGTGGAAACGGAAGCAAAGGTTATGATAAAAAAGCCTGGCTTCAAGCTTACCGGCACAGGTGTGAAATTTGATCTGGAACACAGGACGCTTTTAGTTTCTTCGGACGCAAAGCTCCTGGTCAAAAGCCCGAACCCGGGAGAATGATGAAAAGAGCCGCATCCTCGCTGGTCGCAATTTTGATGCTCTGGGGCTATTGCCTTTGCGCACAGGAAAGCCCGAAGAATCTGGAAGACCCGAAGGGTCTGGCGGCACTGCCCAGGGCGCCTTTTCAGTTATTTGACCAGAAGAGCCAGGAGCCTGTTGAGATCACCTCGGAGAAACTCTCCGTGGAGCTCGCTGAGAACAAGATCATCTTCAGAGGCCAGGTGGTGGTCCGGCAGGGCGCGCGGGTGATATACGCGGACACCCTGGAAGCGAGCTACAGCAAGGAGGGAAACCTCTTGAGCATCCTCGGTACAGGGCATGTAAAAATGACCTCCGTAGACTCCTTTGCGGTGGGAGAGAATTTATTCTGGTCAAATTCCAGGCAAACAGTTCGTCTGTGGGGGAATCCGCGCTTGATACAGGGTCGGCAGATGATCCTGGGAGAGGAAATGATCTTTTACATCAAGGAGGATCGGCTGAGTATCAGCCGGCCCAGCATTGAATGGCTACCAGCGGAAGGTCAGGATGAACGAGCAGAGTAATGGGGTTGCGCTCTCTGCGAAAGGCCTGGTAAAGAGCTATGGAGGCCGCCGGGTGGTGGACGGAGTGAATTTTTCGGTCCGCTCCGGGCAGGTGGCGGGTCTTTTGGGCCCGAACGGCGCGGGCAAGACCACCACCTTTTACATGGTGATAGGGCTGGTGCGAGCGGATAGCGGGGAGGTTCGGCTTGACCGCGAGGACTTAAGCGCTTTGCCCATGTATCAGAGGGCGCGCAGGGGGATTACCTATCTGCCCCAGGAGCCCTCCGTGTTTAGGGGCTTGAGCGTTGAGGACAACCTGCTTGCGATAGCCGAGGCCACACCTGTTACAAGAGAGCAACAGCTCTCCAGGGTGGATGAGCTATTGGAGGAGTTCAAGATAGCTCCTTTGCGCAAGCAGAAGGTGACTACACTTTCCGGTGGAGAAAGACGCAGGGTGGAGATAGCAAGGAGCCTTGTAACCTCGCCTCGCTTCATCCTTCTTGACGAACCCTTTGCCGGGATTGACCCGCTAGCCGTGGCAGAGCTCCAGAACATGGTCAGGGACCTCCGGCGCAAGGGAATAGGGGTGTTGATTACGGATCACAATGTCAGGGAAACATTGAAAATTTGCGATGAGGCTACCATAATTAATCTGGGAAAAGTCATGATTTCCGGAAGCCCGGAAGAAATCGTGGCCAGCGAGCTGGCAAGAAAATTTTATCTCGGAGAACAATTTGAACTCTAGTTTGCCTGTGCGTTGCACGCAGATAGGCGGAACCTGATCATGGCGCTTGAGTTAAAGCAAAGTCTTCGTCTCGCCCAGCAGTTGGTGATGACGCCGCAACTTCAGCAGGCGATCAAGCTGTTGCAGTTGAGTCGAATGGAGCTGGCCGAGGTGATCAACCAGGAGATGCTGGAGAACCCGGTGCTGGAGGAGATCGGGGAGGAAGAGCCGATTCAGACTCTTACTGACGAGGGTGAGGGGATTGAGCCGAGCAAGACCGAGGACACATACGAGGACCTGGACTGGGAAAAGTTCTTCGACCTTTATGACACCCGGGAGTATGGCGGGCGCACTCGGGGGGATAGAGAGGATGCCCCAAGTCTTGAGACAACCCTGACCAAGAGTATTACACTCCAGGAACACCTGATCTGGCAATTAAGGCTGTCAAACTTCAGCTTGGAGGAGGAGAGGGTAGCCGTCCAGATCATCGGCAATATTGATGATAATGGGTATCTAAAACAGCCCCTGTCATTTATAGCCCAGGAGACAGGGGTAAGCGAGAATGAGGTTGAGCAGACCTTGAAGAGGGTGCAGGAATTTGATCCAGCGGGAGTGGCGGCCAGAGACCTGCGTGAGTGCCTCCTTCTACAGCTTGAGCAGTGGGGAATCAGGGAGACTCTGCCGCGATGCCTGGTTCTGCGGCATCTTGAGGGACTTGAGAAAAAGGATTACCGGAAGATCGCCCGGGCGGAAAACGCGAGCGTTGAGCAGGTCAAGGAGGCTGTGCGGATTCTGGCCGAGCTGGAGCCGAAACCGGGCCGGCCATTCGGGGAGATCAGAGAGCAATATATCACTCCGGATATCTACATTTACAAGGTGGGCGAGGAATATGTGATCGTCCTGAACCAGGATGGCCTGCCCAGACTCAGGGTCAGTTCTTATTATTGGAAAATTCTACAGGCAGAGGCGGACTCATCAGTGATGGCGCGAGACTACATCCAGGACAAGCTTCGCTCGGCATTGTGGCTCATCCGGAGCATTCACCAGCGTCAGAGGACAGTATACAGGGTGATGGAGAGCATCGTTAAATTCCAAAGGGATTTCCTGGACAAGGGAGTAGGGTACCTGAAACCTCTGGTGCTCCGGGATGTGGCCGAGGACATTGATATGCATGAATCCACGGTAAGCAGGGTCACAACCAACAAGTATGTGCACACCCCTCAGGGGATTTTCAGCGTCAAGTTCTTTTTCAACTCCGGGATCAACCGGCTGGAAGGGGATGAGGCCGTGGCCGCGGAGAGCGTGAAGGACAGGATCCGCCAGATAATAGCCCGGGAACCGCAGGATAAACCTTACAGCGACCAGGAGATAGTGCGCCAGTTGAGAGAATATAACATTGACATCGCACGGCGCACGGTTACCAAGTATAGAGAGCAGATGAGCATTCTGGCATCGAGCCGCCGAAAACAGGTGTAGGCGGGGAGAGAGGAGACAAAACCGAGATGAAGGTGATGGTTACCTTTCGGCACCAGGATTCGGAAGAAAGGCTTCAGGAGTATGTGAAGCAGAAAATCAGCAAGCTGGCAAAGTATTTTCACCGGCCGGTAGAGGCGAATGTGGTCTTTTCAGTGGAGAAATTTCGGCACCAGGCCGAGATAACCATCACCGCGGATCAAACCACATTTACCGGGAGGGAGACCGCTGGTGACGCCATGAGCGCATTTGATCTTTGCCTGAAGGTGATTGAGATACAAGCCCGGCGGTATCGGGATCGCATGAAACATCGGAGAGGCAGGGAAGAAGATGACTCAGTGCCGGAAGGATTTGCCGAAGATGCAAACTCATCCGCTGTGCCCCGGATAATAAAGAGTGATCGCTATATTAAAAAGCCGCTTTCGCTGGAGGATGCGCTTTTGCTTTTGAGGGAAAACCATGATGACTTTCTGGTCTTTCGCAATGCGGATTCGGAAAAGGTAAGCGTGCTATATCGGCGCAAGGACGGCAACTTCGGCCTGATTGAGCCGGAGTGAATTCAAGCACTAAAAAGGCGGTTTCGGTGAAATTAACGGATGCCCTGAAGCAAAAAGCCGTGATCCCGGACCTTCGAGCCCGGAACAGGGACGACCTCCTGGAAGAGATGGTCCAGGCCTTGGCCCCTGAACTGGGTCAGAAAAAGGAACGGCTGGTTCAGATATTAAAGGAACGCGAGGACCAGTGCCCCACTGCGATCAAGGACGGAATCGCTATTCCCCATGGAAGGGTTGCCGGACTGGAGGACATCTTCATTGGCTTTGGCCGCAGTCGCGCCGGCATAAAATTCGGCGCTCCGGATGGCAAGCCCACTTATCTTTTCTTCTTGATCTTCGCTCCACAGAATTCAGCAGGAGAGCATCTCAAGGTGCTGGCTCGGATCGCCCGGCTTTGCAAAAACTCGTCCCTGCGAGAACGGCTGATCCGGGCTGAATCGCGGGAGAAAATCTATGAAATTCTCATGGAAGGGGATGCGAAGCTTTAGACGAAAAGCCCCTTCAGGACGAAAAGATGGAACAGGTAAAAGTCAATAAACTCCTGGAGGAAAAAAGCTATCACCTGGAGCTTAAAATTTTGGCCGGGGAGGACCACCTGGACCAGCCCATCACACAGATTGCAGTGCATAAGCTCGGACTGGTATTGGCAGGAATAAGCTTTCAGCTTGAACCCGGCCAGATTCAGATATTTGGCGGGACCGAACACGCATATCTAGAGAGTCTGTCCGAGCTTGAGAGGGCGCGAACCTTTGACAAGCTTTTAAGCTTCGAGATGCCATGTTTGATCATTACACGCGGGCTTGAGCCGCCCCCAGAACTCCTGCGAGGGCTGAAGCGCCGCGGCGTGGCTCTGCTAGGCACCCCGATCTCTACGGGGGAGTTCATACAGAGGCTGACACGCCTGCTGGAAGATCACCTCTCTCCCAACCTCAGTCTGCACGGCGTGTTGATGGATGTCCTCGGAATCGGCATCCTCATGCTGGGGCAAAGCGGTATAGGCAAAAGCGAGACCGCACTTGACCTGATAATTCGCGGACATCAACTCGTGGCTGACGACATTGTTCAAATCAACAGACGGGGAGATTATACTCTGGTGGGAACGGGCAACGAGATGATCAAGTTCCACATGGAAGTTCGGGGCCTGGGGATTATCAACATCAAGGATTTATTCGGGGTATCAGCTATCCGTGAGCGCAAGCAGATTGAGATGGTGATAGAGTTGGTGGAATGGGATGAAGGCAAGGAGTATGATCGCCTAGGCCTGGAAGATGAAAGCTATACTGTTTTAGGAGTAGAGATTCCTCATTTGACGATCCCTGTGCGCCCTGGCAGAAACCTGACCACGATTATTGAGGTGGCGGCACGCAACCAGCTTCTGAAGATGAAGGGCTACTATTCCGCCAGGGACTTTCAGCGGCGCCTGTTGCAGGAAATCGCAGGTGAGTACACCGATGCGGCCAGGGATGAATTCGAATAGGAGGCTTTAAATGGTGGGGATAATCATTGTTACCCACTGCAAGTTGGCGGACGAGCTGTTCGAGGCCGCTGAGTTGATTGTCGGCAAGATACCCAACTGCGTGGCAGTGAGCATTGATCCGAATGAGGGGATTGACGAGATAGGCAAAAAGGTGGAAACGGCTATTGAGTTCGTAGACCGCGGAAACGGAGTTCTCATTTTGACTGACCTCTTTGGTGGCACACCCTCAAATGTCAGCCTATCTTTTCTCCAGGATAAAAAGGTGGAGGTGCTTTCAGGGGTCAATCTTCCCATGCTTTTGAAGTTGAGCACAAGTCGTGGCGATCTGGAGCTCAGGGAAGCGGCGCGAATGGCCAAGGCCGCTGGAAAAAAGAATATCTCCCTGGCAAGCGAGATCATGAATAAGAGGGTCTGAAGGCAACCGGAACTAGACCCCATATAGAGGTTTTTTATCCGTGATAACATGGGATGAAAAGTGCCAGTAAAAGAATTCAGCAGAAAGGTGGTAATTACCAATCGCCTCGGCCTTCATGCACGGGCCGCTGGAAAATTGAGGAATCTTGCTGAAAGGTTTCCGTGCAAGATCGAGCTTATTCGCGGCAATCTGACCGCGAATGCCAAGAGCTTGTTGGGGCTTATGGCCTTGGAGGCGGGTAAGGGGACCGAACTGATCGTCAGGGCAAAGGGCAAACAGGCAGAGGATGCCGTGAAGGCACTCACCGACCTGGTTAAAGGCCGCTTTGGGGAGGATAACTGAATTAATGAGCGAGGTCTTGTCAGAGGGATCTGAAGGAAAAGATTCAAAGGTTTTTAAGGGCCTGACAGCGAGCGAAGGCATCGTCGCAGGAAAGGTGTTTCTCTTAGAGCGAGAGCGGGTGATGATTCCGCGCCTGGTCTTACATGAAGAGCATGTGGGGCGAGAGGTAGAGCGCTTTAAGGACGCGCTGGAAGAGGCCAAGAAGGAGCTTGTGGAGATCAAGGAGAGGGTCTCAAGCACTGAGGCGCGCGAGAGCATGTTTATCATCAACGCCCACCTCATGATGCTGGAAGATGAGATGCTGGCAGGGGCAACCGTGGAGCGGATTCAAAACGAGAGAATCAACGCCGAGTGGGCCTTCCGCCGGGTCCTGGACGGACTTGCACAGATATTCAACAATATGCAGGATGAATACCTGCGGGAGCGGGGCCGGGACATTAACGCAGTAGGAGAGAAGGTGCTCAGGAAAATGGTGGGCCAGGAGGAATTCCAGATAAGGGAGATCAAGGAGCCTGTGATAGTGGTCGCCCATGATCTGTCTCCTGATGAGACGGCACAGATGTCGCTTCAGAACATTATCGGATTCGCCACAGATGTCGGAAGCAGGACCAGCCATACTGCCATAGTCGCCCGAAGCCTCCAGATACCCGCAGTCGTGGGACTCCAGCGGATCACACAAGAGGCATCCCCGGGAGATTGGTTAATTCTCGATGGCACCACCGGCCAGGTGGTGGTCAATCCCAGCTCCGATGCGTGTAAGGAGTTGCAGAAGAAAAAAGGCCGGCTTGAATATGTCAACCAGGAATTGAAAAAATATGTGAACCTGCAAAGCGAGAGTGCAGACGGGTTCCGGGTTCGCCTGGCCGCCAATATCGAGATGCTTGAAGAAATCCGACATCTAAAGCTCTACGGGGCCGAGGGCGTCGGGCTATACAGAACAGAATACCTTTATCTTGACAAGCAAGAGCTACCGGACGAGGAAGCCCATTTTCAGAACTATCGGAAGTTGATCGAGGCCGCTTCTCCGCATGGCGCGACCATCCGCACCATAGACCTGGGCGGCGATAAGTTCGTCCACCCTCTGCACCTGGCCGAGGAGATGAACCCGGCTATGGGTCTGCGGGCCATACGCTTCTGCCTCAAGAGCCCGGAAATCTTCAGGGCACAACTACGCGGCATCCTGCGGGCAAGCGCGTTTGGAAGAGCACGAGTGATGTTCCCCATGGTCTCCGTCATTGAAGAGATCCGGTCTGCGAAACGGCTCTTGCAGGAGGCGGCTGAAGAGCTTGACAAGGAGCAGGTTCCCTATGATCATCAGATTGAAATCGGGATCATGATAGAGGTGCCAAGCGCATCCTTGATGGCCGCGGAACTGGCGCAAGAAGTGGACTTCTTCAGCATAGGCACCAACGACCTGATTCAGTATATCCTGGCTATTGACCGGGTCAACGAGTATGTATCCTATCTTTATGAGCCGCTTAATCCCGCGGTTCTCCGGGTGATACGGCATGTAGTCCAGGGCGCTCACCAGGCCGGGATAGAAGTGCACATGTGCGGGGAAATGGCAAGCGAGCCTTTATACCTGCCAGTCCTGATCGGATTGGGCCTTGATGAACTCAGTATGCCCGCAATCGCAATTCCCCGGATTCGCAAGATTCTGCGCGAGGTCAAGCGCTCCGAGGCCGAAGCCCTGACCGAGGAGATATTCAATATGGTCTCGGCAGATAAAATTAGGGGCGTTATAGAGGAAGCCGCGAGAACCCAGTGGCCAGAGGCTTATTCCCTGGAGTTCACAGATAAAACCCTTCCAGTGCCGGATTTCTACTGCCCGTATGATAATAAATCGGATATAGAGGCTGGCAGGTAAGCGAGGAAGGATATTATAAGGAGGAGGAAAACGATGAGAGGAGATTTTTTGTTTACTTCAGAGAGCGTGACCGAGGGGCACCCTGATAAAATAGCGGATCAGATTTCAGATGCGATCCTGGATGCGCTCATCACAAAGGACCCTGAAAGCAGAGTGGCTTGCGAGACCCTGGTAACAACCGGGCTGGTAATGATCGCAGGAGAGGTCACCTCACGCGGCATGGCAGAGGTTAACATTCCAGAGGTTGTTCGGGGTGTTATCAAGCGGATAGGTTATGATGACTCACGGATAGGGTTTGACTATAAAAGTTGCTCGGTCCTGACAAGCATCCATGAGCAGTCGTCCGACATCTCTCAAGGTGTCAACGCGGATAAAAGGCGGAAAAAGGAGCAGGGCGCAGGGGATCAGGGCATGATGTTCGGTTACGCCTGCGACGAGACAAAAGAGCTGATGCCTATGCCGATAACCCTTGCTCACGGTCTGACAAAGAGGCTGACCGAGGCCAGACGCAGGAAGATACTGCCTTTCTTGCGACCTGACGGAAAGAGCCAGGTTACCGTGCAATACCGGGACGGAAAGCCGCAGAGGGTGACCGCAGTGGTGATCGCGGCACAGCACACCCCGGAAGCCAGATACAGGGAAATCCGCGAAGGGATTATAGAAGAGGTGATCCGGAAGGTAATCCCGGCACGACTTATTAGCAAGAATACAAAATACCACATCAATTCCACCGGCCGGTTTGAAATCGGGGGGCCGCACGGGGACACTGGATTAACCGGCAGAAAGATCATCGCAGACACCTACGGCGGCTTTGGACATCATGGGGGAGGTTGTTTTTCCGGTAAGGACCCGAGCAAGGTGGACCGGAGCGCAACATATATGGCGCGCTACATTGCCAAGAACATGGTGGCCGCATCTCTGGCCGGAAAGATAGAGATTCAACTGGCTTATATTATCGGACGCGCGGACCCGGTCTCGGTCATGATAAACACCTACGGCACAGGTCGGCTCCCGGAGCGTAAACTGGAGAGACTGGCGCATGACCACTTTAAGCTCAAGCCGGCTAAAATTATTCAAGAGCTGAATCTACTACGCCCGATTTACACAAAAACCGCGGCTTATGGACACTTCGGCCAGAGCGATCCGGATTTCACATGGGAGAGGACTGATAAAAAGGAAGCGCTGAAGCGGGCGCTGAAAATTTGAGATAGGGGAACACAGAAGATGGTAAAAAGCGATGTAAAGGATTTGAAACTGGCCGAGGCAGGCGCAGAGCGCATTGCCTGGTCCAAAAGGCAGATGCCGGTACTGGAGTTGCTCCGTAAGAGGTTTGAGGTGGAGAAGCCGCTTAAAGGAATCAGGATAGGTGCCTGCCTGCATGTGACCACGGAGACGGCCAACTTGATGGAGGTGCTCAAGGCCGGGGGCGCAGGCCTCGCTTTGTGTGCATCAAACCCACTAAGCACCCAGGACGATGTTGCGGCAAGCCTGGTTAAGCATTCACGCATCTCGGTGTTCGCGATCAGGGGAGAAAATACGCGGCAATATTACGACCATGTTAATGCCGTGCTTGACATCAGGCCGCATATAACCATGGATGACGGCGCTGACCTGGTTGGGACCATTCACGGCAAGCGCCGGGACCTGGCCAGCAGAATGATAGGCGGCTCCGAGGAGACAACCACAGGTGTCATCCGGTTGCAGAGTCTGGCCGACCAGGGCAAATTGCTCTTCCCCGTCATCGCGGTGAACAACGCGGAGACCAAGCACTTCTTTGATAATCGCTACGGCACAGGACAGAGCACAGTGGACGGAATTATGCGCGCGACCAATGTGCTTTTCGCGGGCAAGAATTTCGTGGTGGTGGGGTACGGTCAATGCGGAAGGGGAGTGGCCCGGCGGGCACAGGGCATGGGCTCGAATGTGATCGTGTGCGAGGTTGACCCGCTTCGAGCTCTGGAGGCCACCCTGGACGGATACCGGGTGATGCCCATGCGCGATGCGGCCGGGGAAGGCGACATCTTCGTCACCGTGACCGGAGACATGTCGGCCATTGATGAAAGGGTATTTCGCCGAATGAAGGACGGGGCAATACTCGCCAACTCAGGGCATTTTGATGTGGAAATAGATTTGAAAACACTGCGCAAAATCTCCAGGTCAAAGAAACGCGTTCGACCTTTTGTCGAGGAATATGTGCTCAGGAACGGAAAAAGGCTTTGCGTTCTGGGAGAAGGCAGGCTTATTAACCTTGCGGCCGCAGAAGGGCATCCGCCGGTGGTGATGGATATGAGTTTTGCCAACCAGGCGCTGTGTGCACAATACCTGGTGGAAGACGGTCATAAGCTGAGCAAGCTGGTTTATGATGTGCCGAAGAGGATTGACAAGGAGATAGCGCGGCTCAAGCTAAGGGAGATGGGAATCAGGATTGACAAACTGACCGCCCAGCAGAAGAAATACCTCTCAAGCTGGGAGATCGGCACCTGAGGGGGAAAGCCGGGGACACCCTGAAGCGCTTTGCCTCCAGCCTCAGCGGATGGTGTCCTCTACTTTGTTGTAGCGCTCGAGGACAAAATGGCTGGGAAAGACACGAAGGCTTCCGATTGCGAAGCTGGCCTCCCCCAGAAAGAGGTCCGGGTTTCCCGTGTCCACCTGGATCAGATAGTCACGGAGTAACCTCGCTGGGTTGAGACCGTTTCGGGCAATGCCGTAATTGAGAAGCAGGGCGTTAGGATACTTGTTGTCCCTCTCATCGGGCTTCACCCTATAGGCACGGTAGAAGCCGTATCGCTTGGGGTTGTCTTCATCCGGAAGCGCAAGCCATTTTCCATAAAGACCATTCTGGACCACCGGCACATTGTAGCCGGAGAATTCAGGCCCCCCCGGGTTCTGGCCGGGAGCGACGAAGAATCCTTTCTTGAACTTCTGGAATCCGAGGATCCTGGTAATGTATGGTTGATTGAAGCCCCTGAATTCCCACCCGATGAGGTCCGAGAATTCGGGCGTGATCCCCTGGCGCATCACCTGCTCCAGGGTTCCAGGATCAGACCGGGCAAGCTTTTCATAAGTCCATCTTTCCATTACTTTACACCCCCTCCGGGATTGGCAGGCCCTCCGGATTCCGAGGACTTGATCGGGACCGGCTTAGCCGGGGTCAAGAGTAATTTTTTGAACTGCAATTTTAAAGCACGGGCAGTGCGGGTGAATATGAATCGAAAAAGATTGGGCCGAAACCACATAAATCTTAGCCATCTTCTTCCCACTAAGTAAGGACTGCGGAAAAAAGACCAGTAGTTCTGAAACCACTCTTTCCGGATAATGCGCTCGAGCTCCTCCGCGGTCCATTCATCGCTATCAATTACAGAGGTAAAATACTGGTTGCCTTCCTCTTCAAAGAAATCATCCCCCCTGATATAGCCCTTCTCCATGCAGGTTTGATAAAGCTCACTCCCCGGCAAGGGATTGTAGATGAAGATGGCGTAAGCCTCCAGCTTCAGGCTGTGTGCGAAGTTGACCGTGTCCTGTATCTGGGCTCTGGTCTCACCCGGAAGGCCGATGATGAAATAAGCACCGCGGACCAGGCGGAGCCGGCGCATGATCCGGTTGACCTCGATCACCTTTTCCAGCTTGAGCGGCTTTTTGATCAGGTTATCCATGACTTCCTGGTTCCCGCTTTCAATGGCCAGGGTCAGGCTGAAACAGCCGCTCTTTTTCATCAGCTTGAGCATCTCATCGTCCAGTGTCCAGATGGCTATGCCGTTCGGCGTGTTCCAGCTCAGACCATAGTTCCTGTCAACCATGCCCTGGAAGATCTCTCTCGCGCGTTTCCGGTTAAGGGTGAGGTTATCATCCTGGAATTTCAGTTCCCTCACTCCGAAGTCCTTGACAAGGTGATCAATCTCCGAAAGCACATACTCCGGAGAGTGCGTCCTGTAGCGGTTCATCCAGTGGTTAGTGGAAGAGCAGAAGGTGCACCGGCAAGTGCAACCGCGGGAGGTGCAGATAGGGGTATTGCGGATGTTTAGGAAATCATAGGCCATGGGCAGGGCCACCTTGAAGTATTTTTCCATGGGAAAGAGGTCTCGGGCAGGAAAGGGCAGTTCATCCAGGTTCTCTATCAAGCTCGTCTTCGGGTTGACCCGGATACCACCATCCTCGTGGAAGGCCAAGCCGTCAAGATCAGCATAGGGCTTCTCGTGTTTCAGCCGGTCGAGCAGATCGCGAAAAGTGTATTCTCCCTCACTGAGAACCACGAAATCCAGGTCCGCATCCTGAAGGCACCTTTGTGCGAGAAAGGATGGATGAGTGCCTCCGGTAACCACGATGATCTCCGGGTCAAGGGCCTTGATCCGACGGGCCAGCTCCCTTGTGGAGGGCCACTGGTTGGAGTAGATGCAGGAGATTCCCACCACATCAGGCCGCTCCCTTTTTACCCATGTTATTACCTGATCGTAGTTTAACCCGAATCGGCCTATATGCTCTCCCTCCTGCGTCATCCGGTAGGGGGCCTCAACTACCGTGTCCAGGCAGGAGACCTCGTATCCGGAATCCCGGGTAACCGCCCCAAGGTAAGCAATGCCCATAGGAAGGGCAGCCATCGGCTCCCACGAGATAAGAGAAGTGCTGGGCGGGAAAATCAGGCTGACTTTCCTGATATGAGGATTAAATTTTTTCACCGCACTCGGAACCCCGTATAAATAGATAAAACAATTAGCCGATTTAGTCAAGCAAGGATAGTTCTTGAAGCTCCATCCTTTTACATCCCGGATGATCGGTGCGCTATCTCTCGAGTCTCGATCTCAGGGGCATCGGCTATCCCGGTATCCACCTTGATGTAAGGATAATGCATGAACCTCTCACGGGAAGAGCCTGTCCGCTTGAATGCCTTCTTGTAATGCTTGTCCGCAAGCAGACCCCGGCCCTCCTGGTCCGCGATTCTTCCAAGAAGGTAGTGGGCGTAAGAAGAATAAACCTCATCCGGACGAGTTGCCAGAAAGGCATCCAGGCTCTCTTGAGCGAGTGCCCGGAGTTCAGCCGCCTCATCGGAATTCCCGGTGCGTGAGCAGTTATAACTCGCCCACCCGAGATAATAAAGCAACTTGTGGTTGTCCTGGTTTCTTTCCCTGCACCATGCGAACATCTTCCGCGCTGACTCATATCTCTGGACCAGCATGAGGGCCCGGCCATGCTCGATGCCGATGAGCACACTCTCCGGATACCGGGCATGCATCTCAGGGGTGTAGATGATGGCCTTCTCAAACTCGGCGATTCTGCCGTAGATATAAATGTAAGCCAGCTTGGCCACCGGTTCGGTGTAAATTCCTTGTTCGGCTATCTTCAGCTCCTCAAAACCCCGATCCCGGTCATCCTCGAAAAATGGAAGCCAGGGAAGAGATTCCGCAAGATACCCGCGCATGTAGTAATAGAGGCCGTATCCGAGATGAATATCAATAAAATCTTCCTCGATTCTACCGGCCCGGCCCAGATAATAAAGAGCCGTCATCCCGTAACGGAGTGCGGAGAAATAATTTTCCCTCCGAGTCTCATGCAGGCCGAGCACACCGAAGGCCCCTCCGTAGAAAAGGTAATCCTCGCAGAAATAAGGCCGCTGGTCAGAGACATCCTGGAAACGGCGCTTCAGTTCTTCGAGAGCCTCCATAGCCTGGCTGTCATGCTCGAAGTTGTCGTTCTCCAGCATCATCACGAGATACACCGCCAGCTTTCCGAGGTGCCAAACAATCAGGTCAGAGTGAGACCTGTCAAATTTTTCCATAGCAGAAAGGGCTTCATCGTAGCGGCCATGAAGGATCAGGTTCCGGGCAAAAAGAATATCCCGAATCACACCCTCCTGATGATAGGGATTCCGATCAACGGATGAGCTCGTCTCTGCTTGAGCCAGGCCGGGAAGCAAGAACAGCAACAACATCGGCAAAAATAAGACTCGCTTTTTCATCTCTGCTCGTCTGGGGAAAATGAATAAAAAATCCTATAATATTCTATCGTATTAAGCCCTGGTATGCAAGCAGGTGTACAGGTTCAACACATGGTAAACACCTCTTAGGAGGATGTTTAGGGTCTCTGCGCTTTAGCTTAGCCAGGTAGGATGCTGGAGTCAAATATCCGA
>Ga0190359_1001539_pt1 | contig 14445 bp, 15 predicted proteins | sample 48721823_MG_FD_161269 | JGI IMG/M metagenome (GOLD analysis project Ga0190359, IMG submission 161269) | Hydrothermal vent microbial mat bacterial communities from Southern Trench, Guaymas Basin, Mexico - 4872-18-2-3_MG | ecosystem: Environmental > Aquatic > Marine > Hydrothermal vents >... | reverse complement strand
CATATGTTTTTACGTTTAAGACTATTACTGGTGTTTTTAACATAATTTCACTCCTCATTTAATGCTGTAAGGTAATCGATGATATTTAATATAATCTTCTCTATTTAGTCCTAGAAAAAATGGAAATACAAATTCAAGGATTGCTGTTTCTTGGCATAATACCTGCCTTATTGCTATTATATATCAGCTTGAAGGGTTATGAAGGATTTTACAAGGATAAAGGCATATTTTTAACGTTTATATTAGGGATAATATTTGGGGTTATAGCTGCTATAGTGAGATTTATAACAAACCCTCTGCCCTCGCTTGCATTAGGCTTTATTAATGCTTTAGTTTATGTACTAATATATGCGTTTTTTGAACAACTCTTTAAAACCATAGTTCTGAATCTACGAAGATTGCAAGGCAAAAAAGAAACAGTAATGTATGGATTGTCTTTGGGGTTAGGTTTTGGATCATCTTTCACTCCATTTTTAGTGATATTGGGTAGTATGTCTTCTGAAACCAGTTTAACTTTTGTTTCAATTGTAGCATTTGGATCTCTTGGTTTTATATTATTTCATGCTGCAACTGCTGCATATATTGGTTATGGGGTCTATAAAAATAAACTAATGAAATTTTTAATAATTGCAATACTTATTCAGATTCCGTTTAATCTAATAGTAGAGGCAACAAGATATTATTCCGAATCGTATCATATTTATTTACAAATTGCATTAGTTATATACGGTTTGATAGTATTTTGGTATGTGGTAAAAAATATTATGCCAAATATTCTAAAAGATGAACGACGTAAAAGAAGTAAAAAGACTTGAAATTTGAGGAGGAATGAATTTGGAAGAAATACAACAAAATTACAATATTTCAAAACCTATGGTTGCAGGTATTTTATTAATTCTAGCAGGCATTATTGGAATTATTAGCTGGGCATACATGGTTGGAGAAGGGTCTATACTTAATTATATAGTGGAAACTTCTGAAGTTGGAATGGATGCAGATCAAATCAGAAATGCATTTATGACATGCGGAGCAATTGGTATTATTTTGTCAGTTTTTTCGATACTGGGGGGGATTTTATCAATTAAAAGAAAAAAATGGAAAGTTATAATCGTCAGCAGTCTTTTTGGATTGTTTATTATGGGATTCTTTCTACTGTCAAGTATTTTATGTTTACTTGCTACAATATTGTTGATAATGTCTAAAAACGAATTCTTATAAAAAATAAAAAAGATTGTTTTATGCTATAGTTTTTAAAGATAAATACTGTACCTATTAGTGCAAATATTTAATTCAATAGTGTTAGATAATATCTACAGTCAGACCCTTGATTTTCAATCCAGATCCTGTCTGTACCTGCTGCACATGATACGTCTGTCATAAAGTATTTTTTTTAGTTCCTAATCTTCGTAACCGATCTGATAATGTGCTTCGATTTCTTTTCCACAATATGGGCAGATTTTGTAGTCTTTCCGGACTACACGTCCACAATTGTGACATCTTTTAAGATGGCTTGGCAATACTGGTACAAGTTCACCAGAAGTTATTCTTCTATATGGGATGTAAGTAGCAATTATGAATAATATGCCACTAACAATATTAAGAATGCCTGCTTTAGAAATATTTGATATTTGGGCCAATGCTTGTGATGCTACTGATGAACTATAATCGCCTGAATTTAACATTCCATTTATCATTTCAGTTAAGACTCCATAATTGTAAATTGCAATTCCAATTGCAAGTACTATGGATGTAATAAATGCAGCAAACAGGACATATCGTCCTTTTTCGTTCTCTAAATGATACAACAAGAATACATAACATAACCCACCCATTATGGTAGAAATAATCATTTGAATTAGGGCCATGATAATCATTCCTGAGAAATCATAAGATGATGGACCAGACATTGGTGATGAAACTTGTAAATATATTAAAGCTGATTGGATTACCTTCAGTATTATGGCGGCTACAATATTTATACAAAAAATTACTATAGCGTAAACCACAAATTTACTATGTTGTTCGCCATAATCTTTTCGACCAATTATCATTAATAATGCACCAATTAAGATTAAAAGACCACCTACAACAGCAACAATTAATGCTGGTAATATTACAACATAAATCTCTTCGATATTGCTGATATCTACATTAAAATCAATAAAAAACAAAAGTATATTTGATATAGCGGCTATTATCATTCCAATTATTATTAACAACAATCCAGTTTTAGTATTATTTTCCATCCATCATCCCATCCAATTTTTCAATAAATAAATAGTTAACTCATTTTTAAATGTATCAATAAAGAAAAAGATAGTGGATATTTAATCCACCATGTTTGTTATATTTTGATTTTTTACTCTTTAAAGTTCTTTCCACAGTATGGGCAGACCTGAGCATCCATTGGAATTGGTCTTCCACAATTTGGGCACACTCTTCCAGTAGTTGCTGGTTCCGTATATGAAGAATCCTCGCCGTAGAATTCTTGTTTGGATATTGCTATTAATATCAATGCTATCAGCGACAATATGCTCGAGATAAAATAAAAACCGATTGTAAATAGTCCTATAATACTAGCTGCGAGTGCAAACTTCCAGCTTTTCTTTTGCAGAGCAGATATGCCACCAAGAAGTGTAAGTATCGATAGTATAACTCCGATAACGCCGCACACAATAAGTATTGTTGCAGCTCCTTCAGCACCTGGAACCATGGACAATCCTAAACCAACCGTCCCTAATAAAAATCCAGCAACTACCCAGGTAATCAAAGCCATAATTCCTGCAATAATGAGTAAGATTCCTGCTGCTGTTGACATACTACCATTATTTTTTCTTTCACTCATCTAATTCCACCTCTAACCTTATAATTTAGATATAATTTTGTTTTAATTACTTTTTGTTTTTATTTAAAAATACTGTTTTTATCTCATCTGTTATTATTCCAATCGCAATTCCACAAATAACTCCTATGAAACTTCCTGTAATAACTCGAATAACGTTATTGCTTTCCCATAAATGGAAGAGTTGTCCCATACCGTCTATTCCGATAGGAAGTATCCCAATAATAACCAAGATCAAGAATTTATTGTCAAGTTCAACCTTGTAAAGAACCATGAAGCCTAAACCGATTGCAATTCCTAACCAAATTGCAGTACATCTGGCACAAAAAGGCATTTGATTTCCATTTATAAAAAAAGACCTATCTGCTTTTTGATGACACAATATATCTCCACAATCGTAAACTGAATTCCATGGAACTGGCATTTTTTTAATTATCTCTTCATTGTCAGATACACCAGTAAGCCCTGATAGGTCTTTTACACTATTTTTAGGCAAAGCAATCGGGGCAAGAAATTGTGACATACTCCATACAAAAAATACCAGAAAAAAAATTATTATTATTTTAGAATACCTTTCCCTTCTCATCATTTCTAAATTCATCTCTTGATTTCATGATGATGACAAATGCAATAATGCTAAGTATGGATCCAATAAAGAAAAATCCAAAGGAAAATATTCCAATAATGGATCCTGCTACTGCCACATCAAGATTTTGACGTTTTAAACATGCAATCACTCCAATCAAAGCAAAAACTGAAAATATGATGATAATGAAAGAACATCCCAACGCATCAAATTCTCTTGTCTCAGCAACTCCAGCGCCTTCCTCTAGTTTAATATTGATTTCATTTTTTAAAAAAGGTACTACTAGTATCTCGTATTTTTGTGATTTATAACCTACCTTAGAAATATCTATGCTTTGTATACCTAATTCCACATCTTTGAAATTAGCTGACCCATTTCTAGTCGTATTGCCATTTCGATCCAATTTTTGAAACTCTATAAATACACTGTCAATGGAGTCGTTTGTTGTATTTTTGACATTAATCTCAACATTTCCTTTTAATCCAAAAGTTGAAGCAACGTCCAAAGAAGTTTCAATAAATTGCTCTGAAAATACAGCTGTTGTAACTCCCACTCCAAATACACACATCAGAATAATCGCTGCAATTATTGGTTTGTTTGTTCTAGGTTTAAGTTTTGATAAAATTGTTTTTCTGGGCTCCCCATGTTCTTCCCAAGAGCATTCTTCTCCTTTACTATTATCTTTTAATTTAATTGTAAATTTAGATTTACAATTAGGGCATTCTACTTCATGTTTTTTCTTATCATCTGGCAGATTAAGTATGAAGCTATGTTTACATTTTGGACAAGTAGCTCTGCCCTTCATAATTTACCTTCACCTTTTTGCAGATAAAAGAAAACCTAGTTAAGTATATTTCTATAATTTCTTACACTATATTTAAATAATATATGTTAATTCCCAGTAGCTAAAAGGCGGAATATAGTATGACTAGATTTCCTGAAGCAGAAGCACGACTATTAAACAAAAAAGTATGTATGAATTGCGGTTGCATAAACGCTCCAAAAGCGTTAAGGTGCAGAAGATGCAGATCGAAAGAGCTTCGTATTAAAGCAAAGGAAGGAAGAGGAGTATAATTTTTAAATTTTTACAAACCGTCATATTTAAGAGCATTTTTTCCTTTTTTGATTTGTAGGTTGATCAATTTATGCCAGAGACTAAGGTTAAAAAATCTGAAGATTTCAATGAATGGTATAATGAGATAGTTGAGCTGGCTGACCTTTGTGATAAGAGATATCCAATCAAAGGTATGAACGTTTGGAAACCTTATGGTTGGAAATTGATGAATCATGTTGATCAATTAATTAGAGAAGAAATGGTTAAAACAGATCATCAAGAAGTAAATTTTCCGCTTCTCATACCTGAATCAAGTTTTAAAAAAGAAGAAGAGCATATTGAAGGTTTTGGCAGTGAGGTTTACTGGGTTACACATGCTGGTCTTAACAAACTAGAAGAAAGATGGCTTTTACGACCCACATCTGAAACTGCAATGTATCCCTTGTTTTCGTTATGGGTGCGCTCGCATGCAGATCTTCCGTTAAAAACGTTTCAAATTGTAAATACCTTTAGATATGAAACAAAACAAACACGTGCTTTTATACGCGTTCGAGAAATTCATTTTTTTGAATCTCACACATGTCATGTTGATTTTAAAGACGCCGAAAATCAGGTGAAAGAAGACAAGGAAATAGCAAAAAGACTTTTTGGTAAACTAAGCCTGCCCTTTCTGTTCAATAAGAGGCCAGATTGGGACAAATTTGCAGGAGCATATTACACAGTTAGCTTGGATGTTTTGATGCCTTCAGGTAGAACTTTACAGCTTGGTTCTATACACCAATATCGTGATAATTTTGCAAAGCCATATAATATAAAATACGAAACCGAGGATGGAAAACATGCATATTGCCATCAAACAACATATGGGATGAGTGAGAGAATTTTAGGTGCTCTAATCGGGATTCACGGTGACAACAAAGGACTAGTTTTACCACCTGCAGTTGTACCTGTTCAGGTCATAATAGTCCCTATACTTTTTAAAGGAAAAGAAAAGGTTGTTTTAGATGCTTGTAGATCACTTGACAAAAAATTAAAAGATTCTGGTATAAAGTCACATGTGGATGAAAGAGACATTACCCCTGGAAACAAATATTATGATTGGGAATTAAAAGGGGTTCCGATACGTATTGAGCTCGGCCCAAAGGATCTGGAGAAAGGACACATGGTGCTTGTTAGACGAGATACAGGTCAAAAGATATCAATACCAAATGATAAACCTACAAAAGTCATTAAAGAGACGCTTGAGAACATATCTAAAAGTTTGTATGAAAATGCAAAAAAGATTCTTGAAAAAAACATGCATCGCGTTAAAACCATTGAAAAAGCAAAAGATTTGAAAGGCATTGTTGAGATTCCTTGGTGTGGAAATCAGGACTGCGCTTTAGAAATAGAAAATATTTTAGATGGTAATACATTAGGGGAGCCAATTGAAAACCCTAGATGTGAAGAATCCTGTCCAGTTTGTGGTAAATCTGCAAAAACTTGGATGAGATATGCAAAATCATATTAAAATTGGAGGAAAAGAAATGGCTGGAAAAATATCAAGTTTTTTAAGAGAATATGTGTTAATTTTTAGTATCGTGCTGACAATAGTTGGAGCATTTATTTTCTTTATGGGTGTTTTTTGGATATGGCTTAGAGATGTAAATCTTGGAGTTTATACACAAACAATACATAATCTTGAAGATTGGAATGTATATCTGTTATTTATTGGTTTTATAATATTGATTACCGGTATATGGTATCTTTATAGCTATATTAAGAATAAGAAATTTATTTTAGAGGAATTGGAGACAAATAAGCGGTCAGAGTTTTTGAAAAAGCATGCTGAATTAAAGAGTACAGTTAAACACATGCCAAAAAAATATAAAAAAATGCTTAAAGACAAGGAAAAAGAATTAAAAATTAAGTAAACCTCCAGATTGGTGGTGAAAAACAATTTCAGAATTTTATGTTATTCTTGTTGAACCAAAATATGGTGGAAACGTTGGTGCTGTAGCACGCGTCATGGCAAATTTTGATTTCAAGAATCTCTATCTTGTGAACCCCTGTAAGCTTGATGATGAGTGTTATGCACGGGCTATGCATGCATCTAAAATACTTGATGATGCTGCAATTTTTCCAAAGTTTGGGGATGCAGTAAAAAATATTGACTACTTAGTGGCAACATCTTCGATAGATAGTAAAAATGATAAAAAACATCTTAGAAATGCTCTTTCATTAGAAGAATTATCCAAAAAAATCTATGAGATTGATGGAAAGATAGGTTTAGTTTTTGGGAGAGAAGATTATGGTCTGTTTAATGAAGAGATTGCAGTGTGCGACACCATGATCAGAATCCCGTCTAGTGAATCTTACCCTTCTTTTAATCTTTCACATGCTGTTGCATTGGTGCTCTATTCTTTATATATTAAAAAAAAGTCTAAAATTAAAAAAAGAACTATAGGTAAGATTGAGAAGGAAAAGTTATATTCGTTTTTTTCAGATCTATTGAAAGAAATAAATTATCCTGAGCACAAAAAAGAGAATACTGAAATCATGTTTAAACGAATTATGGGGCGTGCCATGCCCTCAAAATGGGAATATCATACGTTGATGGGTGTGTTTAGTAAAAGCCTGGAAAAAATTAAAAATAAGAAGAAAAATAATTAAATTGTTTCTATTGTAAAATATACATTATGATTTTTTAATGCTGCATGTACTTTATCAGCAAACCAAACAAGTTGCTCCAAATCCACGTCTTTATCCCATTCATATACAAAATCATAGTTTCCTTTTGTAGTTTTAAAACCAAGATTTAGTAGTTGGTCTTTTACTTTTGAGGGGGGGCTTCCTTCGCTGTTAAACATTAAAGTTAGATATGTTTTCATAGCAACCACTACAAAATGTAAATTGTTTGGAAGGTATTAAATCATTGCTGTTTCAATCAACTATATTGAATGGATAAGGAATATAGCAAAGTATTAAAATTAAAATTGCTACGACAAAAAGTATCTTTCTTTTCATATCTAGCTTTGAATCGTCATTTAATGGTGGAGGATGCCATGTTCCCATTAAAAATATTATGATGAAAGCAAAAAATAACCATCCTGTAAAAATCATTATGAATACTGCAACCCACGCAACATATTTTTGCTTTTCTCCAAGGACCGCACGGAAGATATGACCTCCATCAAGTTGCCCAGCCGGAAATAGATTGATAGACGTTATAAGAAGTCCAACCCAACCTGCAAATAAAATTGGATTCATATCAATAGTAAATCCATCTGGGAGATTTAGAATAGCTCTAGATAGTAGTTCAATTAATAATGATGGGTTATAAATCACAGTTCCAGGTGCAAGATTTGAGTAGTTTGGAATTTCAACAATTTTGGCTGTAGCAATACCTATTGCGGTAACAGGAATAGCAACAAGAAAGCCTGCAAGAGGGCCTGCTAAACCTATGTCAAATAACGCTTTTTTGTTTGGCATGGGATCTCTACTTGAGATTAAAGCTCCAAATGTACCAATATTGAAGTATGGTAGAATTGGTGGTATTGGTAAGAAAAAAGGTAATGAAGTGGAAATGCCATGTTTTTTTGAAATAAAGTAGTGACCCATTTCATGAATAAACAAAATACTCATCAGCGGTAGAGCAAAGAGAAATGCACCATTGAACAAATTTTCTGGTTTTATGGCATCCATTGGATTTGGGATGTCCCACAAGGTAAGATAACCCATATAAAAAAGCGATCCAGTCAATATTGTAGTGATAATAGTCGCAATCAATAGTAATGCATTAACCCAAATAGGTTTCTCCTTTTTCTTAGGTTTTTTTCTAATATAAATAACATGCTCGCCTTTTTCAAAGCGAAGCATTGGAATGTATCCTTTTTCAGATAATGATTTACGAAGATTATCAAAATTTTCTTCCAGTCTTTCTTTATCAATCCTGCAAAAAAATGCAACAGTATTTCTGTTGAATCGTACATCATAGAATGGAAAACGTTGACCTACTTCTCTTTTCAGCAATTCAATATTTAGATTAGTATTAACATTATCCGAAGCAAATGGATTCCAATTTTCTGGCATTTGTCTGGTTGATATGACCTTATTTTATAAAACCTTCGATAAACAATCTTTATGTACACCTCATTATATGCCCTTTAAGTGAAATACCATGACCGTTAACCTTGTAATTGGTACACAATGGGGAGATGAAGGTAAAGGAAAAGTTGTTGATTATTATTCTAGAGATGCCAACTATGTTGTACGATTTCAGGGGGGAAACAACGCAGGCCATACGATAAAGGTTGGTAAAGAGATCTACAAACTTCATGCAATCCCTTCTGGTGTAATACAAGGTAAAATAGGTGTGATAGGAAATGGAGTTGTAATAGATCCTAAAATTCTTATAGGTGAGATTAACGATCTTACTGATCGCGGTATCAAGCCCAAACTTTTGATAAGCGATAGAGCAAATATCATAATGCCTTATCACAAGATTTTGGATGGAGCTGAAGAAAGATTTCTTGGTGATAAAAAAATTGGCACTACAAAAAGAGGAATTGGTCCTTGTTACAGCGATAAAATATCTCGCAATGGAATAAGAATGGTAGACCTGATAGATAAAAAAACTTTAAGTGAGAAACTCGACACAATTCTTCAAATTAAACAGAGGATATTTGACGCTTATAATATTAATGAAAAACTTAATAAAAAAGAAATTTTGGAAACTTGCCTTAGCTATGGTAAGCAATTAAAAAAATATATTGCTCCCACGCATATTGAACTTAACAAGGCAATTGAATCTGGTAAAAACATACTTTTAGAAGGAGCCCAAGGTTCAATGCTTGATGTAGATTTTGGTACATACCCATATGCAACCTCATCTCACACAGTTTCAGGTGGAAGTTGCATTGGAGCAGGTCTTGCCCCTCATAAAATTGATGATGTTATTGGAATTGTAAAAGCTTACACAACACGTGTCGGTGAAGGGCCATTACCAACAGAACTTTTTGATAAAGATGGCAAACATCTTCAAGAAAAAGGCCATGAAGTTGGTACTACTACCAGCAGACCAAGAAGATGTGGTTGGTTGGATATTGTAGTAGTAAAACACTCTTGCATGATTTCGGGTGTTACCAAATTAGCAATAATGAAGTTGGACGTATTGGATGGTTTGGACAAAATTAAGGTTTGTACAAAGTACAAATTAGATGGAAAAGAAATCGATCACTTCCCAGCAAACATCGAAGATGTCAAAAAATGCAAACCTATCTATAAAGAATTCAAAGGTTGGAAAAAAATTAATCCAAATTCAAAAAAATTAGGTGATTTGCCAAAAGAAGCACAAGAATACTTAAAGTACATTGAAAGGGAATTGAAAACACCAATAGCGCTTGTTTCAATAGGTCCGGGTAGAAAAGAAACAATAGAAGTTTAAACTATGATTTTTCGGAAAAATTACTTAATCGATTTTTAAAAATGCCGAAGTTATAAATTCGCAACTCTATTAAGTCGCTATCGGTTTTTCCTCTACTATCGTTCGCAATAACTTTTATAGTATGCTTCCCAAAAGCTCTTTCATTCCATAACCATTCATATGGTTGTCGAGTGTTATTTGCTTTATACTCACCATCTATATAATATTCAATTGTGGTAGCTCCAACTGCATTTTTAACATCAACTCTAATAGTAATTTTTCCTATTATAAATGGATTCATTATGTTTTTCTTACTGGGAGTATCAAAAATGTAAATACAGTTAATTGGTCTAATAATGTTTACTGTAATATTTTGCACTACCGGATTCTTTATAGTCAATTTTTTTGTTATATTATTTTTAGCACTATTGTTATCTCTAACTGTAAGTTTAACATCATACTTGCCTCCAAGACTATATTTGTGCTGTGGATTTTGAAGATAACTAATATTTCCATCACCAAAGTTCCATGTCCAATTTACAACATTGCCATCAATATCGTTTGACATGTCTGTGAAAGAAATTGTATCTGATACAGTTGGATTATCTGGAGAATAAGTAAAATCTGCAGCAGGTGGGTCGTTTATACAATTGACTGTGATATATACTGTTGCAATATTCGAATCAGAGAAACCATCATTTGCTTTATAAGTAAAACTATCGCTTCCGCAGAAATTAGAATTTGGGATATATGTAAAGGATCCATCTGAGTTAAATTCTGAGAGGGTACCATGTGCTGGATCAGTTACCTTAATTGCAGTTAACGGATCCTCTTCAGCATCTGTATCGTTTTCTAATACTCCATCAGCTACAATGTTTAGTGTTGTATCCTCGGGAGTTGAATAATAATCGTTATTTACCACAGGCGATTCATTATGACTATCTGTTATCTGAAAATTATATATTGAAGATTCATTGTAATTATTACTTGTATCGTTTGTCCATATGTGGAAGGAATATGTTCCTGTTATTGAGTAGCTCTCATCATAGTAATATTTGTTTGTCCCTTGCATACAACTCATAGAGACGTTAACTGGTGTGAACCCACTGGGGCCATTAATAACCGCATTTACGTTATCTACAGCAATGTCGTCAATTACATTACAGGTAATATTTACATAATTATCATTATATTGAGGGTTTGGATCAGCTGATACATCTTCAATAACTGGTGGGATAGTATCTCTGCCTCCTTGAATTTCTATTGTGACATTATGTTCTTCATGTGGGACATCATTTCCTGCATAGGATAGTGTTGCAGAGAAATTAATTTCTGCTGAACCCGCCTTTTTTGAATAAAATGTAATAACACACAGAGAACCTGAGTTTGATACACTATCTCCAAATGGTGTAAAGCAAACCATATCAGTTATTTTTCCTGTTATATTGTCAATTTTACCAAGTATGGCAAAACTCGAACTAAGACCATCGAAAAGCTCTCCCTCCACAACATTTTCTACCGTCAATAAATCAGGTGGAAATGTTAATTCTTCTATTGACCAACCACTCACATCTTCATGTAAATCCAAATATATTACAACATCAAATAATGAACCTAATTGTACAGTAGAGCTTTCTGGCTGAGCATAAATATGATTATTTATAGGATTTTCTGCGCTAACCACTAATGTAAAATTAGAGAGGAACAATATCAGGCATATGTTAATAACCGTAATCGCTCTATATTTTATCATATTTCCATCAGCTCAGTATATTCCTCGCCATAATGGCCTGTCACTCTTGCGATATCATTAATATTTATTTCTCCATCAGGATACGGTAGATTAATATCTTGTATAATCCATCTAGGCGTTCCTTCTTCTCCGTAATGTGCTGTTACACTTGTTACATCATTGATGTTTATCTTACCGTTTTTATCTAGATCGTATTGTGGATAAATGTAAAAGTTGTAAGAGCTGCTTAAAACATAATTTCCAGTCTCATCTTTTACAAATACAACCATCGAATAATTACCAATTATTTGATAAGATGAGTCTAGATAGTAGTCGTCTCCTATCTTATTTCCAACAATTAAGTAACTATGAGTTATAGAATTTGGATTTGTTATATTGATATAGATCTCAGCTATGTTTTTGTTATCTGTTGCAGTTACTGTTATATTTAGACTATCGTTCACATATTGTTTTATATCGCTTATATCTATGTTTAGTATTATGGGAGCATCGTCATCTTCTATCGATATGTCTCTAGTAGATGTTGTATTCCAATTGTTATTATTGTCTTCAGCAGAAATGATGTAATGAAGACTATCATGAGACGATGAAATACTTTGGATTGTATGTGTCCAACTGCGCTCACCTGTTTTCGTCATAGAATGGTTCACCACAGATGTACCATTGTACCAATATTCAACCCATACTCCAAAAACACCATCTGAATCGGTTGCATCAACATTAAACTCATATGAATTTCCAGTATATGCAACAGATGGTGAATTATCTACTATACTTGGAGGTTGTGTTTCGATAATTGTTATAGTACCATTCTGAGAAGTATATGGTACAGAACTTCCTTCAAAAGAAAGTAGCACATCAAAATCAATGGAGGAACTTCCAATATTTTTTGCAGTAAAATTCAATACACATAATGAACCTTCATCGCTGGAGCTTTCCCCATAGGTGAAGCAGAAGAAATCTTTTGCAGTCCCGTTGGCATTGTCAATACTTCCATTATTGAAACTAGTTCCACCGACATTACTTAATAGATTTCCTTCCGAGATGGAATTTAGATGAAGGATATCTGAAGAAAAACTAAGAAGATCTAGTTCCCATCCACTAATAGGCTCTGTTAAATTTGTATAGATTTCAATTTCGACATAATCTCCTATTTCAACAGTTTGTTCCTCAGGATTAACATAAACCTTAGAAATATCACCAGGGTTTGCAATTACTAATATAATCATAGATAAAAGTAAGGATAATGCAATGCTTGTAATGGCTAACTTTTTCATTTTATCTCACTCGTTCACTTATAATCTTATCTTTATTATTATAGTATTTTAAGTCTTGTTTTACAAATATTATCCAATCTGTAAAGTGATGATATTTCAAGCATAATTCTCCCCGTAATGGGCTGTTATTGCAGTAATATCATTTATGTTGATTTTTCCATCTTTTATGACATCAGCCCGTATCCAACCAGTATCACCTGTTTCTCCGTAATGTGCTGTTACTGCTGTGATATCATTTATATCTATCTTGTTGTCTATTTTGATATCCCAGTCTGCTGGTTTTGTAGTGAATGTGTATGTTTGGTTGATCCAGTTGTTTCCATCTGTGATGTTCACACTCCACCAGTATCGGGTGAACCAGTTATTCATTAAACTTACGTTATTTACAGTATAGACTCCATTTCCACCGGTAAATGATTCTATTGGATTCCAGGAACCAGATGCATTCGTATAAAAAGTAATTGATAGAGAGACACTATCAGAATCAGAAATTGTTACTGAGAGTTGTGGATGTTGGATAACGTTATCTGCGTCATCCACTGGGGAATAATCATTAATAACTGGTGGCGTGTCGATATGAACGGTAAACTCTTGAGTTGCTGGTGTTGTATCTATGTTTCCGTCTAGATCCTTTGATTTAACCTTGAAAGTGTAATCTCCATTTGGTAAATTTTTATAATTTTCAGTTGTATTAGTTGTCCATGGAGACCAATCGCTATCATAACCCTCTAATTTATAAGAGTATGCTAAGCTTTCAACAGGTGTTGTATCATCTGAACCTGACCATTCAAAGGATACATTCTTGTAAGAAATCGTGCCACTTGGCCCATTACTAATATATGTTTCAGGGTTATCCGAATTAGCAAAACTAATGATTTTAGTTATACTATCGTTCATTCCATAGTTATCTTCTACAGTAAGAGTAACTGGGTAGGTTCCAGAGTTGGTATAGCTATGTTGTGCATATCGGTGCCATTTTGCACCTTCTAGTATTCCATAAGAATTACCAGCAGCATCGTGTACTATTCCTCCAGTTCCTTCATCCAATTTCCACCAGTGTATTAATCCATTTGTTGAAACTTGTCCGTTATAATTATTACTTATTTCGCTATCGGTTAAAACCCTGTTGTAAATACGGATGTCGTGGATTTCCAATTGATTTTGGTATCCCAAATAAGGATTTTGGGTAAGTTGTCTGATACTTTTATCAGGGGCGTTCCAATTGCCTTTTAATTCCCCGTCTATGTATATCTTCATTTTATTATTTTTTTCATAGGTACATACAATATGATGCCATTTACGATATTGATTAGTGCCAAGTATGTAATTTTTTGAAGTATAGCTACCATCGGGATGCCATATCAACCAGTTTATATACATTTTTCCATCGGATTGTCCAGAGGAATAGACTCTCCAGTCAGCTCCTTTTTGTATTACTTTTTGATGATATCGATCTATGGTGAAATAATCAATAGCCACATCGGCGTTACCATAATAGTAATATCTATAACTGTAATTAGTTCCTACCT
>Ga0190359_1001535_pt1 | contig 14473 bp, 12 predicted proteins | sample 48721823_MG_FD_161269 | JGI IMG/M metagenome (GOLD analysis project Ga0190359, IMG submission 161269) | Hydrothermal vent microbial mat bacterial communities from Southern Trench, Guaymas Basin, Mexico - 4872-18-2-3_MG | ecosystem: Environmental > Aquatic > Marine > Hydrothermal vents >... | reverse complement strand
AATCAACGCCGCCGGCCCTTATGCCAAAGTAATAGGGGAAATGGCCGGGATCGATGTGCCGGTCGAACCCATTCGTCGGCAAATTGTTACCACCGGTCCGCTTGACTACATCCCCCCGACTTTCCCAATGGTTGTCGATGTAGGATCCGGCCTTTATTTCCATAAAGAATCACCCGGTCTTCTTCTGGGCTGGGCCGATCCCGATGTCGAACCCGGTTTTGACGAATCGGTCGATCCCGATTATACCGATACGATCATCATGAAGGCCCTCGACCGTGTCCCGCGGTTGGAGACAGCGGAAATGGCCAAAAGCTGGGCCGGCCTTTATGAAACCACCCCCGATCATCATGCGATTATTGATTATGCCGACGAGGTAAAAGGCTTTTTTGTCTGTTCCGGCTTTTCCGGGCACGGGCTGATGCATGCCCCGGCGGCCGGATTGGTGGCGGCGGAAAAGATTGTTGGACAGGATACGTCAATTGATATATCCCCCCTCTCCCTCAGGCGCTTCGCAAAAGGAAAACTGATCGAGGAAACCAATGTTATATAAGGGATTAACAGGCAACCCTTGATTCCCCGCGAGATCGAAAAAATCGGTTTACAAAAAGAGGGATATATATTATAATTCTTGTCTTTGATGAAAGAATGAAGTTGTTCATTTTTTATAATGGAGTCAAAAATCCGCAAGTATAGATGAATTAAAGAGCGGATTGGCAATCAAAAGATTTGGCAGGTAAATATGGCAAAAATGAAACCTGAAGATATCAAGGTTATTCTGGCGACTGACTGCGGCTCGACCACGACCAAGGCGATTCTTATCGAGAAACGTGATGGAGAATATCGTTTGATCGTCCGCGGCGAGGCCCCAACCACTGTTGAAACACCTTTTGAAGATGTCACGATGGGTGTCCTGAATGCAATTGCAGAAGTGGAAGAACTCTCCGGCCGCAAACTGCTTGACGAAGACGGCAAGATTATCTCTCCCACCAGCGGGGACAAGGTCGGGACCGATGTTTACATTTCCACTTCATCTGCCGGCGGCGGATTACAGATGATGGTGGCCGGTGTGGTCAGATCGATGACGGCCGAATCGGCTGAACGCGCGGCGCTGGGAGCAGGAGCCATCGTCATGGATGTTATTGCATCCAACGACAGACGTCTTCCCCACCAGCAGATCGAAAGAATCAGGCACCTTCGACCCGATATGATTCTTCTCTCCGGCGGGATCGACGGCGGTACCACCACCCATGTGGTCGAAATCGCTGAGCTGATCTCTGCGGCCGATCCCAAACCAAGACTCGGAACCGGTTACAATCTCCCGATCATCTATGCCGGCAACAAAGATGCTACCGATGCGGTTAAAGATACGCTGGAGGAAAAAGTCGATCTTAAAGTGGTCGAAAATCTCCGACCGGTTCTCGAACGCGAAAATCTCGGCCCGGCTCGTGAGGAGATCCACAACCTTTTCATGGAACACGTCATGGCCCAGGCCCCCGGTTATCGCAAACTCATGACCTGGACCGATACCCCGATCATGCCGACTCCCGGTGCTGTGGGTTTGATTATCAAAACAATCGCCGACATAGAGGGTATCGAAGCGGTCGGTGTCGATATCGGAGGAGCCACAACCGATGTCTTCTCTGTTTTCCGTCCTGGAGCCGCAGAAGGCAACAACGAAGGTATCTTTAACCGGACGGTGTCGGCTAACCTGGGCATGAGCTATTCTATCTCGAATGTCTTTGCCGAGGCCACCCTGCCGAATATAATGCGGTGGCTTCCGTTCCACATGGACGAGCGCGACCTGCGTAATCGCGTGAAGAATAAAATGATCCGGCCGACAACTATCCCTCAATCGATGGAAGAGTTGATTTATGAGCAGGCTATTGCCAAGGAGGCTTTACGGCTGGCTTTCATACAGCACAAAAACTTCGCTACCGTGCTGAAGGGCGTCCAGCAACAGCGTACAATTGCCGACGCCTTCGATCAATCCAGTTCGGGCGGAACTCTGGTCAATATGATGTCACTCGATATTCTGGTCGGTTCGGGAGGAGTCCTTTCGCATGCACCTCTCAGAAATCAGGCCGGGATGATGCTGATTGATGCATTCCTTCCCGAGGGGGTCACCCGTCTTGCCGTGGATTCGATCTTTATGATGCCCCAGCTTGGAGTCCTGACTACGGTTCAGCCGCAGGCGGCCACCGAAGTCTTCAATAAAGACTGCCTGATACATCTGGGCACCTGTGTCGCTCCGGTGGGTGAGACAAAGAAACCGGGACCCATGATGGACTATAAAATCACTCTGCCCGATGGCAAAGTCGAGTCGGGCGCTTTGAATTTCGGCGACATGAAGCTAATCAAACTCGGCATCGGGGAAAACGGCCTTCCGGCCAAAGCGAAAGCGGAACTCTCACCTCATCGGGGCTACGATCTTGGCCGTGGCAAGGGCGACAAAGTCGAGATGGAATTGGCCGGCGGTGTGGTCGGTATTGTTCTCGATGGCCGAGGACGACCTTTCAACCTGCCGCAGGACGATAAAACCAGAGTCGCCAAACTTAAAGAATGGATGTCGGAACTTGAGGTTTATCCCGAGGGCGCGCTCGATCGTTGACCCCAACGGTTTTGAATTATGAAAAAACTGATTCTACTGACTTTATTATTTCTGTTGATTATCCCGGTTGTATCGGCCGATGAATCCTTTATCAATTGGCGGGCCGGCTATTATGTAATGTATCCCGATGACTGGTATCATGTATCCTACAGGACCGTTAACATATTCCTGACTTCACAGGACATTACTTTCGACGAATTCGATTACGATGCCGTCCTGGCCCTTATGGGTGATAAACCGTTTTTCGAAATGCCCTACATATTCTTATCACATGTGCCGGTGGGTAAATTCAGCGAAACCCAAATTGACTCCGCCGTTGCTTCGATCGCACGGGGATACGGGCGAAAGGTGGTCAACAGTTCCCTTAAAGAAGATCGGGTCTTTAATCTCAATCAGCCGGTTTATGACAGCGAACTTAAAACACTTGCCGTCAAATCGAGGGTAACATCGGAATACACCGACAAAATACTCCTGGAAATTACCAGGTTCTATGAAAAAGGTATTGCCTTTTTTCTATGCTATGCTCCAAAAGAGATGTATAATGATGCCCGCCCGACCTTCTTGAAAATTATGAACTCCTTTTCGACAAAAGATATTGATAAATTAGCTTCAAAGGACAGCCTCAAAGTCGTCGATCTTTCGGAACGAGAGCTCGCCGGATATGATGAGAGCGAATTCCCGGAGCCGGATAGCAAAAACACCCGGACGAACTGGCAGCGGTATATTTTTATTTTTTTACTGCTTATTTTAGTCTTCGGCCTGGTTGGACTGTTTGTTTTTAGAAAGAAAAAAACAGGATTAAAAATAGATACCTGAAAATGAGGCAATTATTATGGGTCACGCATATACTCCCGGATTAAAAGTTACCGACAAAATTCTGGTAACCAAAAAACGTATTCTCCCTCTTAAGGGCGAAGTAATTGTCAAAAAAGGCGACAAGGTAAAGCCGGATGATATTATCGCCCGGACACATCTTCCCGGTACGGTCGAGCCGATCAATGTTGCCAATATCCTGGGTATCCCGCCCGAGGATATCGAAGATACCATGCTGAAAAAGCAGGGTGATGCGGTCGAGCAGGGTGAGGATCTCGCCATTTCCAAGTCATTTTTCGGCCTGTTTAAATCTAAATGCCAGGCCAAAATAACCGGCACCATTGAATCAATATCTCATGTTACCGGCCAGGTCCTATTACGCGGAGCGCCAATACCGGTAACCGTCAAGGCATATCTTGACGGCGAAGTGGTCGATGTCTACGAAAAGGAGGGGGTCGCGGTATCGACATGGGGCTCGTTCGTTCAAGGCATTTTCGGTATAGGCGGTGAAACCCACGGTCCCATAAAAGTCGTTGTCCCGGACAATACAACTGTCCTTGAAGATAAGTATATCGATGAGAGTTGTCAGGGTATGGTCATTGTCGGGGGATCGCTGGTCACTGCTGCTGCTATCCGGAAGGCGGCCAAAGTCGATGCCGCAGGGATCATCGTGGGCGGTTTTGATGATAAGGACCTTCGTGAATTCCTGGGTTATGATATCGGTGTCGCTATTACAGGTTCTGAAGAAATCGGAGTCACGTTGATCATTACCGAAGGATTCGGGCAGATGAATATGGCGCAAAAGACATTTGATCTTTTGAAATCCAGGGAAGGCCAACTTGCCTGTATTAACGGCGCCACTCAAATCCGCGCCGGCGTTATCCGCCCCGAACTGATCATTCCGTTTGATGGAGATATCCATGCCGAGCAGAAAGCCGCCGACTACCGCGAACAGGGATTGAATATCGGAACCCCGGTCCGCGTCATTCGTCACCCGTATTTCGGCTATCTCGGTAAAGTAACCGATCTCCCCCCGCAACTCACAAAACTTGAATCCGGCTCATCAGCCCGAGTACTTGAAGTGGAGTTTGACGATGGGACAAAGGCTATTGTGCCGCGGGCCAATGTGGAAATGTTGGAATCATAAATTACAGGATTCATGGCGGCTGATTGGAACGGCCGCAGAAACTGAATAGGATTCAAAAAAAAGGCCGCCGAAAGGCGACCTTTTTTAATGCCTGAGTATATTTTTAACAGGCCTGACAGTTCAAAATCCGGATTTTAGTGTCCCTCGGTTTCGGCTCCAGCCTCTTCGACTACGGTGGTATCCATGACGGCGGTGGTGTCTTCCATCACGGTCGTATCTTCCGCCATGGTCTCAACGGCCTCTTCCATGGCCGGTTCGGTTTTGGGCTTTTCCTCTTTGCCGCACCCGAGCAGGAACAATGATACCATCAGGCCTGCCAGTAAAATTACCATTAACTTCTTCATAGTTAACTCCCAACTTCAGGTTTACCTCTGTTTAAAAGGCCAATATTATTTTTCAAACCTATTTGTCAAGAAAAACTTGACTATTTTTTTTGACAGCCACCTTTTTGTTGACGCTCATTTAATTGAAGCGTATAATTGACAAGCATGTATGCTGAAAATTTTAAAGCTTTAACCGGATGGACCTTTTATAAAGTTCGATCGTAAAAAGGTATAGTATGCAAGGATTTGAGCAAATTCCGCCGGCCATATTTTCGGGCGGCATATGGCAAATTTTGGGACAGACCAGTCTTTTTGGTGCCTTCATCCTGATTATACTTGTCTGCTTCTCCCTGGTGTCATGGAGCATAATGTTCAACAAATGGCGGCTGTTTAAGCGCGTCGATAGCGAAAACATATCATTTTTGAACAGCTTCCGTAAATCACCCAAATTTTCCAGCATCCTCAGTCAGGCCAAAACTCTCAGGTTTACGCCGCTTTCCGGGATTTTTATAAACGCCTATAACGAAATCAGCGAGACAATTTCATATAAGCGTGAAAATGGTTTGTTGGGCGAGGATGCCAGGCCGCTAAGTGAAAAAGATGTGGAAATTATATCCATGACTCTGGAGCGCTCCACCTCCGAGCAAATCGCGGCTCTTGAAAAACAGGTCGTATTCCTCGCGACGACCGCCAATGCATCACCGTTTCTTGGTCTGTTGGGTACCGTGGTCGGTGTCATGGATGCATTCTGGTCAATCGGCGAGCGCGGTTCGGCTTCGCTGGCCGTCGTCGCCCCCGGTATTGCCGAAGCATTACTGGCCACCATTGTCGGCCTTGGGGCGGCCATTCCGGCTGTCATCGGATACAATTGGGCCACGAGTCGAATCAAGGGATATTTCGATAATGCCTCCAACTTTGCGCTTGAATTTGAAGCGCGCGTTAAAAAGGATTTGTCTGAATGAGAAAACGGGAATACAGGGCGATGGCCGAGATTAATGTCACCAATCTGGTTGATGTTGTGCTGGTGCTTCTGATCATCTTCATGATATCCGCGCCCCTGCTGCAATCCGGCATCGAGGTCGAACTCCCCAAGACAAAAACCGCCGCACTCGACGAAAGCGCGGAAGGTGTTGTCCTTACTATTGACCGCAAAGGCGGTATATTTATTAATGACACGTGGACCACGCTGGATAAATTCGAAAATCAGATGGATCGCGAATTGCGCAAAATTAATAAATCATCCGTGTTTCTGAGGGCCGACTCACTGGTTCCGTACGGGGTGGTGGTTGATGTTATGGGTCGCTTGAAACTGATGGGCATCGAAGATCTTGGTCTTATCACCACCAAGGATGAAGATATACTGAAGAAAAAGAAATGAAACAGGATCTGGCACTTTCATTTCTGCTTCACTTTGCCGTTATTCTAACGCTGGTGATTCTAACACCTTTCAAACCACAGTATAAACTCGACATGGGCGATGTTATAAATGTGAGTTTAACAGCCCTTCCGGCGGTACAACCGCAGCCAGAGGTAATGGAACCGGTAGCCATTCCCACACCGGTGACCGCCGATGAACCGGTTGCGGTGGTGACCGAGACTAAGTCCATAACCGAGGCCAAACCGGTGGAAAAACCCAAACCAAAGCCAAAAGAAAAACCGAAGGATGACAGCTACAAACCAAAGGCTGAAACCGGGAAGGAAAACAGGGCCGGTCTGGAAAACGGTCAAAAGGATGTCAGTGAAAATCTTGGAGCCGGATCCAGATTCGGCGGAGCGGCTATCGACAATGCTTCATTCAATTATCCTTACTGGTTTGTCCAGTCATTCAGTAAAATCGAGCGCAACTGGACCAATCCGGTTTATGCCAACGAGCCGATAAGTTGTATAATATATTTTCAGGTGATTCGTTCGGGCCGCATAATAAAAATCGAGGTCGAAAGGTCATCGGGGATCGATGCTTTCGATTCGGCCTGTGAGCGGGCCGTAAAACTCTCGCAACCGCTCCCCCCGCTGCCCAACGAGTTCACCGATGAGATAATTGGTATCCATCTTGAATTTCCTTATTCACCGGGATAGAAAAATGAAACGATTTGATAAAATCTTTATAATTGCAATACTATCGATACTGGGCACATCCGTATTCGGGCAGTCCGGTCTGAATGTAAAAGACTACACCGGTCGCCTGCAGGAGCGCCGGACATTCGAGCCGACCAAGATAGCGGTCGAGGAGGCCCGGTACGTCGGTATCGAGTATATCACCGCCTCCGACTCGGTTATTATAAGGAATTGCGGTATCATTCTTCAGAATGACCTTGACTTTTCCCCTTATTTTGAAAATGTACCGCTCGATACCTTTTTTATGCGCCACATGGAAATGGATCGCATGACCCTTCTGGGATGGAAACGTCTCGCCGCCCAGTACGTGATCAAACTGGAGGTCGAGTTCCCGCGCAATAATATCCGCGTACGGTATCGTCTCTATTCGACCGACAGCGAACGCGAAATCAAAAAAGAACGGTTCGAAACCGCCAAAGGTGATTACCGGGCTCTGGTGCATGAAATCGCCAATGATATCGTAAAATCTCTTTTGGGCGACGAGGGAATATATCGAACCAAAATCGTTTATTCCAGGAAATACGGCGATGCCCAGGAGCTTTTCATCGCCGACTTTGACGGCAAGAACGAGCGGCAATTGACCAACAACGGCTCGATTAATATTTTGCCGGCCTTCAGTCCCGACGGTGAGTATATATATTTTACCAGTTATGTCGATGATGAGCCGCATATCTACATGCTTAACCTGAAAACCAACTCCGTCGATTTAATTGCTTCCAACCCGGGCCTGAATACAGCTCCTGAAGTGTCACCCGATGGAAAAAGCATAGCCTGCGTTCTGACCAAAGACGGCAACTCGGAGATATACCTGCTCGACCGCAAGGGAAAGATCAAGAAACGGCTGACCAATAGCTGGGCGATCGAAACCGCGCCGACCTGGTCGCCCGACGGTAAGGAGATCGCATTCACTTCCGATCGGGCCGGATCGCCGCAGATTTATATCATGGACAAAGAAGGTTTGAATGTCAGGCGAATTTCCTATCACGGCAATTATAACGATTCTCCATGTTGGTCGCCGCGCGGCGACAGAATTGTCTATGCCAGCAGGGGAAGCCAGTTTCGTATTGTGTCGGTCGATGTAACCGGGAAAGATTTCCGGGTCCTGGCCGATTACGGCAACAATGAGAATCCCAGCCTGTCACCGGACGGTAATCATATCATATTTACATCGACCCGCATGGGAGTCCAAGAACTTTATACAATGGATATTTTTGGCCGGAATCAGCGTAAAATATCCAGCGGCGGCGGTTGTTCAAATCCGGCCTGGTCACCGTATATAAAGTAAACAAAACTCAAAAGGAGGGATTTCTATCGGTTAAATCATAATTTTTTGGTTGACCGGAATCTTAATTTTACTTAGTATGAAGCCAAATAAGGACACTGTTAAAATTTCCAAGGAGGCAGAAAAATGAAGAGATTTATTCTTTTCGCGCTGTTGTTGACATTTCCATTATTGTTTGGTCTGAATTGTGGCGGCCCGCCGCCGCCGGAACCGGAAGCACCGGTTATTGAAGAAACGACACCGCCGCCTGTGGAAGAAACGAAACCGGAGCCGGAACCCGAACCGGAGCCGGAAGTCATCAAGATCAGCGAATCAGATTTTATGACGGTCTACTTCGACTTTGATAAGTACAATCTGGTTGATTCAGCCAAACAGGCGCTGGAACACAATGCCAGGGTTCTGAAGGACAATCCCAATGTCATCATCAAGATCGAGGGACACTGCGACGAACGCGGAACTGTTGAATATAACCTTTCGCTCGGCGAAAAACGCGCCAAATCGGCCATGGACTATATAAATCAACTCGGTGTCGGAGCCGGCCGAATTTCAATCATCAGCTACGGTAAAACGCGGCCGGCCGATCCGCGATCGAATGAAGAGGCCTGGGCCAAAAACCGGCGCTGTGAGTTCAGAATTGTTTCACAATAAAGTGAGACGTGATGCGTTTAATAAGCAAAATACAAATCGTCCTGCTTTTTGTCCTGATTGCGGTCATTGTATCCGGATGCTGCATGAAGCGTGATATTGATGCGGTTGATGCCAAGATTAACCGCATCCGTGCCGATCAGCAACAGATGAAGGATTCTCTCGAGCGTCTCGATTCACTTTTCTATGCAAACGGCGAAGAATCGGTTAAACTTCGGGCCGAGATTCGCAGTTCGCTGAGCGATATTCTGGAGCAGTTCCAGATGCTTCAGGCCAACATGAACGACCTGCAGGGAAAGGTCACATATATGGCCGAGCGAAGCACCGGCGGGGTTGCGATAAAACCACAGGTTATCCCGACCGATACCGCCGATACGACGACTGCTCAGGTTATACCGGGTATTAATTGCCAGGAACTCTACGATGAATCGTTTATCAATATCCGGCGCGGTCAGTACGAGGAGGCCATCCAGGGTTTTACCGATTACCTGAAATATTGCGGCCAGCAGGATATGGCCGACAATGCCCGTTTCTGGGTCGGGGAGTCATACTATTCGATGGATAATTTCAAAGCCGCCATCGATGAATTCCAGACTCTTCTGAATGATTACCCTAATTCCGAGAAAAGAGCCGGGTCCTATTACAAAATGGCGCGCTCTTATGAAGAACTGGGACGGAAAAAGGATGCCAGAGCGACCTTTCAGAAACTAATCGATGAATTCCCCGGGACTCTCGAGGCCGAACAGGCCAAGGAGAAACTGCGGGAGCTGTAATGATGCCATGCCGATAAAGGCTCCAAAGATTCGTGTAAATGCCCCGACCGGTATTATTCCACACGGTCGGGGTTTTTATCAGCTCGAAGAAGAAGAGCTGTACCTGGCGGTGGAGTACCCGGATGAGCGGCCCCGTTTTTTCTCATACATCGAATCGAAGACATTGTCATTTCATCTTGATAGATACGGGCGATTGATTTTCATTGAACTGGCGCTTCCCCGCCGCCGCTGGAAAATCAAAGAAAATCTTGTAATACCGGAAAGAGCCGAATCGGCGGATCTCAGGTTTCTCGATTTCCGCCGCAATGTCAAATCTCCGGCCATATACTGCGATGAGACCCATGAAAATCTTATGTTTCGTTTCGGCCGCGGTCCGGCCGTCAGCAATTACTATCTGGCCCAAAATCTTATCGCCCAGCTCGACAATTCCGGCTTCCTGGCGGCTCTGTGGATATCCGATATTGTCGATGACCTTGCCGGGCGGGAGATATTTACATGGCGTAAACAGGTTCACGGTGAGCCGATTGTCCTGCCGCCGCATATGATTAAATTACCCTAATGTGATTTGGAAGTGATTTCGTTTTCCGCATTTCTTCCGTTATTGATAGCGGAGGAAATTGATGGGAATATATTTATACATTGATGTCGATGCCTTCTTCACCTCGGTGGAGCAGTCTATCAACCGTTCCCTTATGGGCCGACCGGTTATGGTCGGGGGGCTCAAACATGAACGCGGCGTGGTCGCCTGCCCCAGCTACGAGGCCCGCGCCCGCGGGGTAAGGACCGGGACACCGCTTTGCGAGGCGGCCCGTTTGATCCCTGACGGCGTCTTTCTTAAAGGTGATTTTCACCGGTTTCAAGCATACTCGGATCGCTTCTTCGAAATCCTTTACCGATACAGCCCCGACCTCCAGCGTATTTCGCAGGATGAGGCCTGCCTTGATATAACCGGTGCCATACGTCCCTTTGGCGGTGCCAGGCAATTGGGCGAGTCACTCCAGCAGGAAATATGGGAACGTCTGGCACTGTCCACCTCGATCGGTATCGCACCCAGCCGGGTGGCATCGAAGATCGCTTCCGAATATAAAAAACCGATGGGATTGACACTGCTGGAACCGGGCGATTTGCATAATTTCTTTGCCCGTCTGCCGGTGCGCAAAATTCCCGGTGTCGGCCCCACCACCGAAAAAATACTGCACGAGATGGGAATAAGAACAGCCGGTCAACTGGCCGCCGTTCCCGAACAGTACCTGAAAACGGTTTTTGGCATAAACGGTCTTAAAATCGCCGCCTACAGCCGAGGCGAAGACGGCATACCCCTGCGCGATCACAAGGCGATTCGATCGGTCAGCCGGGAAACCGGTTTTGCCGACGATATCACCGACAGTTCCGTCCTGCTGTCCCATTTCTATTACCTGCTGGAACGAGCGGCCCGGAAATTGCGGACACTGTCGAAAAAAAGCACGACTGTCAGGATTAAGTTCCGCTATGCTGATTTTCAGACAATCGAAGCGGCCGGGCGCATTAATCCCGCCTCAAATGACCAGAACAGCATCTTCCCCGTGGTCCGGAGCATGTTTCTCAGAACCTTCACACGACGGCAGGGTATCCGTTTGGTCGGTGTTACCCTGGCCGGATTGAAAAACTACATCGATAATCAAACCTTCCTTGATGACCGCATCGAAAAGGGCCGGCGCCTTCTGCAGGGGCTTGATTATGCCCGGCAAAAGGCCGGATTTTTTGCCGTCACTACCGGCCGGACTTTCTCCCTGTCGTCAAGATACAAACGTGGTGATACTGGTTATGAATTACGTACTCCCGGTCTGTCGCAGTAGTTTTTCACTGCTGTACGGGACAATTACGCCGGAATGTTTAATATCCACGGCCGCAGACCGCGGCTTCGGCTCGCTCATAATGGCTGATTTCAATAATCTCTACGGCTGTTATGATTTCTATTTTGCCGCGCATGAAAGGGGTCTTAAACCGATCATCGGGGCTGAGCTTTCGACTGTCCCGGGCAAACTCCTGTTGCTATGCGAAAATCACGACGGTTTCAAAAACCTGTCGAGGCTTGTTACATATTGTCAGCTTCACGGGTCTCCATCCGTGAACGAGCTGTATGAATTCCGTGAAAACCTCATCTGTCTTACCGATTTAACAGAAAATTCGGAGAAACTAAAAGAAGTATATGGCAACAATTTGTATATAAGATTATCGTACGATAATCCGTATCGAGTCGAACAACTCGCCCGGGCGAAAAAAATAAAAACCGCCGCTTCTCCCTCGATAAGCTTTTTCGACAAAAACGATTTCCGGCGCCATCGGCTGCTGAGAGCCATCAACGGCGGTTATCTGCTGGATAATCTTCCCAAAGGTGAATGTGCACACACCGACGAGTACTTCCGCGACCCCGTGCAGTACAACCACCTCTTTGAAGCCTTTCCCGACGCCGTTAAAAACAACCGTCTTATTGAAGAAAGATGCCATCTTGTCTTCCCCGAAAGAAAAAATATTCTACCCGATATTGCCGTTGACGGTGATCATGCCGAACGGCTCACCAACGATGCCCTCGAAGGTCTGCGCCGTCGCCGGCCCGATTTTTCCGGACCTTACCTGGCCCGTCTCGAATATGAACTATCGGTCATACAGCGAACCGGTTTTGTCGATTATTTCCTGATTGTCGGGCAGATCATTGATTTTTGCCGCCGTGAAGGAATCGCCGCCGTCGGGCGGGGTTCGGCGGCGGGCTCACTGGTCTCATACAGTCTTGGTATTACCGAGGTCGATCCCATCCGGGAAAAGCTCTATTTCGAACGTTTTCTCAATGAGGCCCGCTCCGATTGCCCCGATGTCGATCTCGATATTGACTGGCGGCGGCGTGATGACGTGCTCGATTTTGTGTACCGTACTTATGGCGACGACCATGTCGCCATGATGGCTTCCTATATTCATTTTAAGCCGCGGCTGGCGATCCGTGAAAGCGCCAAGGTGTTTGGTCATTCGCCGGACGAGATCGACAACTACGTAAGCCGTCTTTCGACTCACCCGCTGGAGCGAGGTGATCTCTCCGGCGCCGGTAATGTCACCAATCGGGCCGAATGGGAACGATACCGGCCGGTTCTCGAGGCCGCCCGCGGTATTTACGGCCTGCCACGGCATCTGGGGATACATCCCGGCGGTATTGTCATCACCCCCGACCCGATGACCGATTATGTTCCGCTGGAGCGGGCGACCAAGGGAATCGTCGTAACACAATGTGATATGTACCAGGCGGAAAAAATCGGACTGGTTAAAATCGATATTCTGGGTCAGCGCGGACTGGCCGTGATCGCCGACTGTTACAAAGAGGTCCGGAAAATAAGTGGCGACGATTTCCGCATCCCCGAAAACGATCCGGAGACATACCGTTTACTTCGGAGCGGTAAAACCATCGGCGTTTTTCAGATTGAATCACCCGGCATGCGTGCCATGCTTCGTGATTTGAAACCGGAAGAACTGAATGATATCACCCTGGCCCTTTCCCTTATCCGTCCCGGCGCCTCCGAGTCCGGGATGAAAAAAATCTTCCTCGACCGCTTCCATAAAAAAACACCAACCATATATCCTCATAAAAATCTTGAATCGGTTTTAAAAGAGACTTGTGGCGTTTTCATCTATCAGGAACAGGTCCTTCTGGCCGGACAAAAAATCGCCGGATTCAATCTGGCCGCGTCCGATCTTCTGCGTCGGGCGATCACCAAGGGTCGCAAAAAGGGTGACCGGAAACAGCTCGCCCGACGTTTCCTTGAAGGTGCTCGCCAAAAGCGTGTCGATGAGCGGACGGCTCAGGATATCTTTGCACAATTACGCCAATTCGCTTCATTCGGTTTCTGCAAGGCTCACGCCGCCACCTATGGCTTCCTGGCCTATCAGTCGGCTTATTTTAAGGCGCATTACCCCGGGATATTCATGTCGGCGGTCCTTCAGAATGACGGCGGCTACTACCCTTCCGCCGTATATGTCGCCGAAGCCCGGCGTCTGGGCATTACCGTGCATCCCCCCGATGTCAACCTGTCGCAATCGAACGACAGTTGGCAACTTCGTAAGATTTTTCTTGGAGTCGGAAGAGTCAAAGAGATTTCAAACACAACGCTGGCTCGAATCGAAAAGTGCCGCCCGTTTGGCTCATTGGCCGATTTTCTTTCGAAGGTCCACCTGTCCGAACGGGAGATGGAAAACCTTATCCGCGTCGGTTTTTTCGATTCTATCGACACCTCCCGCCCCCGCCTCCTCTGGCAGTACCGCCTTCTCGGGAAAAATAAAAAACGAACCGACGACCTTTTCGGCGGACAGATAACAACACACGCGTTGAACTCGATGCCACCGCTGATCCCATTCAGCCGCCTCGATGTGTTCAAGGCCGAAAAAAACATTCTCGAATTGACCGCCTCATTTCATCCTCTCTCGCTCTTCACCACCTATAAGCCGGTCCGCACGGAGGAAATTTACCGTCTTGAAAATGGGGCCCCGTTAAATCTCTCCGGCTGGCTGGCCGACCGCAAACGGATAAAAACTTGCGACGGGAAATCGATGGTTTTTCTGACCTTCGACAGCCTCGATGACACTTTCGAAGTGGTTCTTTTCCCGAATACGTATGATCAGTACGCCGCCACCATCAGGAAATACCGGTATCTTACCGTCGAAGGCCACGTGAACATGGCCGATGGTAACGCCGCCGTTATCGCCGACAGGATTTTCCCGTCGCCCACCGGCCTGAAAGAAATGCGC
>Ga0190359_1001534_pt1 | contig 14488 bp, 10 predicted proteins | sample 48721823_MG_FD_161269 | JGI IMG/M metagenome (GOLD analysis project Ga0190359, IMG submission 161269) | Hydrothermal vent microbial mat bacterial communities from Southern Trench, Guaymas Basin, Mexico - 4872-18-2-3_MG | ecosystem: Environmental > Aquatic > Marine > Hydrothermal vents >... | reverse complement strand
TAAAAAAGTAGGGGTGACACTTTGGGTATTAAAGTAGTAGGAAAAAAAGCACAGGTAACAATATTTGTTATAATTTCTATTATAGTTGTTTCTGGAGTTTTACTGTTTTTATTTACAAGACCAGACACCCCAAATATAGATGATAAACCTTTTGAGAATCCTGAGTCATTTTTAGATTCTTGTATGAAAGAACAAGTAAGGCACGCAATAGATTTTATTTCAAGTCAGGGCGGTTTTACTCAGCACAGAATCTCAATGAACTTTGCTTTTGAAGATGAAGACCAGTCATACGAAATTGAATATTTATGCTATCAGAGCCAAGATTATTTACAGTGTATAAACCAGGAGCCGATGTTATTTCATCATATAAAAAATGAGATACAGGGTTTTATTGAGTCTGATGTTGAAACTTGTTGGACAGCACTTAATCAAAAACTTGAAGAAGAAGGCTATATTGTTGATGCAAACAAGAAAGGATATAGTGTTGTATTAAAAGAGGGTAGAGTAAGTGTTCCGATTGAAGGAGAGATAATTTTAACAAAATCTGGTGAAACAACAAAAGAAGAAAACTTTAATGTAAATGTTGCTAGTGAATTATATTCATTAATTAAAACTGCACAAAATATTGTCACAAGAGAGGCTGAAACATGTAATTTTGATTATGTAAGATATATGCTTGTTTATCCTGATTTAAGTATTGATAGATTCACTCTTGGTAGTGGAGAAGAGATTTATACAATTACACATAGAAAAACTGGTGAGAGGTTTAGATTTGCTATAAGGGGGTGTGTTATTCCTGCAGGATATACCTAAACATAAAAATGAAAAAAAGTCTAACAACAAAAATATTAATTATTTGCCTTATACAAATTTTTCTAGTAGTTAGTTTAAGTATTACAACAAGCATTTCAATAAGTAAGACAAATAAAATTGAAATAAAAGAAAATTCTATAATTCAAGAAGAAATAATAACTAATTTATTAGAAAAAGGTTTTGATTTTTTAATAGGATTTTTCTCAATTAGTCAGATTGGCACAGTTTCAGCTGCAGATATTGCTGCTTGTTGTGAAAAAGTTGTTGGAGGAGGTTATTGTCAGGATGTTGAAGATGCATCAATGTGTGAAACCGGAATAAACTCAGAAACAGATGATAATTATGATATGTGGTTAATGAACTGCTCAGAAATAAATGATGAAGAAGCAGATTGCGCAATAGGATATTGTTATGACGATGAGACTGGAACTTGCACTGGAGGAGCACCTCACTTCAAATGTAAATATGAAAATGGTGGAGAGTGGAGTTTTAAAATTGATGATATTCTAGACAAATGTGAAAAAGGGTGTTGTAAACTAGATGCAAACACACAACCACTAACATATAGAGAGTGTGAAATACTAAGTGAAGAATTAGGTAGGGATGGTGTTTCTTTTATTAGAGACATACCTGCTGAAGCTTGTATCTATGAAGGATCAAGAGACGATTATGGTGCTTGTTTATTTTATAATAGTTATGGTCAGGAAGATTGTGAACATACATCAGAGTTTTTGTGTAAAGCAAAACAAGATGCTTTTATTGGTTTTAAAAAAGGTGAATTATGTTCTTCAGTTTTTTCAGGATGCAGTCCAATGGAATATATTGGGTGTGATAAAGACGAAAAACTTCCTGAAATATACTGGTATGATAGTTGTGGAAATAAAGAAAATATTTATGATTATAGTAAAAGAAATGATCCAGAATATAGGACAACAATGATACCAAAATCAGAAATTTGTGGTTATGAGGACAATATAAAAGGAATTAGGGAATGTGGAAATTGTGGCCATGACTTTGAAACACTTTGTGTTGAAGCAGATAATAATAAAGGAGTTTTTGATGCTGAAGGAGAGAATGGTGAAGAGTATATTTGTGGAGGAACAGAGTGTAGTGACCCTGTATTTGAAGAAGTTTTTGATAGAAAACCCATAAATGGTGAGAGTTGGTGTGTTTATGACAGTGTTGTTGGTGGTGGAAAAGATATTCCAGGCTCACTTCACTGGATAAGAAATTGTGAAAATGGTATTGTAAAACAAGACGTTTGTGGTGGAGATTATAGATCACAAATATGTGCTCAGAGCAATAGAACAGATTTTGCTCAAGCAGAGTGTAGATTTAATCAAGGTTTTATGTGTTTTATGCTTGAAGGAAAAGAAGAGTGTGAAGATAATGAAGACTGCTATTGGAAAGAAGTTGATATTGATGATGGTTTTGAGTTTGATATATGTCTACCACAGTATCCAAAAGGATTTAATTTTAAAGAAGCCCTCTCTGATGATAAAGAAATCTGTGAATCAATTGAAACAGCAGTTTGTACTGTAGTTTATTCTAAATACCGTTTTGAATTTTGGTCAGATTATCATTGTGATGAAAATTGTGGTTGTCTAGAAGATAATTTCTTTGAAACAATGAATGATATATGCATATCTTTAGGAGATTGTGGATCTAATATAAATATTGAAGGAGTTTATTCAAAAAATAGTGATGTGAGTAGGACTTATGCAACAATGTCTTCACTTCATGATTTGGTAAGTAATGATATGGAAATAAATCCTAGTGCAAATATTGATGAAAACAATGACAGGTATGGTGCAAACACTCCTACATTTATTGGTGGCGGAAATGGAGACTGGGGAGGAGCAGGAATACAAAATGAAGACTTTCACACACCACAACCACATTATAAATGGTTTGGAGATAGTGTATATCATGCTTCAAAAGGAGTTGGTTATGTTACTGGAGGAGCTGCACTACTAAAGGAGTTGGGTGTAAAATTTATGAGTAAAAAACTACTTGCAAGCCTAGCCAATCCAGCAATTGCAATAGCTGCAATAATTGTAATGCTTTTATTTACTAAATTAATTAAAGAAAAAGAAGTTAAATTTAGTTGTGATTTGTGGAGGCCACCAGCAGGAGGAGATGACTGCTCAAAGTGTAACAGTGATCCAGATAAACCATGCACAGCTTATAGATGCGAGAGTCTTGGAACTAGTTGTAGAATTTTAGGTAATGAAGCAGTTCAAAAAGATAATCCTACATGTTATTCAGCTCTAGAAGAAGACACAACTCCTCCTGTAGTTTCTTCATATTCAGTTAAGTCAGGTCTTAAATCAGTAGACTATGATAACAAAAAGGGTATGTATATTTACAAAGATACAGCAACAAACGAATGCATAGATCAACACTCAAAAATTAAGTTTACAGTAAAAGTAAATGAATCATCAAGGTGTAAGTGGGGTACAACAGATTATCCTAATTTTGAGTCATTTAGAGGAGAGGATGTTTCTTGGCTAACTGATGGTCAGTACTCAACACTACACGAACTAGAAGTAAAAATAACACAAGATACAACACAAAAGATATTTATTAAGTGTGAGAATCCTTCAAGATTGTTTAATGTTGATTCATTTGAAGTTGAAGTTTGTGTTACTCCTGAACCAGATCTTCAAGCACCAGTAATTGAAGGTTTTGATCCTCCTAGTTTTAGTTATGTTGCAAATGATGTTGTACTCGCGCCATTTTATATATATTTGGATGAAGATGCAGAATGTAGATATTCTAATACTGCAGGCACTGCATATGAATATATGAACAATATGTCAATAGCTACAGGAACTGACATATTAAGTGCAAATTATGAGATTCTTCACGGACTTGATATAAATGGTGATACAAATACAATCTATATTAAATGCAATGATACTTACAATAATATTAATTCAATTGATACTGAATATACTTTACTAAGATCTGAACCATTATTTATTACTCACTTGCTTCCTGAAAATGACTCAGTTAGAGAGTATGCAATTAGTGAGACTGATCCGCTAGAGATATATGCAAGAACTAGTGGTGGGGCACAAAATGCAAAAGCTGTATGTTTTTACAGATATTATGTTGATGTGTTTATGTTTAAGGGTCTTTTTGCAAATACAAATAAAACAGAGCATAAACAAATTATTGATCAACCACTTGTCGGAAATATGACTGTTGAAGTAAGTTGTGAGGACTTAGTCGGAAATACTGCAGTTAATAAAACAAACTTTGCAATTGATCTTGATTTACTTGCACCAAATATTGTAAGAGTATTAAAAATTGGAAATAAATTAAGAATAATAACTGATGAGGATGCGTATTGTCACTATGTTACTGAAGAAATTGGAAATTGTGGGTTTTCTCTAACTCAGGATAACATGATTGGTTATGGAGGTTCAACTTATCATGAATTAGACTGGAATCCAGAACATACTTACTATATTAAATGTGAAGATGAGTACGGAAATTATCACTCAAATTGTCCAATAATTGTCAGGCCTTCAGACGTAATATGAAATGCTTAATAAATAAATATAAAAATGCTAAATTGTTAAGACGAATATGAAAAAGAGGAGAGGACAGGTAACAATATTTGTTATAATTGCTGTAGTAATAATTGCTGCTGCACTATTAATTTATTTTTTAGTTCCTGGAGTAAATAATATTTTTTCAACAAGTAGTGAAAATCCGTATCAGTTTATTCAGTCATGCTTAGAAGATGACTTAGTTGATAACATTATTACTCTTTCAGATAAAGGAGGATCACTTCAGCCAGAACATTATATACTCTATAATGGTGAGACAATTGAATATTTATGCTACACAAATGAGTATTATAGGACTTGTGTTATGCAACAACCAATGTTAAAAAAACATATTGAAGAAGAATTAAAAGTAAAATTGAATCAAAAAATTCGTGACTGCTTTACTGGTCTTGAACAAACTTTTAAAGAAAAGGGTTATAGAACAACTCTTAATACAGGGGATTATGGGGTTGAACTTCTTCCTAAAAGAGTTATAATAGAATTTAATCACTCTCTAGCTTTAACTAAAGATGATACTGAAAATTATGATAAATTTAGTGTAGTAATTAACAATAATCTTTATGAATTAGTAAGCATTGCAAATAGTATTCTTAATTGGGAAGCTAGATATGGTGATGCTGAAACTACAAGTTATATGAATTATTACCACGATCTAAAAGTTGAAAAGAAAAAACAGTCTGATGGATCAACAATTTATATATTGACAGACAGAAATACACAAGATAAATTTCAATTTGCAACAAGAAGTGTTGCATGGCCACCAGGAATATAAAATGAAAAGAGTGTTATTTATTTTAATATTAAGTATTTTTTTAATAAGTATTCTGCCCCACATATCTTCAGCTGGAGAAGTAACATACTGTTGTGAAGAAACAGTTAAGGGAGCATTTTGCCAAAGTACACAAAAAGAGGATTGTAAACAAAATGTAAGACAGGTTCCGACATCATGTGAGGCTACAAATTATTGTAAACTAGGTTGTTGTTATGATAGCACTGACGGAACTTGTATGGAAAACACACCACAAGTAGTTTGTAGTAATGAGGGAGGTGTCTGGAATGGAGATAGTGCTAGTTGTGATATTCCTCAATGCCAATTAGGTTGTTGTCTAATTGGAAGTCAGGCAGCATTTGTAACACAAACTAGATGTAAAAGACTTTCAGCACTTTACGGACTTGAGACAAATTATAGGTCAGATATTTATGATGAAGTTTCATGTATTGCTTCAACTACAACTGAAGAGATGGGTGCGTGTGTTTATGAATTTGAGTTTGAGAGAACTTGTAAGATGATTACTCAAAGCGAATGTGATTCAATGAAATCTTCTTATGAGGGGGTTAAATTTTATAGTGGGGTTTTATGTACTGCTGAGGATTTAGGAACAGTTTGTGGGCCAACAAAAGACACAACATGTGTTGAGGGTAGAGACGAAGTTTATTTTGTTGATACTTGTGGAAATGTGGCTAATATTTATGATGCAGACAGAACTGCAGATAGAGACAGAGAGTACTGGACAAAAATGTTTGATAAGTCTGAATCTTGTGATTATGAAGAAAAAGGTGGAAATGCTAATGATGGAGTTTGTGGAAACTGCGATTATTATTACGGAAGCACTTGTAAAAAGTATGATAGAAATAAAGATAGAACAAATCCAAGATACGGAGAGTATATTTGTAGAGACTTAGCGTGTGATGAAGAAGGCAAAGATCACGGTGAGACATGGTGTGTATCTAACACAAATAATTTGAATACACCAGGAAGTGAGTATTTTAGAAAAGTCTGTTATAATGGTGAAGTCACAATTGAGCCTTGTGCAGCATTTAGATCTGAAATCTGTATTGAAGCTGAAATCCTAGAAGAAGGACAGTCTTCAGGAGATGGTTTTAGTGTTGCAGCATGTACAGCAAACAGGTGGCAGGACTGTCTAGCTCAAGAAGATGAAGATGATTGCCTAAATACTGACAAAAGAGACTGTGAGTGGATTTATAGTGGAATTAAAAAATATAATGAAGATAGTGAAGAGCTAGAAAATGTGAATGTTTGTGTTCCAAAATATGCTCCTGGTTTTGATTTTTGGGATATCAGTGAGGATAGTGATAGTGAAGAGATGTGTGCGATTGCTAGTTCTGAGTGTGTTGCAAAGTTTGAGAGAAAATTAGACTGGGATGATGTAAAAGACTTAGTAGGAGACCCAGACACAGAATACACTTGGTATTGTAAAGAAAACTGTCACTGTTGTACAAATGGTAAAGACGAAGACGGAAACACTTACAAAGATTGTACTGGAGAAAACTATGTAGAATATAAGAAAAACTTTTGTACCGCACTAGGAGATTGTGGACCAAAAAGAAACTATGTAGGTCAAAAAGGATTTAATTTTGATGATGATAATTTAATCTGTAATGGAGGTGACTGTTACTGGACACTATAAAAAAGTAAAATGGAAAAAAGTTTGTCAATTATTAGTTTTGTGCAGATCATAATATTAATTCTAGGAAGTTTTGCAATTGCCTGTATAATAGGTGATGAAATTAGTGTTATTAGTGCAAGCACAGGAGTAAATAAAGGAATAACTGTTCCACCTCCAACAGATGCAGGTTCATCTACTTCTATTCTAGAACCACCAATAACAGGCATAGGAACATCTTCTCCTTCTACCTATTATACTAATGAAGAATTAATGAAAAGGGCATTAAAAAATACACAAGCAAGAGAAATAGCAATAAATCCTGTTGATGTTCCCCAACAAGTTAAATCAGGAGGTTGGAGTGTTGAAAAAGCAATAAATTCAGAAGGATACAGTGTTATAGAATATAATGGAAAAGAATATTTAGCTAAAGGAAAAGAATTTTGGGACGCTTCTGGTGAATTAGTAACAGATAAAACATTACAAAAAGAACTAAGCAAAAGAAATTCTGGTTGGGGAAAATTTGTTACATCAAGAAAGGCCTACTTTGGAGAAATATTGCAAAGTGCAGGAACAGCTACACTAATTTATACTGTTGCAAATTTAGTTCTTCCAATGCTCACTGATGATAAAGAAATGTCTGATGCTGCTTCACTTGCTATTGCAGTAGGATATTTTGCTGGAACAAATATTGACGCTGTATTTGGTTTATTAAAAGATAGCTGGGGTAAATGGATTGGAGAAAAAGTTTTAGGTGGAGAGATGTGGGGAATTTCTGGAGGAGTCTGGGTTGGAGTTGCTGCAACAATAATTACATTTTATTTATCATACAAAAAAACTGAAGAGTTAAAAGTCCAGTATACTTGTTCAGTCTGGGAACCACCTACTGGAGGAAAAAACTGTGAGAGATGTAATGAGGGAGAACTTCCTTGTACACAATACCAGTGTGAAAGTCTAGGTCAAGCTTGTGAGCTACTTAATCCTGGAACAACTGAAGAGATTTGTGCATGGAAAGATGACCATGATGTTACTCCCCCAATTATTAGGCCGTGGGAAGAAGCTCTCTCACATAATGAATTATCATATGTTCCTGATTCAAGAGTATCACATCCAAATGATAGAGGAGTGTATATTGTTAATGAAACTTCAGATGATGGGTGCATGAAAGCATTTACTCCTTTTAGTTTTGGAGTAATTTTAGATGAACCTGGAAAGTGTAGGGTAGATATGATAAGAAAAGAAAAATTTGAAGACATGAACCTTTATTTTGGTGGAAGCTCAACACTAAAATACAACCACACACAAAATTTAATTTTGCCTAGTGCTGAATCACTTGCAGCTGAAAACATAACTTTAGAGAATGGTGGAAATTTTGAATTATATGTAATGTGCCAGGACGCAAATGGAAATCCAAAATCAGATAGCCCTGCATCAAGTTTTGTATTCAAATACTGTGTTGATGACGGTCCAGATTTAGAAGCGCCAATAATACTAACAACCAGTATTGAGAGTGGTGAACCTATTGCATTTAACCAAAGTGAAGTTGAAATAAGCATTGATCTTAATGAACCTGCAGAGTGCAGGTGGAATCATGATACAGATACATCATTTAGTAATATGTATGGAAACTTTACATGTTCAAATAGAGTAACACAGATTAATGGTCAGGCACACTACACTTGCACAACTACACTAAGCTCAATTAGAGACATGCAAAAAAACACATTTTATTTCAGGTGTAAAGATAAACCAAGATCTCAAGAAAATGATAGAAATGAAAATGCTAAAGGATATGAATTTATTTTATACGGAACTCAACCACTATATATTGATTATGCAGAACCAAATGAAACAACTGTAAAAGACTCAACTGCACAAGTAAGAGTAACACTAGAAACACGAACACTTGGAGGATATAAAGATGGTGAAGCGCTTTGCTCATATAGTGAGTCTTGCTGGGATGAAGACGGACCATTAGATAGTTTTTACTTTATTGGTGAAGATGAAACAGACTTTGCGCCAATTCACGAAGCAGATATTTTTCCAGTTCCTGGAGACTACACATGTAATATAATGTGTGTTGATAGAGGTGGAAACTCTGACTCAACCACAATCACATACACAGTTGAGACTGATGAAGATCCACCTACTGTAGTTAGGATGTATCATGATAGAAATTATTTAAGAATTGCAACTGATGAATCATCTGAATGTGTTTTTGGAATAAATAATTGTGTTTATGACTTTGATGAAGGAATAAAATTCAAAAGTATAGACTCAGAACAACTAGAACACTTTACAGATTGGGATCCAGATAAAACCCTTTATATTAAGTGTAGAGACAAATTTACTAATCAACCTGCATATAATATATGTAGTATTATTGCTAAATTATCTGAAGATTTCTCAGAATAAAAAAGTTTTATAAGTTATAGTTAGTTAATTCTAATATGACTAGAGGTGAAAAATTAGGACAGATGAAACTTTCTTTTGGAATGATTTTTTCAATTATTTTAATAATTGCTTTTTTGGCTCTAGCAATTTATGGAATAATTACTTTTTTAGACATACAAAAAAATGCTATGGTTGGAAAGTTTTATGAAAACTTTCAAGCAGATATTGATGCTCTTTATAAAGGAACATTTGGAACTAATCCTGATGCAGTATACCAACTTCCCTCAAATATAAAATACATTTGCTTACAAAGATCACAGTATGATGAAAATTTATACTTTTTGCCAAAAAATAACGGACTTAAAATAGATTATGTAAATATTAAAAACATTGATATTGATAAAACAACTGAAGCAGCAAATAAACAAATTAATCCTCTGAACCCGTCAATTCCTGAAGAAGTCTCAGGACATATTTGTTTTAAAAATCAAGGTGGAGAAGTGAAAATGATTCTTAAAAAAGAGCGTGGAGAAAATCTAGTTACTGTTTCACGAGGAATATGAATAATAAAAAAGGTTTTATGAATGTTAGTTTTGGTTGGATATTTGCTTTAGTAGTTGGAGCATTTATTTTATTTATGGCAATTTATGTTTCTGTAAGTTTAATTGATTTGCAGGGCACAAATCAGGGAGCACAAGTTAGTAGAAACTTGGGTATGATATTTGATCCACTTGAAACAGGTTTTGAAGACTCAAAAACCACTGTTTTAGACATATCTCTTAAAAGTAAAATTACAAACACATGTAATCTAGATAGTTCTTTTGGCACTCAAGGCCTTAAAACTTCACAAAAAATATTTGGTAAAGAACACGGTGGAGATATAGAAGTAGAATTCAAAAATAAGTACTTATTTTCAGATAAAATAATTGAAGATAGGTATTTTTATATATTTTCAAGAAAGCTAGACTTTCCTTATAAGGTAGCAGATCTAGTTTTTGTTATACCTAAATCTAAAACATACTGCTTTAGTGGTGCTCATAAGAGAATAACTAATTTAACTATGGCACTAAATCTAGACAATATTGTAAATGTTTCAGGAGAATGCCCAGATAATGCAGACGAAAAAGTGTGTTTTCCAAATTCTCCAGCTAGTGACTGCACAATAGTTGTAGATAATGCAGTAACCCAAACAACAAGAAAATTAGGTAAAACTGTAACTTTTGGTGATGATTCTACAATGCTTGCAAGTATATTTTCAGATCCAGAAATTTATGAGTGTCAGATGAAAAGAATTATGGCTAGAGTAGCAAGTTTAGCATATATTTATGATCAGAAAAAAGATTATATTGAATCAAAAAACTGTATTACTCCTATTAGCTTAGATAATCTATACTCTCAAGCAATAAATTATGAAGATTCAAGTGATTTGCCACTACTTTACTCAACAAGAAATAATCTAATTGATAATTCAAAATTTAGAGATTGCTTACTATGGTAAATGTTAATAAGTTAGGACAGATGAAAATACAACAGACAGCATTTGTTTTAATAGCTCTGACTCTATTTTTTGTCTTAGTTGGCTTGTTTTTTTTAGGTTTTTATCTTCAGTCAGTTAAAGAGGATGTGAGTGAGCTTAATTCAAGACAGGCAAAATTATTAGTATCAAAACTAGCAAATTCACCTGAATTTACATGTGGAACAGCATTTCACTCAAAATATGCTGATTGTGTAGATTCAGATAAAGTTTTAATTTTAATGCAAAACTCAAGCAGATATAAGAATTTTTGGGGCGTAGATGATATAAAAATTTGGAAAATTCACCCTTCTGCAACACACGAAGAGTGTAATGTGCTAACTTATCCAGACTGCACAACATATAACATACTTGAATCTGGAACTGTAGGAGTCTATGAATCAAATTTTATTAGCTTATGTAGAATTGAACAAGAAGGAGGAAAATCTTACACTAAATGTGAGCTTGCAAGATTAATGGTAAGCTATACTAAGCAAACATGAGAAAAATAGCAAAAAAGGGCCAAGAAGAGATGGTAGGATTTGGTATAATTATTGTAATAGTAATTATTATAGGGTTAGTGTTTTTATGGCTATATTTAGCAATAAAACCAAATGAAACAAATATGCAAGATTATGAAGTTCAGAGCTTTTTACGCTCAGTAACACAGTATACTACAAGATGTATAGATAGAGAGTATATAGAAATTAATGATTTAACATATTTATGCTTTCATGACCAAAGAGATTGTGAAAATGGTGATTCTTGTCAAATACTAGAAGATACACTAGACTCAATTCTTGATTCAGCATGGGATGTAGGAGAAGGAAAAAGAGTAAGAGGATATGAAATAAATATTACAGTTTTAGAGCTTGATCAGGCATTTATTAAGACAATTTATAGCAGAAATAAAGGTATTTTAAATGGAAGTTCAAGAGGATTTAGTGAGAAATATATGAAAGACAGTAAATGGTATGATATTACGTTTATAGGTTATTATGACTAATTTTGCTATTTTAGAGCTTAATATGCACAGTTACTGTATCTACTACTACTTCTGGCTTATGTCTTACTCTATTTTTAGTTTTTTCTTTAGTAAATTCAATAAAACCAAAGCGCTCAAGTAGCTTTAAATCATCACTAATAGACTTAAATGTTCTACCAAGCTTTTTTGCTAGATCATAAATTGAACATGGTTTTTCATTTTTTATTACGTGAAGTATTCTTGCTTTTTCATTAGTTAAAAGATTTCTTAGTGCGCTTAAGCCATTAAAGTCAAAATCTGACTTTTTTATTGCAGATTTTGAAAAAATATTAAAAGTTCCTTTTGACTCTACAACTGTTACTTCTCGAACCTTTGTTTTTGCCATTTTATAATATTTTTATTAATTTTATTTTATCGACGAGATATTTAACTTTTTTATATCTATTATTTTAAAATAGATATATTTAATATATATTTTTTAACCATATACTATATGTTAATATATCTATTAAATAAAGATAGATATGTTAATAAACCTTTTTATTTAGTGTACAGAATATAGTGTATTAATTAGTTAGTTACACCGTAAGCTTTATAAATAAAACCATAAGATTAAGAGTAAATATTTCTATAATAGAAAAAATAGACAACAACCTTTTTAAACTAAAACACTTAGCTTTTCTACCAAGTAACATCTTGGGCTATCTAATAGGGATTCATACTCATCCAGAGAAAACAGTTTTCCCTATAACTGTTTAATTTGGAGGTTGGTTGTTTTAGACAACATAGTCCAAAGAGGTGAAAGGAGGTTTAATATAAAAGAGATGGGATTTAATTTTAAAAAAATCTCAGCACTTGCAACTAGCGCATTAATGATAGGAATGACAGCAGGCGTTGCTGCAGCTGCTAATTATCCAGCACCTTTCGTTGAGAATGGGGCTAGTAATGTAGCACTTGTAGTAGGAAGCGCTGCTGATGCTCTAGACGGAATTCAAGCTGCTGCTATTGATAATGACCTTCACTCACGAATTGGAGGTGCAAGCAGTAGTGACAGTGATACAGTAGTATCTGGAGGTGACTCATATAAGTTTGAGAAATCATCAACAAAATTCCATATAGGTAAAGGTACAAGAGATATTGTTGCAGTATCTCTAGGTGATGATCACTTACCAAACCTTTTAGCTGATGGAAAATTCGTAGATGATGATAATGATGAGTTTGACTACACACAAAAAATTGATGTAGAAAACTTAACATTAGGTATGTGGGAAGATGATGACTATAAGGAAGATGTTCCAACAATTGGTTTTAGAATAACTTCAGGAGATCTTCTTAACTACACAATTGACTTTAGTGATGAACCTTACTTTAATGACCTTCCAACAGCAACCCTACCATTATTAGGAAAAGAATACTATATACTTAGTGTAGCAAGCACAAATGCATCTATTACTCTTTTAGACTCAGCAGTAACAGAAGTCATCACAGAAGGTGAGACAAAGACTGTTATAGTTGATGGAACAAGTTATGAAGTTAGTGTGTCATTTATTGATAGCAGTGAAGTTAAGCTTGAAGTAAATGGAGAGCTTACAAACTCAATTGATGAAGCACAGACATACAAACTTAATGACGGAACATATGTAGGTATCAAAGATATCATGTATAGTTCAAAAGATACAGGAGTAAGTAGTGTTGAATTTAGTCTAGGTAATGGAAAGATTGTACTTACAGACGGCTCAAACATTGAAATCAATGAAGAACAAGAAGACGATCTTACTGTAGCTTTTACTAACTCTTCAAATCACCAACTTTCAACAATTGTTATTAGTTGGGAAGCATCAGACGAAGTCTTTATTGCTCCAGACCAAGAAGCAACAATGCCTGCATTTGAAGCTGTAAAGTTCACATATGCTGGAGAGTACTACCCTGCTATGGAAGAAATAGGAGTTAAGCCAGGAAGTGATACTTACTGGATACTTGATGACTTTCCATTAAAAAGTGGTCCAGCAGATATTGCTCTGCTTTACACTAATGGTTCTGGAATAGCTGGTATTGGTAAAGATTCTGATGATCTATTAAGAACAGATAATGATACAAACATTTACTTCTACGATAATACAGACGAATATTTTGTTGCATCATGGAGTGATGGAAGTGACGGAGAATCTTACTTAATGAAGGCTACAAGTTTCAAGATAGAAAACTCTGTAAATAAGACAACAATTCAGTATTACAAGAATGGAGGATGGGTTGATGCTAAATCTGAAGCTGAAGCAGGAGATACATTTAGCTTAGGTAATGTTGAATTAACAGTTACATCTGTTAACAAAGTTAACAAAACTGTTCTTATAACAAGAGGAAATGCAAACGTTAACTTCAATACACTTTATTCTAAAGAAGGAATGAAAGTGTACTTACCTTTCTACGGAACCATGGCTGATGGCAATGATACAACACACCCACAAGGTATGTTGAACTTGTCTGCTCTAGCTAACGGATACACTAACTCTACAGGTCATACAATTGCTAGCTGGTACTTGTACTTTGATGGTGAAGATAAGAACGAGAACATTGCTGGAGGTAAAGAGTTCTATATGACTCTTGACGAGACAAGTCTAAAAGCTCATGTAAGTGATATTACAGGAGAATCAGTAACATTTATTGAGGATGGAGACACTGATGTATTCTATAGTGTTATTTATGATGAGACAGCTCCATACTTGAAATGGGACAAATCAGGAGATGAGTACAGTGCTACAGTTACATACCATGGTGGAGAATCTTACGGAGAGCTATT
>Ga0190359_1001532_pt1 | contig 14510 bp, 13 predicted proteins | sample 48721823_MG_FD_161269 | JGI IMG/M metagenome (GOLD analysis project Ga0190359, IMG submission 161269) | Hydrothermal vent microbial mat bacterial communities from Southern Trench, Guaymas Basin, Mexico - 4872-18-2-3_MG | ecosystem: Environmental > Aquatic > Marine > Hydrothermal vents >... | reverse complement strand
TTTCAGTTTCAGAGCCAAGGTTAATCAGTTCGGGTTTATATTCCTTTGCCCCGAAAAGCTCATCTATCCTCCTCCTGATTTTCTCAACCACCTTCCCCTCACCCACCTCCTCAGCAACCAGCGCTTCCAATTCATCCGCCGCTTCCTCAAGGAGCAAAGAGATCAAGCGGTGTGCCTCAAATCTCCTCTCTCTCATGATATCTTCCACCTGGTATTGTATTTCCAAGATTCGGTCGAGGTTCCTTTTCGCCCTTTCAATGGTTGCTCTCCATGATTGCTCAGGCAATGCGGAAAGGCGTTTTTCAAGTATGCTCAAAGACGCACTTAGTACTGATAGAGGGGTTTTTAATTCGTGGCTCAATCTGTTTATCACCTTGTCCTTGGCTCGATTCAGGCTGCTTACCTCCTTGTAGGCCTCACGGATTTCCGCGGAGAACCTTGCATTTTCAATGGAAAGGGCAGCAGTGCTTCCAATCATACTCATTAACTCCATGTCCATCTGGTCGAACATACCCACCTTCTTATTCATGGCAATAAGTACACCTATAATTCTATCCTTAGTTCTTAATGGGACAGCCAAAAGGCTCTTGGTGGTGAATCCAGCAAGGGTATCAATTACCCGGTAGAAATCCGCATTCTTTGATACATCCTCTATAACCACCGGCTGTCCTGTTCGTACTACCCTTCCCGATACCCCTCTGTTGGCAGGAAATCGTATTTCTTTTACCCTCCTTTCAGCAGCCTCATCATCATGAGCTGCGGCTTCAAAGAAAAACTCATTTTTCTCCTCGTCCAGGAGGATCACAAGGGCTCCCTCGGCGGCCATTAGCCTCTTCACTTCATTGCTGATAAAATCAAGTAATTCATCCAAATCTGGATACTCATGAAGGGAAAGGCTTATCTTCAGCAGCGCTTCATTATTTCTGGCTATGCGTTTTTCCTCGGTTATGTCGCGGAGTATGACAAGTTCGCCTGATGGCTCATCACCGGATTCAGAGTATACCGCTGCCCTAAGCACCACATCGAGCACTCTGCCATCCTTTGTCAGCCGTTTTGTCTCGTGCCGAAGAATGATTTTATCCTCAAAAAGCCTCTTGATATTCTCTGAGGTCTCCTTTGAAAGCTCTGGTGGGACATACGGTATTGTTTTTCCCTTGAGTTCGTCCAGTGTCCATCCGAAGGTCTCGGTAAATGCCGGATTGAGATAAGTCACCTTTCCGTCAGGCGTGAAAACCACAATAGGATAAGGAACAAAGTCAAGTAAGGTTCGATACCGTTTCTCGGACTTCTGTAGGGCTTCTTGAGTCCTGTATTTGTCAGTGATGTCCCGGGCTATACCCCTAAATCCGACCTTCTTGCCTTCTTTATTGGTGATTAGGGTTGCTGAAAGTTCTATTATACGCTCGTTGCCTTCTTTGTTTCTTATTCTCCACTGAAGATCGCTTACCCCTTGACCGCTTTCATAGATTCGATTGAAGCTTTCGAACATCTTTTTGGCAGTTTCCTCATCCATGAACTTAGAGAAATTTTGGAATTGAATCTCTTCTGGTGGATATCCAAAGATCCTACAGAGGGATTTATTAAAGTATAGGAAGTTCCCATGGATATCCACCTCATAAACGCCTTCCTCAATGTTTTCTACGAAGGCCCTATACCTCTCACCCGACAACCTGGCACAGCTTGTCATAAGCCTGGTGTCCAAATCAGACTCCGACCCGCCCTTACCTTTGCTGAATGTTTCCTCTTTTCGTTCTTCCATAAGTGCCCTTTCTTTAATTCGCGTCCAACCATAAACCCCTTTTCCCGGTAGCCCTGTACACAAATCAGGGTATAGAAAGGATCCCGTTACAGGTCCTCATCTATCCATCGGTCTTTCTATATAGTATGTAGTATGAAAAATCATATGTCATTATAAATCTAGGGAATTTTTGATCAACTCCGCTAGTTATCAACCATTGCCAAATATCGCCAATCCCTATTGCCCTTAGCATTGTAAGATAAATACAGATATACCCTGAGTTTTGACAAGAAGAAATATTGCCGTAGGCACTTGATTTTCATAATGAGACAAGATAGATGAATAATATTCTATGGTATGGGAGGAACTGAATGCAAAAGTCAACCCACATCCCGAAGGCTACTATAACTAGGCTTTCCCTATACTACCGACAGCTTGAATTGATGGAATTTGATGGGTATCGAACGGTTTCTTCAGACAAACTGGCTTGGCTGTGTCAAGTAAATCCAGCACAGGTGCGAAAAGATCTTGGATATTTTGGCGAATTTGGCGTGCGGGGGGTAGGATATGACGTCAAGGAGCTGCAGGAACAAATAAAAAGAATCCTGGCCATAAACAGGGAATGGAATCTAGGGATAGTAGGCATAGGGAAACTAGGCTCAGCATTATTGCAGCACCACAATTTACAGGTCAGGGGCTTTAACTGCGTGGCAGCCTTCGATAACGATCCAGAGAAAATAGGGGAAACTGCCCCCTTAGGAATACGAATAAGGGACATTGAAGAACTAAAAACTGCTGTCAAAGAGTTGAACATAGAAATCGGCGTCATCACCACTCCGGCCAGTGCAGCTCAATATGTAGCTGACCTATTTGTAGAAGCAGATGTGAACGCCATACTGAACTTTTCGCCTACCCGCATTCAGGTTCCAGACTGTTGCATGGTGGAAAACATTGATTTTACGGTGAGACTGGACATTCTCGCTTACAAGGTGCGCAACGAAATATACGCAAAGGCTATATAATAACTGCCATAACCCACTAAAACGGCTTCAACACTATGAGAGGTACCAACGACATGAAAAGATTGCCTTTGGTTATTTTTCCGCTCTCAGTAATCTGCCTCGTGATCATGCTGGCAACGGTTCATGCTGCTGGCACACCGAAGGCCGTGTTTGAAACCACTTCATTTTCCTTCGGGGAAGTCAAGGAGGGCGCTCCACTCGTGCATGCCTTTGCCATATTGAACAATGGGGATGCGCCGCTGAGAATAGAAAAGGTAAGTGCAGGGTGAGGATGTACAGTCGCCCAGTTTGATAGGGTAATCCCTCCAGGTGGGAAGGGAACCATTACCTTGAAGGTAAATACCAGGGGCTACCAGGGAAAGATCATAAAAAGTGCGAGGATTTACACCAATGACCCGCGGACCCGCATGATGGTCCTGAGGCTCTCTGCCACTATCAAGGTGCCAATCTATCTTTCATCTAGATATGTTTATTTTTATGGACCTCAGGGTAAAGAACAGACCCGCGTGGTAGAAATAGTGGCAAAGGAAAGCAAGCCCTTGGACATCACCCCAGCCCATTTCACCCTTGCCGATAAGCTAAAATATGAGCTTAGAGAGGTTCAAAAGGGGAAAAGGTTTCGACTCAAGTTTACCACGAAAGACTTATCGCCGGGTGGCTATCACGGGTTCTTGAAGTTAAAAACCAATTACCAGGAAACACCAGAGATCACCATTAGGATACGTGCCAGGATAGTTAAAGCAGGTATTACTCGCAAGGGGTCTACAGTTGTCAAGTGATGCCAAAATCACACAAAAAAATGTTCCTCGCTCCAAGGTGGAAATATTCTTGGACGGGGCCTGCAAGGGAAATCCCGGCCCGGGGGGCTATGCAGCTATCCTCAGGTATAAGGACCGGGAAAAGGAGATAACAGGATATCATCCCCGCACTACCAATAACAGAATGGAGTTAATGGCCGCCATCAAGGCACTGGAGCAATTGAAGGAGCCGTGCAGTGTAACAATTTATACGGACTCCAATTACTTGGTTCAGGGCATAACTTCCTGGTTACCACGATGGATAAGAAACAATTGGAAAACTTCCCGAAAGGCCTCAGTGTTAAACAAAGATCTCTGGCAAAGGTTGTTACATCTCAGCCAAATTCATGAAATTGAGTGGAACTGGGTGAAGGGGCATGCAGGCCATCGAGAAAATGAACGCTGTGATCTTTTGGCCAAAGAGGCCATCAAAAAAGGCAATTATAGGGGGAAATGAGCGCATGGAAAAACAGTGGCAAGAAGCCCTGTCTAAAATGACGTATGGAATTTATGTCTTAACCACCGGGTCAGGGGATCACATTAACGGGATGATAGCCTCATGGGTTACCCAGATCTCTTATGATCCTCCCCTCATCCTAGTGGCAGTCCATCCAAACCGTCGGACCCATGGCATGGTTAAGAAAACCAGGGCCTTCGCCTTGCATCCGCTATCCTCAGAACAAAAAGACATGATGTCAAGATTTAAGGGTCCTGATCCCAGGGCCAAGTTTGAAGGCATTGAATGGGAAAAGGGGCTAACAGGTTGTCCCATCATAAAGGATTGCGTTGCCTTCATGGAGTGCAGGGTGAAAGAAACGTATGAACCTGGAAACCACACGTTGTTTATAGGCGAGATTGTAAATGCCAGGGCGATCCTTGATGCCTCGGTCCTAACCACCTTGGAATATCCTGGAACTTATACTGGGAGGGCCTAGTCACTAGGGTGGTGTATCCCCTGGGTATGAAATGGGGGTCTGCCTAAACCGGATACTTCACCATGCGTCTTCCAAGGATCCATTGTCGCCTATATCCCGCAGGCAATGCTTGCCCACCAAGCCAGTCTATATCGCTAGTAATTGTTAATGGTTTCAATAAATCTGTCCGAATATACGTAATGACAATGCATGTTGGGAGGCCTCCTGCCCCTGCTCTGTGAGAACTCTTTTTCTCATATTGTTGATTTATCCCTTTGACCTCATAGGTGTGAGGGAGGAACAAGAAAGTAACGCTGAAGAAAGAAACTTGCAAAGGAGAACAGTCCGATGAGATGCCCTAAATGTGGGTATGTGAGCTTTGATCACAACGAGTCTTGCCCCAAGTGCAACAGGGACCTTTCCTCTGAAAGGGAACGGCTGAATCTAATCACATTTAGCCCAGACCCGCCGTATCTTTTGGCAGACCTCCTTGGTGACGTTAATGAATCCGGTATCCATTTCCACTCAGCGGAAAGCGGTGCCTTCAATGTACTGGAAGAAGAACTGGAGTTTGAAGCCGAGACAGAAGAAATGGAAGTTTCTGCTGCAGCTGGGCCAGAGGATACAGAAATAGAGATAGAACTGGACTCCATTACTGATGAAGAGGATATTCTTCCAAAGCAAGAATTGTCTTTCGGAACCACCGAGGCGCAAACCCTCACCACTAGTGACACTGAAGAAAGTAAGCCAGTGGGTATTGACCCAGGGGCTAGTCTTACTGACCTAGATTTGGAAATTAGCGAGGTGGAAAGCACAAAACAAGAGGAGACCTTGGTAAGAAAAGAACCCCCGGAGCCAGAGCCCGTGGCCTTTGAGATGGAGGATATAACTTTGGAGGACAGTTCCGCAGAAGAAGAGTTTGACTTGCAACTGGTGCAAGATGATCTGTCAGAAGCCTCCACTGAAGACTCTGACACTGGAGCCCAAGACGAATATCTGACGCTTGAGAAAGAAGTTTCCGCTATAGAAGATATTGCAGTGGTACCCGAATCTGCGGTTTCTGAGGAAACAATTGCCATAACAGATGTGTTGGATGAAAAGCGGGAACCCAAGGTACCAGAACCTGAAATCGAGCCAGCTCTTAGCCTTGATGAGCTCAAAGACGATGACTTGGGTGAAGTGGACGTTACGATCGATGAAGAAGCCGAGCCCACACAGAAAATTGTTGATGGCCATGGAAAGTAAATATTATGCTTGACGCCAAAGCAGGTTGTAAATATAATTTTTATACCTGGTGCCGAGATAGCTCAGTCGGTAGAGCAGGGGACTGAAAATCCCCGTGTCCGCAGTTCGATTCTGCGTCTCGGCACTCAGCAGTTTTGGTAATAAGGCCTCCTTTTTGAATTTGGAGGCCTTTCGTTTTGAAAAGAAAAACAGGTTTCGGGTAGTTTAGATTTGTTGAAAGGAAAAAGGGGAAAAAAGATACATGAAGAAGTCTTGTTGGGGTTGCAGACACCACTACACCAGTGCCAGAAGGACTGAGGGCGGTATCTACCTGGACTCAAGCTGTGACAAGTACAACCTCAGTACAGGAGAAGACCCTTGGGAACTTACCCCAGGGTGTTATGAGGCTCTAACACTAAAGCGTCACAAGCGACACATAGGCCGCCAAAAGAATCGAAAAGATAACTTGAGTGAATAGGACATCTTAATTACATGTCCCATGAACAAATCATGGACAAGACGCTGGCAAAGCGAATGAGTATCTTGGCGGATCATGCCTTTATTCCTTGGTTTCTACCTTGTAGTAGTCCTTGTACCAGACCACAAACCTTTTTATCCCTTCCTCCACAGAAGTTTTGGGCTCGTAGCCTAGCATCTCCCTTGACTCATTAATGTCTGCGGCCGTTTCAGGAACGTCTCCCGGTTGAATTGGCAGCAGGTTTTTTTCCGCCTGCACACCCAGTTCACCCTCCAAGACCCGGATGAAATCCATGAGTTCCACTGGCTTTGAGTTGCCCAGATTGAATATGGCATATTCGAAGGGGCGATGTAGCGCGGCCACGGTCCCCTCTACCACGTCATCTATGTAAGTGAAGTCCCTTCTCATCTTTCCATAGTTGTAAACATCAATAGGCCTTCCTTTTAATATGGCATTGGTAAAGAGAAACAACGCCATATCGGGTCTTCCCCAGGGGCCATATACAGTGAAATATCTCAATCCCGTACAGGGGATTCCATAAAGGTGATGATACGCATGAGCCATCAACTCATTTGCCTTTTTGGTTGCAGCATAAAGAGATATTGGATTGTCTACCCTGTCCTTTACGCTGAAGGGCACTTTCTTGTTACTTCCATAAACCGATGAAGAAGAGGCATACACCAGGTTTTTCACCTCATGCCTTCTGGCAAGCTCCAATATATTGAGGAAGCCTTCAAGGTTGCTCTTCTGATAGGAAAAAGGATCAGTGAGAGAATAACGTACCCCGGCCTGGGCGGCCAGATTGCATACCACCTCTGGCCCATGTTCTTTAAAGACTTTCTTAAGCCCCTCCAGGTCTTGAAGGTCCATTTTGTAGAATGTGAAGCTGTCGTAGCCCTTGAGGATACCCAGACGTCCTTGCTTTAGGGTAACATCATAATAAGGATTCAGATTATCGATCCCCACAACCCTGTGGCCATCTTCAAGAAGCCTCTTGCTCAAATGAAAGCCTATAAACCCTGCCGCTCCTGTGACCAATACGGATTCGAATTCTATCTCCATAAGCCTTTATCCTTCCTATGCATTGTGTCTTCCCGCCTATCAGAGGAACCCCACCAACCTTATGGCAATTTCTAACAGTTGGTATAGACAAAATCAACCCGGAGAAAAACAAAAATGCCAGGCAAGGCCTTTATTACCCTGCCTGGCACATTTCTTTTAAAACAATAAACTTCCCGCTATTACATCATCCCACCCATGCCTCCTCCGGGGGGCATCGCTGGAGTCTCCTCCTTGGGCTTGGGCTTTTCAGCGACCATGGCCTCTGTAGTCAGCAGAAGCCCTGCAACCGATGCCGCATTTTGAAGGGCAAATCGAGTCACCTTGGTGGGATCAATGATACCAGCCTTCATCAGGTCTTCGTACTCACCGGTCTCTGCGTTATATCCGAACGCCCCTTTTCCGGCCTTGACTTTTTCAACCACCACAGAGCCCTCCTCGCCAGCGTTATTTGCAATCTGGCGGACCGGCTCTTCGAGCGCCCTCAAAACTAGCTTTACACCAGATTGCTCCTCGCCTTCCAACTGCAGCTTGGCCACCGCATTAAGAGCCCGGAGCAACGCTACACCGCCACCTGGGACAACGCCTTCTTCAACAGCGGCCCTCGTGGCGTTCAGGGCATCTTCAACCCTGGCCTTTTTTTCTTTCATCTCTGTCTCAGTGGCTGCCCCAACATTAATCACCGCAACACCGCCGATCAGCTTGGCTAGGCGCTCCTGCAATTTCTCACGATCATAATCAGATGTTGTTTCCTCGATTTGAACCCTAATCTGTTTCACCCTTCCCTCTAGATCCTGACGGCTTCCGCCACCATCCACGATGGTGGTGTTATCCTTATCAACGCGCACCGTCTTGGCAGTACCAAGATCGTTCAAGCTCACATTTTCCAACTTGAGGCCCAGATCTTCTGAAATCACTCGGCCACCGGTCAAGATGGCTATGTCTTGGAGCATTGCCTTGCGTCTGTCGCCAAAGCCAGGGGCCTTCACTGCCGCGCACTGAAGCGTACCCCTGAGCTTGTTCACCACCAATGTGGCCAGTGCCTCTCCTTCCACATCCTCAGCAATAATCAAAAGGGGCTTGCCAGATCTGGCTACCTGCTCGAGAATTGGAATCATATCCTTCATGCTGCTGATTTTCTTTTCATGAAGCAGGATATAGGGTTCACTAAGAACAACTTCCATCTTTTCAGGATCGGTGACAAAATAGGGGGAAAGATAACCACGGTCAAACTGCATTCCTTCCACCACTTCAAGGGTGGTCTCCATTCCTTTCGCCTCTTCCACCGTGATCACGCCTTCTTTACCCACCTTGTTCATGGCCTCGGCAATGATGTTGCCTATGGTGGGATCGTTATTTGCCGAAATGGTTCCTACCCTAGCAATTTCCTCCTGGTCCTTGGTGGGCTTGGAAATCTTTTTCAGCTCCCCGATTGCCACCTCGACAGCCTTGTCTATTCCCCTCTTCAGTGCCATGGGATTCATTCCAGAGGCTACAAGCTTGGAGCCTTCCCTGTAAATGGCCTGTGCCAAAACCGTGGCAGTGGTGGTGCCGTCACCAGCCACATCTGAGGTCTTAGAGGCCACCTCCTTGACCATCTGGGCACCCATATTCTCAAACTTGTCTTCTAGCTCGATCTCCTTTGCGACGGTCACACCGTCCTTGGTTATGGTTGGGGAGCCAAATGTCTTTTCCAAAATCACATTTCTTCCCTTGGGGCCCAATGTAACCTTCACTGCATCGGCAAGGGTATCCACGCCCCTCAAGATCGCCTCCCTTGCCTTGACATCATATTTAATTTCCTTTGCCATATTGATCTCCCTCCTTGAAATTTACTTAAATTCTCAATCGAATTTATTACTTTTCTACCACTGCAATAACATCGTCTTCCCGCATGATAAGAAGCTCTTCTCCCTCAATCCTCACCTCTGTGCCAGCATACTTGCCAAATAGAACGCGATCACCCTTCTTCACCTCCAGAGGGATCTTTTGCCCGTTCTCCAAAAGTTTTCCATCACCAACGGCTATCACTTCGCCCTCTATGGGTTTTTCCTTGGCAGTATCAGGGATAATGATTCCGCCTTTGGTCTTTTCTTCTTCCTCTATCCTTTTCACAATAACTCTGTCACCCAATGGTCTCAATTTCATGGTTCCTCTCTCCTCCGAAAATTTATTTATTTATTTTTCCACCGATACTTTTTTGACGTGGCAAAAGGGCACTTATTAACGCCCCTGAATGATTAATGAAATAAGTTAATCCCGATCCCCCCCTTGTCAAGAGTCTCGGGCCATTTTTTCTGTCTTTTTTGGCCTTCTATTGTTTCTTGCCAAACCGCCACCGTAATGTCTTTGCCAGGCCTTCCTCAAGGCTTGTCTTAGGGGTCCAATCCAGCGCCCTTTTTGCCTTTTCCACCCTCAAGCAGCTTCTCGTCAAATCCCCCGGCCGGGCCATTTCCCGCTTTGGAGTCCTTATTTCCTGGGGCACTTGAATTCCCGCATTGTCGAAAGCATCTATGATTTTTTCATATAACTTGAGTGTCTTGGTCTCGACCCCGGTGCCGATATTAAAAAAATCCCCATCCCCGGCCGCCAGGGCCTTGATGTTGGCCTCAACCACGTCTCCCACATAACAATAATCACGTATCATGCCATCTGGCTCACCCTCAAAGTGGTAAAGAACCGATTGTTTACCTTCCAAGATATTGTCCATGAATATGGCCACAACGCCCGCTTCGCCATGCGGTATCTGCCTGGGCCCATAGATATTTGCATAGCGCAGGGTCGTGTATTCGAGCCCATACTGGTGCCTGTAAAAGGCCAGGTATTTTTCCGAACAAAATTTGGCAACTGCATAAGGAGAAAGAGGTTGTGGAGGATAATTTTCCGATGTTGGATACTCTTCTGCCTCGCCATAAATAGCCCCGCCGGAGGAAATGAATATGACCTTATTGGTGCCGTATTTTACTGCGCATTCAAGAAGGTTCAAAAAGCCCTTTATATTTATGTCCGCGTCGGTAAGCGGATCTTCCACCGAAGCTGGCACGCTGATTTGAGCTGCATGGTGATTGAGGATTTCAGGCCTCTCCTTTTCAAATATCTCCTGCATCCGCGGTGATCTTATGTCCTCGTGATAAAAGACAGCATCAGGGTTTACATTCTCCCTTGCCCCACTGGAAAGATCATCCACTACCACCACCTGGTGCCCGTTTTCCACATATCCGTCCACCACGTTGGATCCTATAAAGCCTGCTCCTCCGCTGACCAATATCTTCATTTCTGTCCTCCCAACTTTTTGCCTTGGAAGGTATCAGCCATGGTCCCATAGGTCAATAAACTTATCCATTGAAATAGAAATAGCCGTTGGCTATATTGGAGCCTTAATTTCTTTCTGGAGAAACCCTTGGAATGAAACATAAAAAGAACTCGATCCTGGATTTAATAGGAAATACTCCGCTGGTGCCAATACACAAGTTAAACCCTAACAGAAATGTAGAAGTCCTTGCCAAACTGGAGTGTTTCAATCCAGGTGGATCAGTAAAGGACCGTCCTGCCCTGTATATGATCGAAGAGGCTGAAAAGAAAGGCGAGCTCACCAAGGACAAGATTATACTTGAAGCCACAAGTGGTAACACCGGCATAGGTCTGGCCCTGGTTGCTGCGGTTAAGGGTTATAGAATCCTTCTTGTTATGTCAGAATCAGTGAGCGAAGAAAGGGTAAAAATTCTGAAGGCAATGGGCGCTGAAATAAAATTCACACCAGCCCATCTCAGCACTGATGGTGCCATTGAGTATGTCTACAATTTAGTACGGAAAGAACCTGATAAATATTGGCTGGCTGACCAATTTAACAATGAGGCCAATTGGAAGGCTCATTACCACGGAACCGCCTTGGAAATATGGGAGCAAACCCAAGGCTGTCTTGACATAGCGATGGCCGCAATGGGCACCACCGGCACCCTCATGGGCCTGGCCCGGAGACTCAGAGAGCTAGACCCGAACGTAAAGGTGGTGGGAGTGGAACCATACCTTGGCCACAAGATCCAAGGATTGAAAAACATGAAGGAGTCCTACCAGCCGGGCATATTTGACCGAACCCTCCTTGACAGAATTATTCATATTGATGATGAAGAGGCATTTCAGACAGCGAGAGGACTTGCCAAGCAAGAAGGGCTATTTGTTGGCATGAGTTCAGGGGCTGCCATGGCCGCGGCCCTCAGGCTGGCAAGGGAAATGTCTAGTGGCCGAATCGTTGTTGTGCTCCCTGACGGGGGCGAACGCTACCTCAGCACACCGCTTTTTACCGTAAAGAAGACCTCCGGTATACGCTTCTACAACACCCTTACGCGAAAGAAGGAAGAATTCGTGCCTCTAGAAGAAAATAGGGTTACCATTTACTCCTGTGGTCCCACCCTCTGCCACCACATAACCCTCGGGCAGTGCAGAAGGTTCATATTTGCCGACCTTCTGAGGCGATACCTGGAATTCAAGGGTTTCAGCGTCACCCATATTATGAATCTGACAGACTTAGATGACAGGACCATTGAAGGAGCTGAAAAGGCTGGCATGTCCCTCAAGGAGTTCACGGAATCCTATTATAAAGCATTTCTCCAAGACCTAGAAAAGCTCAACATCAAGAAAGCCACACACTACCCGAAGGCCTCTGAATTCGTGGTTGACATGATAGAGATGGTAAAGAAGCTCATGGAAAAAGGGGTGGCATATGAGAAATTCCGCTCTATATATTTTGATATCTCCAGGGTTGAGGGCTACGGCGAGCTTTCAAGAATCGACCTAGATAAGATAAGAGTGGGAAAGACTGTAGACCTCGATCAATATGAAAAGGATAATCCGAGGGACTTCACATTGCTCAAAAGATCAACCCTTAACGAACTGAAGAAGGGGATTTTCTTTCAAACGCCCTGGGGAAACGTCAGACCCAGTTGGCACCTTGAGTGTTCAGCCATTGCCAGAAAACTGGCTGGAGAAGCTTACGACATACACACAAGCGGTGTTGAATTAATTTTCCCTCACCACGAAAACGCCATCGCTATAAACAGGGCCCTCAGCAGCAAACCACCAGCCCAGGTATGGCTGCATAACGAACAGGTTTTGATGGGTGGCAAAGCGGGGAACCAGGAGCAGGACTCCATTACCCTCAGGGAAGTGCTGCAAAGGGGCTATTCAGGCAGGCAAGTAAGATATTTTCTCCTTACCAGACATTACCGCAAACCTCTGTTCCTGTCCTGGTCAAAACTAGAAGCTGTAAAAAACACCTTAGACCATCTGGACAGCTTCGTCCAAAAGATCCACTTCGCCGCTCAAGCTCTTTCAAATCATGAGATAAACCAACTCATATATGACCTGCGTCATGGATTTACCGAAGCCCTAGATGACGATATGAATATAGCCGCCGCCTTTGCAGCGCTCTTCACTTTTATGGGCCGACTAAACCGGATCATGGACCGGCGAGGCCTGGACCAGGGAGATAAAGAGGCAGTGCTCAAGGCACTGGATAGTATAAACTCGGTGCTGGGAGTAATGAAGCTGGAGCCAATGGACTTAAGCCCGGAGGTGTTCGCATTAATCAAGAAACGCGAACAAGCCCGAAAACAAAAAGACTGGAAGACTGCAGATGCCATAAGAAATCAGTTAAAAGAAAAGGGCATAGAAATATTCGACACACCAAGCGGTACCATCTGGAAAAACAGGGACTCCTGACAATAGAGAATTTTTTAGTCTCAGCTCAATAATTAGGGGGATAACAGCAAATGTACTATCGGGCCAACTTACAGCAGCAAACCCTACTGAGACTTCCGTACAAAACTCCCGCAAGGATGAAGCAGCAACGGCCACTGGCCACGGTTGCCATCCCATGATTGTGCCAGGCACTTTCCAAGGGCCTGAGGGCTGTTGTGTCCCTTTTCATTATGAAAAAACGAGAAGTGCTTACAATCACGGCACCGTACAGCACCCTTTTCGTCATTTTCCTGCCTCTGAGTCTCCATCTTACACGCCCCCCACTTTGACATCTCACCTTTTTGGCAAAAACCCAGGGCTCGTTAGTCCGAGGATCAACCTCATAGTCTCATAGTTGGGAGGATAAAGGGCCCCTCTGTACACCGCTACAGCGGCACATCCACATTGGGAGCAATCAGCATCATCCCCGTAGGTACAAAGCTTGCGTGTCCCGTCAGCCCTGTAGCATTGAAGGCCCTTGGACACAGGGCACCTCTCGTAACTATTCCATGAGGAAAAGCTCCCATCGGCCAATACCTGCCTTGCCATTGCCCGTGTAAATCCCACCCTCTCCCCGTATTTTTCACGCAGTGCCAAAAGCCTCTTTACAACCCCTTTCCTTTCTTCTATGGGGATGATTAGATCCTGCTGGTCAAGCCCCCTTATGGGCGTAAAAAAGGAAAAACCCATACCCTTTATGGGTAATTCCAACATTTCTCGCACGAAATCCTCAAGGCATGCTGCGTTTAGTCTTGAAATGGTCATATGAACGATTGGAGGAATGGGAGCCCGTTTGATACTTTCTACGGCAGAATCAAACACACCCTGGCCCCTGATTTTGTCATTTACCTCCTTCGACCCATCAAGGGAGACAATCCATTGCCCGCTGCCCAGTTCCGGGAGACCAAGTGTCCCATTGGTAAAAACCAACACACCATCAAAGATCTCAGTGGCCGCCCTGCACACATCCAGTCGCAACGCAGGCTCTCCCCCGTATAGAATGGCTGCCCTCATCCCCTGGGTCTTTAACCTGCGGAAAAGCTGCACCATGTCTCGATCATCCAATTCTTGAGGATGGCCTTGCTCCCACCAGTAACAGTGCTTGCAGCGAAGGTTGCAGCGGTTTGTTATGTCTACCGCGGCAGCCCCTGGTCTTTTAATGGCAATCCACAAAGAGAGGACCAAGGCTTTGCATATCTCAGAAATCATCCTTAATCCGGCTTCCCGAGACATCGAAAACGATGATCGTTGTGACAAACTGGGCAAAAAAATGGCGGAGAGAGAGGGATTCGAACCCTCGGTGGATCTTTCGACCCACACTCGCTTAGCAGGCGAGCGCCTTCAGCCAGCTCGGCCATCTCTCCGCATAGGATGCCTTATTCAACTATTCTATAAAGTTTATCCATTCGGCAAAGCTTCGTCAAGCTGAAATAAGAACCCCTAGAATCCCGATATAAGCAATAAGGCGATCATACCTTGGCCGTGAAGAAAATCAGGTGCGATTTTTCAGGGTTTTTTGCTATGGAGCGGTTCAGTGTATTT
>Ga0190359_1001530_pt1 | contig 14515 bp, 10 predicted proteins | sample 48721823_MG_FD_161269 | JGI IMG/M metagenome (GOLD analysis project Ga0190359, IMG submission 161269) | Hydrothermal vent microbial mat bacterial communities from Southern Trench, Guaymas Basin, Mexico - 4872-18-2-3_MG | ecosystem: Environmental > Aquatic > Marine > Hydrothermal vents >... | reverse complement strand
AACAATCGTGTCACCAGATCAACTTAAAAGCCACTCAACCCCACCCATGCGATAGGGGGAATGAGCAGAAATTATCCCTTGTCGAGCCGTCAGCAAATTGGCCGCCTCCTCTTCTGCCCGAGAACAGAAGCGAAAAGAGTGTAATCAAAAAGTAACCAATAATCAAGGTATGATATCACCTCTTTGCAGGTGAAAATAACTGTCTAAAACACCTGATTAACTACCGCGCTGCCTGAAGGCCTGTGGTCTTTGCCTCTCTTGACGCTGGGGAACCAGCAGTTGCTATGCTGCCAGCGCTTCTCAGATGAAGCATTTTCTTAGTAGGGGGTAAGATAAAAATCATGAAAAAAGCGAGCTAATTTTGTTGACAAAGCAAAGAAAATGAATATTTCTACCCAAGTGTTTGTTGCTTCAGATCTTAGTTTCATTTCACATTGAGAAGCTCGACACGGGCAATCCACCAAAAGCTCCTCGGAGGGGTCATGACAAGAAACCCACGGAAAAAACCCTCGTCAGGAAAATCCGGCACCAAGGCAGGAAAGACAAGAAAGACCACCGCCAAGAAGGAGGAAGACTTTCGTACTGCATTTCTTAAAAGTCTACAGGAAAAAAGGGAAGAACTGAAGGAAACCATAGAGCGCTTAGTCAGCAGTAGAAAAGAATATAACGGCCAGCTCACAGCAGGCGATTTTATTGACGAAGTTGACGACGCTCAACGCGAGATTTCTGCCTACAGCCACTACAGCCTCATTGAAAGAAAAAACAAAGAGCTGCGAAAAGTCGAGCTTCTTATTAAGAGGATCCAAAATGAGGAGGAGTTTGGCATTTGCGAGGAGTGTGGAGCCAGGATTCCTAAAGAACGTTTACTGATCGTGCCGGAAGCAACCCTCTGTGTATCTTGCCAACGAGAACTGGAAAAGTTCGATTCAAGTCGCCTCCGTGCATCCAAGCAGGTTGCCACCTTCGCCCCCCAAAAGGCAATGGAATGGGAGGGCGCAGATACCCAGGAAGACGATGATAACCTGAGAATTAAGTACCAAATCGATAGCCTGCCTGACGCAGAACTGGAAGAGACTGAACCTGATGAACTTCCTGATGAAAAAACCGATAGCTAAAAGGCTGGTCTTTGCAACCGACCACGCGCAATGCGGCTGCAGCACTTATGACATAAGGCGCACCCTGACAGATGGAAAGAGAGAGGTATCTGTGTGTGGAATGAACCTCGCAGCGTTGAATAGATTCATGAATTGCTGATTCACGTTTAACTCTACATAAGTTATCCTATCCCGAATATTGTATATCTCTTCCCTGGCCTTTGCAGAGAGAAGTGCCATTTCAGCGCCAGCCAAAGAGGTGTTTCCAAGAGGTTTGTAGATTTCCAAGGGGAGATCCGGAATCATGCCAAGAGTAACGGCAGAGCGGGGATCAATGTAAGAGCCGAATGTCCCTCCTATATAGAAATCGCTGATCTTTTGAAGCGGTACCTCTATCATTTCCAGGATGGTTTGAATAATGGTATACATTGCCGCCTTTGAGCGCAAAAGCGAGTCAATGTCACTTTGATTTAAGGTCAGATCCTCTGCCGTACCTGTTTCAGGGGCATAAACTATTGTGAGCGCGCTGAGACCCTCTTCTCGCCTGAGCCTATCTCCACATTTATCTCTTACAAATTTCCCCCGCACATCTATCATGCCTGCCATGAAAAGTTGAGCCACAAGGTCGATTAGTCCTGACCCGCAAATACCCACCGGCGGTTTATTTTCAATAGTCCTAATTGAAAACTCCCCGGATTCTGGATTAACCCTTACCCTATCTATAACCCCGGGACATGCCATCATGCCGATGCTAGCGACACCACCTTCCAGCGCAGGGCCTGCCGCGCCCGCACAGGCAACGAGCCATTCGCTGTTGCCGACCACCAGCTCTGCGTTAGTGCCAACATCCACAAGGATGCTTATTTCATCCTTTTTCGCCATTCCAGAGGCCAGGATTCCACCTACCAGGTCGCCCCCCAAATAACTCCCTGCATTTGGAAGAACTAGAACCGGGGCCTGAGGACAAATCTGCAGGCCAAGCTCAGAAGCTTTAAGAATTTCCGGAGTGTTTATCGCCGGAATATAAGGCTCACGACATATCCAGTAAGGGTCAAGTCCAAGGAAAAGATGTGTCATGGTTGTATTTCCTGCAACCGACATACCCACTATGCGGTGCTGCAGAACACTCCGTCGTTGAGCAAGCTCTTTGAGTTCCTTGTTCAGCTTTTCGAGCAGGGTACACTGAAGTTTTCCAAGCCCTGATCCTTGGGACGCAAAGTGAATGCGGGTAAGCACATCCGAGCCTATTTTATTCTGCGGGTTGGTAAATGAGATCTCTTCCACAACCTCCTGGGTGAAAAAATCTATGAACCTGACTGCGATACTCGAAGTTCCAAGATCAACAGCAGCAAGGTAAAGGGATATCTCCTCTGAGGAGGGATAAAGGTCAATAAGGTGCCATGAACCTTTATCCTGGAAAAGGAGAGTGGAGACCTCATATTCATACTTCCTGAAAAGCGAGGGCATGCTTTTTACAAGTTCCAGGTCAAACACTATATTTTGGCAATGGAGTACTTTTTCAATACCCTTTTTCACCCTGTCCGCGTCGGCAGTATTGTCCTTCAAGCTTGGCAGGTTAACTGAGGGCTTAACAAGCCTAATCCAGCCTTCGTGCATTGAAACTTTGCCCATTCCCCATTTCTCCCACTCCGCGTTTCTCTCCCACTTTTTACATCCCCGTCACTTTATTTTTCAACCTTTATTCTTTTTATCCTTAAAGAAGTGGAGGGTATTACGCAAGCTGAGACCCGAAGTTTCCATTTTGCGCTTGCACACCGAAAGTTTATGATCTAGATTGGCAAGTTGGCAATGACCTTTGTTCTTCAGAAAAGCCGATTGTTACCCGGGACAGTGACCATGCCTTTGTTCCTTCTTCTGATCGTTATCTTCTTTATCTCCTTTGTTTTGACCATGGTTGGACTGGGAGGAGGGCTCATCTTTTCTCCTCTTTTCGTGCTGCTCAAGTTCCCGCTTTCTACTGCTGTCTCAGCCTCTCTTTTCCTCAACGGCATTGCAGCCGTATCGGCTGCCATAACATACTTTCGGAAAAAGATGATAGACGTGCGAATAGGCTTACCCTTGCTCATTACTTCCACGCTGTGCGCTCCTCTAGGAGCCATGCTTACCGGAAGGACAAATGTCAAAGTCTTTAGCGCCATTATGGCATCGGTCATATTTGTGGCTGCAGTGCGAATGCTCTTTTCTCCCAAACCTGAACCTGTCGGGGCTGATGTGGGCTCCTTGCGCCGAATGATCGGGGGCGGTGGAATTGGTGCGCTGATAGGTGTAATGGCAGGACTGCTAGGTATTGGTGGAGGGGTGTTTATTGTTCCTCTTCTGATCTATGTGCTCAAAGTGCCCACAAAAACGGCCGCAGCAACATCTATTTTCATAGTGGTTTTCTCCTCCTTCAGCGGGTTTGTAACGCATATTAGCATTTCCTCTCCTAACTGGAAGTTTATCCTCCCTGCAGCTATTTTTTCCCTTGCAGGGGGACAAGTTGGTTCACGCGTCATGGCTGAAAAGTTGAAGGATCGGACTGTACGCCGTATATTCGGCGTTGTGCTGCTTCTCTTCACCTTTAAACTTATTCAGAGGGCTTTGCTCTGGTAAGGCCCACCACTAGAGATCAGGGTTTTTGCGATGCCTCTTTCAGCCACCCCCCGACCAAGCCCATAAAAAGACCTATTGCCAAAAAAAGCACCAACATTAGAAATGGGGTAAACATTCCAAAGAAGTGCTGGTCAATTTGATACTGAGTGATATATGCCACAAGCCCGGTTGCAATGCCCGTAATCCCACACTGAAGCCTTCGTCGGTACTTCAGTTCCGTTGCACTTTTTCCCCAGACCTTGTACCCTCCGTGAGATGCGCAATATGCAACAATAAAAGGCATAAATGCGCTGATACGAGAAACGCCAAGAATCAGGCCGACTGCAAATGCCAGGGCCAACACGCCCCCGGCACCGGTTACAAACCCAATGATCAAGCCATTCCACGGGCGAAGCTTGGCGCTAAGATAATCTATGAGCGCATCTGCATAAAATCTCATATTCCGGACAAACCACTCGGTAAGTGCCCTTGGCTGCAGCACGCGGTGTGCTATTGTCAGGTTAGATGTCAGGCATAGTTCTTCTCTGCCGGCACCTGTGTTTCTTTTCGTCTCACCCTCTTTACTGCCACTGCCAGAGCCCATACTAAACCGAGACAGATTACGAACCAGAATCCTGCTCCAATATGATCATATATACCTATTGTAAACGGAAGCTTTACAACATAAGGCTTTCCATACATGCGCTGGAGAGTCTCAGGGGAAAAATAGCTCCACACCCAGCATAGCATGGCCAGCATGGGGATGGAGTGAACTGCACTTCCACGCACTATTGAAACCCGCATCTGTTCAAAGTAGATCTTGTCCATCTCATCATCCAGCCCCTTGCATACTTCCTTGGCACCATGGCTGGCAGCTTCCTCTCTCATTTCCTTTAATTTATTGAATTCCTCCTGCAATTTCTCAATTGCCCTTGGGGAGTAAAGCCTTGAAAGAATCCTTGTAACTATATAGGTAAGTGCGGCAATCGATGCTATCCCGAGCTCAGGTCCCAGCAGCATAAAAGGGGAAAACGCTGCTCCCAGAAGGCTTGAAGCCGTTGAAAACAAAGGAGCAATTCTCAGCCATAACCTATCCGTGAGCTGGACAAGATCCATCCTTAGCCCCCCAATAAGCGCAGACAGGCATTCCCTTGTGCAGGAAATGCCTGTCTATAACGTTTGCGGCCGTCTACATCCCTGTCCAGGGTTGCCAGACTAAGCCTTTGATAAATCCGATTGCTATAATTATAGTCCCTATTATCATGAGAATTATCATACCGTAATCAAGGGCTTCCATTTCCCTTTTTTCCTTTTCTTCTTCTGCCATTTCTTGCCTCCTATATCCATATCTCTATCTTGAGAAATCTCAGGATCAAGAAGTAAAGGGTGGCTGTTGCGATAACTTTCAGGACCTTCTCCGACAAGAACCGCTGAGTCCTACCACCTAAAAACCCACCAATGTAAGCGCCTACACAAATTCCCAACATGATCCACGGGTCGGGCCAGTAGCCCCTTACCATAAACCCGGAAAGTCCTGAAACGCAGCTGAACATGGTCCCCACAAGAGAAACCGGGACTGCCAGATACATGGGTAACCCGGCAAACATAGTCATGGTAGGTACAAGGATAAAACCGCCTCCAATCCCGAAAGAAACCGCGACAATTCCTATAAGGACTCCCACCAATCCAAAAAGAATAGGATAGCTTCTGAAGGTTGAACCAAAGAACTTGAAGTCCAGCGTCCACCAGCCCGGCTTGACAGTTTCCACCTTTGACATTTTTAGTGCTACCCCTTCTGCTTTGGCTTTCTTGTATTCCTCCTGATATTTTTTTACTACCTCTCTTCTTGACTTGGAAGCCCTCAGCCCTCTCGGAGTCATCTCATAGGTGAGCCTTATAGCCATGACCAGCACCACAATGCCCAGCCATGCCTTGTACTTTGCCATCGGGAGGTACTTTGCCGAAATGGGGGGGCCAATGATGAAGGCTCCGATAAATATCCCTATGCCGAAAGCAAGTGCCAGCGGCAAGACAAGTCTTTTCTCCTTCCACCAGTAATTCCTGAGTGCAGCTATAGGGCTGAAAAACACAATTGGGAGGTTGGAGGGCTTAAGCGTATTAGCCGCATTTATCCCCACTGGACCTGAGGTCTTCAAAAACAGGACCTGGTAAGCAGCCATGAGCATGCCGCCACCAAGACCCACCAAGGAGAAAAACCAGCCCACGATAATACCGCCTATGATTACTATTACCGGGTTCAGGTATCTGTAACCCAAGGGAAGCCAGAATCCATTTTTTGCTACTGTATAAGTGGCAACCTTTTTGCCATTGACGTACACATCAAATGGGGTATTGGGATAAGTATGCCTGAAAGTCTTGAAACTTACTTCATATTTTCCGGTGGCCTTGTCCAGTGAAACTTTTGTTCCCTTGTTCCAGTAGTAGGGTTCTTTTGAGTAATCGGTCAGCACGTCTCTACTGAAAATAGGCATCTTTCCTTTCATGGTCCGTTCTTTGGTAACTGTGAAAAGGCCGAACTTTTTTTCGTGGTTGAACTTGTACAGGTTGTACTCTTCTTTTGTATCTATGGGCCCGAGATATCCTTTCCTTGCCAGCGCCGATACCTTGTCCCACTTGGCTAGGTAAAACATCTTTGTTTTGTACAACCCTGAGAAGAAAAAGGCCCCACCGTACCTTTTGACGTCAACTTTCCCGAGCGGCTTGGAGTTGTTGGTTATAATGTACGCGAGGTAGGGCACCTTGGTATCCGAGTTGAACCCTCTTTTCTTCCCTTCCTTAATAAAAATCCCCCTCTCCTTTGAGCCGACACATTCCTTTGGAACAAAGATTCTCTGGGATGCCAGTGTGATAAATAAATCCTGGCCAGGCTCTATTGTACCTGTAATCTTCAAAGTGTCGCCCGCAGGCACCGATTTTGCCGACACACTACCTGTTACCGCTGCAGAACCAGCCACGGGGAAAAACAGGAGCAATGCTAGCAAAGTCGCTATCCACGGCACAGCCAATTTTGACACGCAAACCGCCTTTTCTTTCATTTTCTCCTCCTTTTCTAGTTTATCTCAACAGCCAAATCACGAAGAGGACTTGCTGAGCTGACTGAAAGGTTGTCTTGCCAAGCCGTGTCGTTCTTTCACTATCACCCCCTTTGATGCTCGGCACGGGATCTTTATTTTTCCACCATTGAAGTTTATCCCCCGCCGCACTTTGCTCTTACTTACCACATAGGAATGCCCCCTGGGAAATCCCAACGGGGCTTACTACACCAAAGAAATACGAGCTTTGCAAACAAAATCATTAGTTTAAGCCATAGGGATTACCTCAGGATTAATGCCACATACGAAATATCCTACAATTGCAATATGATAAAGCATTTTTGTTTCATAGACTTGTACCCCCTGTCTTTAAGAAAGTCAAGATTTTTTGATAAATTTCTTGATTTTCTCTCATTCAAGTGCTATCAAATTTTTAAATTTTTAAAGTTTCATAAGTCGGGAAACTTCTTCTCAGCTAAATAGGACTTCATTCAAGCGGGTTGTTCCCCTGAAATATCTTTGTTTTCCACTTTAATCAGGGCAGTATAGTTCAGTCTAAAGGATAGGCAAAAACAAACTAAGGAATTAGCAAATCAAGGAAGGGAGGTGGCTTGATTTATGAGCTCAGAATTAATGAAATCCAGGGCCAGGAGGTACCAGTTCCTCTCAACCCTGTATCGGGACGAGATACCCATTGAGCTGATCGCTGCAATGCAGAAAGAGGACTTCCTGAATGGTCTTAACGAAGCCGTAAAAGGTTGCGGGTTCATCGACCTCACTAGTGGTGCAGAGGTAATGACCGCATATTTGAAAAGCGGCCCTGCAGAAAAACTCTATGAGGAACTCCGCTATGACTATGCCGACCTTTTCCTAAATGCAGGGCCGAATCCTGTTTTTCCCTATGAATCCGCTATCAAAAGTGGAGAACCTGTCGTCATGCAGGAACCTGTCTTTGAGCTAAGAGAATACTTTCGCAAGGCTGGTGTGCATCTATCCCCCAAGTACAAAGATCTCGAAGAGCATATTGCAGTTCAAATGGAATTTCTGCGGTATGTGATGGAGAAAGAGGATCAAGATCTCTATCTTGATTTTTTCAAGAATAAGTATTCAAAATGGGTGCCGGCTTTCTGCGATCAGCTTGTCGCTGCCGCACCTTCCGATAGCAACTTCTACCAGGGACTTGCGCATTTTACCCGCGGGGCTGTGATGTGCGAGAGCTTGAGAATCGAGGGATTTACAAAAGGCCAAGAAACAACAAAGAAAATGCTCCCTGCAGTTGACTCTCTTGGTCTTGACCCCGGGTACATAACGCTTGAAGAAGGGGCATTAGAACCGGAACCAGCCAAAACAGTCCCCACTCACTGCTATACCTGCGGGGCCCTTTGTGGCATGAAAGCGAAGCTCAAGGACGGAATCCTGATGGGCACCAGCGGCCTGGAGGGCGACCCTAAGAGCGGGGGGAGGCTTTGTCCAAAGGGTGCTGCGGCCGCTAAACACCTCTATTCAGCTTACAGGCTCAAGGCCCCGCTAATAAGGGAGGAAAACCGTTTTCGGAAAGCAACATGGGATGAAGCTCTGGACATGCTGGCTGGGGCAATAAAGAAAATAGAACACAGTAAGTTCGGTTTTATGAGAGGAAACGACTGGTTTAATAACGTAACTGAGGCCCTCTTTGACCACCTGGGTTGCCCGAAGACCACGCACCGCCCCATGTGCGATAATGCAAATCGCATGGCCAACGAAAAAAACTTGAGTGACAAGAGACCTTGGATAAATTATCAGGAGGCGGATTATATTCTCCATTTCGGCATGAATGAGCTGGCAACCTCTTATGGCCAGAGGAAGACTGCTCAGCTTCGCGCAGCTGTTAAGCGAGGAGCGAAGCTTGTGGTTTTTGATCCGCGAAGATCAGAAACTGCAAGTCTTGCCACTGAGTGGATACCAGTTTATCCTGCAACAGACGGTGCAGTTGCCATGGCTATGTGCTATGTAATAGTGAAGAATAACCTATACGACAAAGAATTTGTCGAAAACTGGACATCTGGCTTTGAGGAATTTAGAAAGAGACTTCTCGGAGAAGAGGATGGAGTGGAGCGAACGCCTGAGTGGGCTGCTGAAATCAGCGGAGTACCTGCTGAAACCATTGAACGCATAGCAAAGGAATTTGCTTTGGCAAAGAACAAGGGGTGCATCTCATGGACGGGCCTTGCGCAGGTTGACAATGGAATGTACGGTACCGCAGCAATTCAGGCACTCAATGGTTTGTGCGGAACCTGCGATGCCCCCGGCGGGCCATCTTTGCCTTTTAAGCGCAAGCTCAAATCTCCGTGGGGCAAGGGTCAGGAAAAGCCTCCCGCTGCTAAGGCTCCTAAATTGAACAAATTCGGCATTTGGTCAGGGTGGGCCCCGGCACATCTTCTAGCTGACGTGGAAGCAGGGAAGCTCAAGGGAATGCTCAATTACTTTGGTGATCCTGTTCTTTCTTGGGGAAACCAGGAGGCTATTACCAAGGCAATCCAAAAGATGGAGTTCGTCGCCACGATTGATGCATACATGTGTAATACTGCGCTGCTAAGTGATGTTGTTCTGCCCGATGCTACATGGCTTGAGCAAAGCCAGGTCAAGGCGGATTGGATGTATGAAGCTTTTATAGCATACTATGCGGAAGTGGTAAAGCCAATGTATGACTCAAGGCCGATATTCTGGATCATAGTGGAATTGGCCAAAAGACTTGGCCTGGGTCAATATTTCCCTTGGAAGGATGCCGAGGAAGCGGAGCGCAACCAACTTGCCGGAACGCCATGGTCTTACGAAGAGCTCAAACAAAAGGGATTCATTATCACCGATCCGGCCGAATACTATAAATACAAGAAGTGGGGCTCTCTTAACCCGCCTGATGGGTACGGCTCTTCCGGCAAGACGGTAACAGGCAAGTATAATTTCCTGAACCCTGCAGCTCAGGAAAACGGCATAGACCCTCTTCCTGACTACAAGGAATCCAGTCCTGATCTGGTGCCCGACAAAGAATACCCTTTTATTTTCGGGAATTTCAGGCTGTTTTTACACGAGCACTCTTCCACTTTTAATAACTACCAGTTGATGAAAAGTGAGAATACTAATCCCCTGTGGATCAATAAATTGGATGCCCAGGAACTCGGAATCAAAGAGGGCGACAGGGTGCGTCTTAAATCACCCTGGGGTGAAGTGGAGATAAAGGCACATCTTACCTGGGATATCATGCGAGGAGTTTTAGGAGCAGCCGGTGGCTTTGGACATATCCGCGGACTGGAGGGTGACCCCAAGTACCCGCAGTTTGGGGGCGTGAACCCCCCAGGCATTATGAAACCAAATTATACAGAAAACATTGGCGGCACGCCACTTTTCAAATACATAAAAACCAGAGTGGAAAAAATCTAAAATTCTCATTTTGGCAAAAAGGCCGGGCTAATAAGCTCGGCCTTTTTTGCCGGTATAATATCGAAAGCTTACAAACTTCCCGGATACCTGGGATTAATTTGAATGCGAATTTACTACACTCTAGTTCAACACACTTAAAAAACTACCTACGTGGAGCCCCACGGGCAAGCCCGTGGCACCACTTAGTCTCGCCGAATTGCTTCGCAATCGGCGGGACTTAGTGGTACGACATCCCGCCCGCCCTTAACCGCATTCATCCACGGCTAAAGCCGTGGCTTTCTGCGGGCGGGGTAAAAAATGCACCTTTGAAAACGCCTTTAATCAGGCTTCTAACCACCCACGTTGATGCAAGCCTATTGACAGGTGTCTTTTCGACAAAGATAATTCCTAAAGAAATTACGGGGTACCAAAGGAGCAATATTGAAAGATTTACCTTTGATCGGAATAACCATGGGCGATCTTTCAGGGATTGGCCCCGAAATAATCGTTAAAGCGCTTTCTGATCCGAGCATTTTTGATATATGCAGGCCGGTGGTGATTGGAGACCCGCAACCAATTGCCAAAAACCTGGGCCAAGAGAGCGGGATCTCGGCAAGAGAAATCCAAAGACCCTTTGAAGCGCGGGGCCAGGCCGGGGTTATTGACATCATCCCGGTTTCAAGGCTGAAGAAGGATTCCACCATGCCGGGAAAACCAAGTGTCGAGGGGGGAAAGGCTATGGTGGAGTATATCTTACGGGCTGTTATGCTTGCAAAAGATGGTGAAATTGAGGCATTTGTAACATGCCCGATCAGCAAGGTGTTGATGCACGAGGCGGGATACCCCTACGACGGGCATACGGAGCTGATAGCATCTCTTACGGGCTCCCCTGATTACGTGATGATGCTTGCAGGGAAAAAGCTTCGTGTTTCTCTTGTCACAACCCATTGTGCGCTAAGAGATGTACCCTCATTGCTGAGCTTGCAAAAGATATACAAAACGATTGTTATCACTTTCACTGCACTCCGTGATGACTTTGGCATAAAGAATCCGCACATCGCTGTGGCAGGGCTTAACCCACATGCAGGTGAGGGCGGCCTTTTTGGCAAGGAGGAAGAAAAGCTAATCAAACCTGCAATCCAAAAAGCTGCCAGTGAGGGTTTCGTTGCAGAAGGGCCTTTTCCTCCCGACACCGTGTTTTACAGGGCAGTCGCCAACTCACACGATGCCGTGGTTGCTATGTACCATGACCAAGGCCTGATCCCACTGAAGCTTCTCCATTTTTCAGATGCAGTAAACATCACCCTGGGGCTTCCAGTTGTAAGAACCTCTGTTGACCATGGCACCGCTTATGATATTGCAGGAAAAGGTGTTGCTGACCCCTCCAGCCTCAAAGCAGCCATCAAAATGGCTGCTGAGGTTGCCAAAAGACGAGCCACGAGGAAGTGACGAGGGACGAGAAACAAGTGACCAGTGACAAGTCACGAGTAACGAGTGTAAGATGAGTACGGAGTTCATTAAGATACGTGGCGCAAGGCAGCATAACCTCAAAAATATCTCCTTGGATATTCCACGAAATAAGCTGGTGGTCATCACCGGGATATCAGGCTCAGGGAAATCCTCGCTCGCCTTTGATACAATCTATGCCGAGGGGCAACGGCGATATGTTGAATCGCTTTCTGCCTACGCGCGCCAATTCCTTGAGCAAATGGACAAGCCGGAGGTTGACTATATTGAGGGCCTGTCTCCTGCAATAGCCATTGAACAACGAACTCCTCATCGAAACCCTCGCTCCACTGTAGGAACAGTCACTGAAATACACGACTACTTGAGACTTTTGTTTGCAAGAGTAGGTCATCCTCATTGTCCGAAGTGCGGCCTTGAGATCAGGCCTCAAACGACCCAGCAAATTGTTGATCAAATCATGTCTTTACCTGAAGGAACCAGCATACAGATTCTCGCCCCGCTCCTTGAGGGGAAAAGGGGGGGCCACGCAAAGCTACTCCGGCGCCTCCAAAAGGATGGATTCACCAGGGTCAAGGTAGATGGTAAAGTGAGGCTTCTGGAAGACGATATTGCCCTTGATGGAAACAAAAAGCACTCAATCAGCGTGATTGTCGACCGCCTAACTATCAAGAAACAGATAAAGCGGCGTCTTACAGATTCGGTTGAGCTGGCCCTAAGTCTTTCGGACGGAAGGGTCATTGTGGATCTGCCGGGAGTTGAAGAAATGTTTTTCAGCCAGAAGGCTGCATGTATTAATTGCAGTATCAGCATCCCTGAGCTGACACCCCAGATGTTTTCTTTCAACAACCCCCATGGGGCTTGTGAGGAATGCAATGGTCTTGGAACTAAAATGTACTTAGACCCTGAGCTCATCGTTCCAGACCCTTCACTTTCTCTGGCTGAAGGCGCCATCAAGCCGTGGGCAGGCCGCCACTCAACATATTTCTCCCAAATGCTCAATTCTCTGTGCCAGCACTATAACATCGACATTTATGCCCCGTTTAAGGACTTGCCGAGAAAAGTAAGGGATACATTGTTATATGGATCCGGCGACGAGAGAATCAAATTTTACTTTGAAAAGGACAGGCGCCGGCAGTTTTCCGAGCACTCCTTTGAGGGGGTAATACCAAACCTGGAAAGGCGCTATCACGGGACCGAATCTGATCAGGTCAGGGAAGAGATTGAAAACTTTATGAGCATAAGAGCATGCCCTTCGTGTGGAGGGGCACGGCTTAAACCAATGAGCTTGGCAGTCACTGTAGGTGGTAAACCGATCCACGTTATCAGCGGATTTTCGATTGAAAAAGCCTATGAGTTTTTCAGTAACCTGAGGTTGATGCCCGGGGAAAGAGCAATCGCAGAAAGGATCGTAAAGGAAATAACACACAGGCTTGGATTCCTTATAAGCGTGGGATTGAATTACCTCTCCCTGGATAGGCCGACATCCACGCTTTCGGGAGGAGAAGACCAGAGAATCAGGCTGGCCACGCAGATCAGCTCAGGTCTGGCAGGTGTACTCTATGTGCTGGATGAACCAAGCATCGGCTTGCACCAGCGCGACAACCTTCGTCTTCTGGAAAACTTGAGACGTCTGAGGGACCTTGGAAACACTGTGCTTGTTGTGGAGCATGACGCCAGAACTATTCTATCATCGGACTACGTGATAGACATGGGACCCGGGGCAGGACTAGAGGGAGGACATATTGTGTTCCATGGCGAGCCCGGCGAACTGCTCAGAAACGGTTTCTCTCTCACGGGCCAGTATCTCTCGGGGGAAAAAACCATCCCGATTCCTGTTTCAAGAAGAAAAGGGAACGGCAAGTATCTCGTAATCGAAGGGGGCTCCCACAACAACCTCAAAGATATCGAGGTAAAAATACCTCTTGGCACCTTTACCTGCGTAACAGGTGTTTCAGGTTCTGGCAAGAGCAGCCTTGTATCTGAAACGCTCTTTCCTGCCCTCGCCCACGAGCTTTATAAATCAAAACAAACGGTAGGAAAAGTGAGATCTGTCCACGGCATACACCATATAGACAAGGTGATCAACATAGACCAAAACCCGATTGGCAGGACCCCCCGCTCAAACCCTGCCACTTACACGGGAGTATTCACCCATATACGGGAACTTTTTTCCATGCTTCCAGACTCAAGGCTGAGAGGATACAAGCCTGGAAGATTCAGTTTCAACGTGCGGGGAGGTAGATGCGAGGTATGCAACGGGGACGGTATCATCAGGATTGAAATGCACTTTCTTCCTGACGTGTATGTTACCTGCGAGGCTTGTAGAGGACTTCGCTTTAACCGTGATACGCTTGAAGTTAAGTACAAAGGTCATCACATTGCCGACGTGCTTAACATGACAGTTAACGAGGCTTGCGCTTTTTTTGAAAACATTCCCCGCATAAGAAGCAAGTTAAAAACACTTGTTGAGGTAGGCCTTGGCTACATTCGGCTCGGTCAGCCGGCAACCACGCTCTCCGGCGGAGAAGCGCAGCGGGTAAAATTGGCCAAGGAGCTGAGCAAAAGAGCCACGGGTAGGACCCTTTATCTTCTTGACGAACCCACGACAGGATTGCATTTTGATGATATCAAGAAGCTCTTGGAAGTCCTTAACTATCTCGTGGAACTCAAGAATACTGTTGTGGTGATCGAGCACAATATGGATGTGATAAAAGCCGCGGATTTCGTCATTGACCTGGGTCCTGAAGGAGGAGAAAAAGGCGGCTACGTTGTGGGGGCAGGTACGCCTGAAGAAATTGCCAAATTAGAAGACTCTTATACTGGCCGGTTCTTGAGAGGGGTGCTGGGTGGAAAATAGAGGGAATGGACCGGCATCAGGCACTCGCCCATTCCCTGCCAAAATAAATTTCTTGC
>Ga0190359_1001529_pt1 | contig 14516 bp, 14 predicted proteins | sample 48721823_MG_FD_161269 | JGI IMG/M metagenome (GOLD analysis project Ga0190359, IMG submission 161269) | Hydrothermal vent microbial mat bacterial communities from Southern Trench, Guaymas Basin, Mexico - 4872-18-2-3_MG | ecosystem: Environmental > Aquatic > Marine > Hydrothermal vents >... | reverse complement strand
AATAGGCAATGTATTTCCCGCCTGTTAATCGGGCCAGTGGTCTAGTGGTTATGACGTCGCGCTTACAACGCGGAGGTCGCCGGTTCAATTCCGGCTTGGCCCATCATTATTTAGGGGGAAACTAAAGTATGGTCGAAAAAATATTGTTTTCACTTGAAAATTGTACAAAATGTATGCAAACTAAAGAATTAATAGTGGATAGGGATGACATTAAAATTGTAACATATCCTCATGAAATTAATGAATGGGATGAAAGTCAGTTAAATGACGCCAAGTCACATAATGTCTTCGATGATTTGTTGGTCACTGCTCCAGTACTGTGGGTTGACGGAGAAAAAATAGTAGGTTATTTGAGAATTCGAAAGTGGCTCCAAGATAACAAAGAGTAGCCTCTTTTACCCAAAGTATATAGCGATTGTGCAAAATTTTTACACAAACGTTAAATAGTAGAATAAATATTAATATGAACTAATGAATGACGAACTAGAAGATATTAAAAAAAGAAAATTAGAGCAGTTAAAAAAACGGTATATGAATGGGGAAAAAAATATGAATGAAGACATGCCAGATACGCCGCTAAAGCTAACAGATGCAGATTTTGACGAAGCTGTAAAAAAATATGACACTATAGTTGTTGACTGCTGGGCACCTTGGTGCGGTCCATGCAGAATGGTGGCACCAGTAATTGAAGAACTAGCAAAGGAAATGCAAGGTAAAATTGTTTTTGGAAAACTGAATGTTGATGAAAATCCTATGATTTCAACTAAGTATCAAATAATGAGTATCCCCACAATGCTTGTGTTTAAAAATAACACTTTAGTTGATAAAGTAATTGGCGCATATCCAAAAGAGATGTTAAAACAGAAGTTAGAACGATATTAATTTACACATTTTTTCTTTAAAGTATTAAGTCCCATAATTAGAAATATTTATAATTGAGACTTCATTACGCAAGAACAAATAGTAGTGTTTATATCCCTTTTGGGGGTTAGAGTTATATGAAAAATGCTAAGATTAACATTGTTGTAGGTGCTATAATTTTAACATCGGTATGCTTAAGTGCTATTGGAGCAACTGCAGATCCCATAGTTTCAAATTTGTCGACCGATCCTGCAGAACCAGAACCCCTCTCAACTGTGAAAGTTACAGTAACTGTTACTGGTGAAAACATACTTTCAGTCAATATGACTGTTTCCGAATGTTCTGATAATCCAAATCAGTGCTATCTTGCACATACAAATATTCCCATGACTCTGACTGCTAATGGTGATTATGAAGCAAATGTTACACTAACCGATGATGAAGGCAGAGCCGATCATATGCAATTCCAATTTGTAATTAATGATAATGGGACCGAATATCCTCTTACAAAAGGTGAAAATGGCGAATGGAAGGTTTATTTTGCAACAGATGATGGTGATAATACTCAAGTCACCAATGGTAAAGATAATAGTTCTCCTGGTTTTGAGCTGATACTCACAATGATTGCAGTGTTTGTTATAGTGACTTTGTATAAAAGAAAGAGATAGAAGATGAAACTTCAGTTAAAAAGACTGATATCTCAAATTATTTTCTTGTTCTCTGCAAATCTTGGAGCTTTTAACTTAAAAACAGGTTTTTGCTATCCATTTTTCTATTGTAACGCTTGCCCTGCAGCAACATCTGCTTGTCCATTGAGAGCATTAGAGCTCAGTGTCTTTGACATGTACAAAAAGCCTGGTAATCTCAGTTTGAAATTGCTTTTATATCCATTTTTAATACTGGGTGTAGTTGGAATTTTTACTGGTAGATCTATATGTGGCTGGGCTTGTCCAATTGGTTTCTTGCAACGAATAACTGGCAGATTTGCTCGCTTTTTAAAAACTAAGTTCCCAATACTGGCGAAAATCGGTCAACATAAAATTGAGCGATATTTAAGATATACAAAATATTTTGTATTGATTGGCTTTGTGTTTCTGACTTCAATATTTATTGGTTTTGTTTTTACAGATATTTGTCCGGTAGGTATGTTGACAGGCACATTTCCTATAATGATTTTAAATCCTGGCGTATATATTCCAGATACTTATTTCTATGTGGCTCTTGTAATTCTTGCTTTATTTTTTATATTAATCTTGACTGTTGAGCGCGGGTGGTGCAGATATTTCTGTCCCATAGGTGCAATACTAGCACCTTTCAATAAGATCAGTTTTTTACATATAGAAATTGACACAGAAAAATGTATTCACTGCAATGCCTGCTCGGATGCCTGTCCGATGGGAATTGACGTACCAAATATGAATCGAGACCCAGAATGTATTCTTTGTGGAAAATGTATTGATGTATGTCCTAAAAAGATTATTTCTTATAAGAGGATTTAAAATGGAAAAAATAATGTCTGTACAAATAGCACTGCTGCTCATTTTTTCAGGAGCACTTGTAGGTCTTTTTATATCGTCAGATGTTTATGGTGATGTCCAGAGAAAAATAGTGGAGGAATTGTGTCTAAGTTGTGTTAAATTAAAACCAAATACAATAGTGGACTATAGATTTGAAACAGCAAATGGACAACCACATCCAGATTTTGTTTTAGAAAATTTGTCAAAAGGGCCTGTAATAATAGCATATAGAATTGATTTCTGCCCTGGTTGCGATGAACTGGAAGAGGATCTTATCAAAGTATTTGATGTTGAGTTTGGACCATATGATGTATTTTATCAAACTTGCAACTTTGATGGCAATAATGTAACCTTTATTCACATAAACACAAACCGAATTTCAGAAGATAGCCCTCTCTTTAAATCAAGAATGGTTTATGATATAGTTGGAGACCGCGGTAATCCTATGATTACTATAATTACATATGGCTATAATCATGGATTTATTGATCCTTATCACTCAACACTTTATGGCCTTAAAGCAAAAACACATGCTGAACGACAGGATGAGCTAAGAAACTATGTCTATGAAGCAATAGAGCTTTATAATGAGTATAAAGATGTAACTAATTAAAAAATTAGAAGGATTTTTTTCTTTTCCTTCTGTTTAAATTTCGCCGTTTTTTACTTTTTCTTTTAAGATGTTGAATTGTTCCTGAGTCAAGGTACAGATATTATCATCTTCACCAATAACGACATGATTGTCCATAATCTCCACAGCGGGACAGCTGCTTTTGTCTTGACATAAATAAACTTTCATTTTCCCTTCACCCCCACAAATATATACTTATAAAAAGAGATTAGTTTTAAATCTCCCCTTGTTTTATTTTTTCTTTCAATATGTCAAATTGCTCTCTTGTTAGAGTACAAATATTGTCTTTTTCACCAATTATCACTCTATCTTCTTGTATGTCTACTTCAGGACATTTTGGTCGATTACATACGTCTCCAACACATAATGTTACTTTCATTTTTTTACCTCGCTTAACAATTGTTACATATACAATAATTATTATCTATAAAAAGTTTTTCATTTATTTTTATATAAATGGCCTATAAATATGCGTTATAACTATAAGTATATTTCATAGTTATATTTATCTTTATTAATCTTTGAAATTATATTTACTCCTTTCACTTTTTTTATTTCCTTTACCTTGATGTCAACGTTAACATCTGTGCCAATTTTTTCATAGAAACTATCTTTTATCGATGAAAATAAAGTTTCTTTAGAGTAATCTTTAAACCTGTGATCAATAACCACTCCGATTTCTATTTTGTTTATCTTGTGCTGTACTATTTGTGTTCGTTTGATCATCCTTGTTTTTAAATCATATAATGTTTTGCTCAATACCTCTGTAGTGGTTGATGGGAGCATAACTCGCCCGCCTGGGAATAATATCGCAAAATTCTCTCTTCCATAGATTCTGTCTATTAATCTACCGGCTAGACCACAACCACAAGTATCGTTGGAGATTGAAATGATATCGTTAACTCCAGTATATCTGATTATTGGAGTTCCTTCACCATATAACTTTGTAACAACTAAACTACCAGGCTCTTTATCAGATACAGACTTTCCCTTTTTTATTAATTCTATATGAACAAGATCATCATGTATGTGGAATTTTCCCTTTTTACATTCAAAAGCAATTGGTCCGGATTCTGTTGCACCATATGCTTCAAAAACACTTGTATTAAACGTTTCTTCGAGAAATTTCCGCAAATACTTATTCAAATGTGTTCCACTTGACACAACGACTCTTGGGGAAATATCTTTCAACTTATTTTTTTCTTTAAAAACAGCCAAATGACTTAAAATTCCTACATATCCACCAATGAAATCGGGTTGAAATTCATTTAGTTCTTTAACTAGTTTCTTAACACTTGTATTTATGCTAAAAATCTTGATGTTTTCAAAAGACAAAATGGGCTTTAATGCTGGTATGATGCCTTCTGGTAGGTATCTTCTCTCTGCACTTTCTTCACGAAGATCTAATAAAAAAGCTATCTTATCCTTTCGCCAATTAATGTTGTGCTCTCTCAATACTCTAAGATATCCAAATAATCCTTTGGCTATGTCTGACAATGTAACGTAAATTGATGCAGGATTTCCAGATGTACCAGATGTTGAAGTTTTGATGAGTTGTTTTTCTTTCAAGTTTGAAGGTACTAAATCTTTACAATCTGCCTTAGCAAGCTCTTCTTTAGTCACAAAAGGTAGTTTTGTTAGGTCGCGTATACTATTTATTTCATCTTTTGAGACATTTGCATCTTTAAATTTTTTATGATATAAAGCAACTTTATTATCGGCGTACTTAACCATTTTTTTGATTTGTTTTTCTTGATACTTTTTTAGTTCTTCATTGTTTATTTTTCTCAATCTATTAATGTCAAAAACATAGCTCTTAATGGCCTTTGAAAGAAAGATTGGATTCATAAAATACTGCATGTTTTGGTTGCCCCAGATAAACTAAGATTCCTGTTTCTACAGTGGCACAAAGCTTATAAATTTTATTAATGTACCGGTGCCGCATGAAATTATTGCTTCTCAACGATTTAAATCTCAGCAGATGGCTATCCTCTTTTAAAAAATCATTAATCTCAACATTTTCTTTTATCGGTTTAATTCATGTGCGCCAATTGGCGGCATTGACACCAAAAAATCATTCTGTTCAAATCTTAGATGGAAATAAAACATTTGATTTTGATGATGAATATGATGCAGTCTATATCACTTTTAAGACGCCAGTTGCCAATACCGCATACAAAGTTGCAGATGAATTTAGAAGAAGAAATGTAAAGGTAATTCTAGGAGGATATCATCCTTCTGTTCTGCCTGAAGAGGCAAAGCAACATGCAGATGGCGTAATTGTTGGAGGCGATACAGACATATGGCCAACGCTAATTAAAGACCTCGAAAACAAAAAATTAAAACTGCTCTACAAGTCAATGGATTGTGCTAAAGATGTACCAAAACTCAATCAGAATCTTATTGGGCCTTCTTCAACAAAATTAGTAGATATTGTCCAAGCTACTCATGGTTGTCCTTATAAATGCGATTTTTGTCAGTACACTAGTATACCAGATGGATTTACATTCAGAACCAGGCCTGTGGAAGAGGTTGCCAGAGAAATTGATTCGTTACCTCATAAAATCTTTGTCTTTAATGATGCGTCTTTGACTATCGATCCATCCTATACCAAAAGTCTTTTTTCAGAGATAAAAGGACTAAACAAAAAATTTGTTTGTGAAGGAAATGTCGACATTCTTGCAAATGATGAAGAATTCCTTAAACTTGCTTATGAGGCGGGTTGTATAGAATGGACTGTTGGATTCGAGTCATTTTCTCAGAAATCATTAAATGACGTTCATAAGAAAACAAATAAGGTGGAAGAATATGCTAAAGCAGTTAAGAAACTGCATGATTATAATATGGCTGTAGTTGGTACATTTGTTTTTGGTTTTGAGGGTGACACCGTAGATACTTTTGACGTTACATTAAATCACATAGACAAATTGAAATTAGATGCAGCTATATTTGCGATATTAACACCCTACCCAGGTACGCCATTGTTTAAAAGATTGGAGGTGGAAGGGCGGATTTTAACTAAAGATTGGTCAAAGTATACTAGAAAAGATGTTGTTTTCCAACCAAAAAACATGACAAAAGAAGAACTTGAGGAAGGATATAAAGAGATAACTAAACATTTTAACTTTTTTCCCAGAGCTACATATAGAGTTTTTAGAACAATGAGTTTGGGATTTTATCCTTCTTTAGCTACTTTTGCAGGCAATATTGGAAGCTATATGGCTAGTATTGGCAAATAACTGATTACAATAAAACTGTGAATGCATCAAAGTAAGTTGAGGAAGTTCTACCTTCTTCATCATATGCTACAATCTTGATTGTATGCTTACGGAATAGATGTTTGAACATATCAATCTTTTTAAAACTATATTCATAAGGTGCTTCTTTATCTTCATACACTAGTTTATCATCAATGTAGAATTCAACTTTAACTACTTCTTTATCATCTTCGGCAGTAGCCTTGATTGTTGTTTTTCCAATTAAATAAGTTGATCCAAAATATGTATGGAATAACGGTTTGCCAAACAAATTGACTCTTTCAAATTCTGGTGAATCAACGCCAACTATGGGTGGCGAATTCCCTCCTTCTACTAGCTCAGCCGAGCTTGCAGCATCTGCATAATGCGCATCAAATTTCCCCGTCCTTTTAGTGGGTGGATAAGAATCTTTTTCAACAGAATGTGAATTGAAGACAACAGCAAAAACTACTATTTCATCGGGTGCAATATCAGATACAGAAAACTCGCTTAACTTTCTTTTATCTTTGAAAGTATCATTTGAGTTGCCTCCGATACCAATCTCTTGGTTGATAACGAAATCTAAAAACCCGAAATGATGTGGTACTAGTTCGCCATCATACGTTGTAAATCGATTGACCCATCTTGAAACTTTCTCAGTTAAATATACTCTAAGTGTTCCGTCATAAGTATAATTCTCATGATTTTCTATAAGTACGCTCGTTTCTAGCTCATCTGTATCATTGTCGTATGATACGCTAACAGAAACTTCTATGTCTGGTACGTCTCTTGATTCTGCATCTCTTATGCCTCCAATAAATTCAGATTTGTCTTCTCCTGGAATCACTTTATAACCCCCATCAATGAAAAGTGTTGGATATGCTTCGATATTATAACCTTCTTTCAAACGCTTTTGAGCTACATCATTTTTATCATCTATCATAGTCACATAGTAAAAGTTGTAATCTCCAGATTCATATAATTCCTGTATGGCTTTTGCAGCATTGGGACAATTAACACACCATGTCGCAGTCCCTTCTTCAATAAAAACAGTATGCTTTACTTTTCCACTATTTGGGGTATTTGGACCATTGTCTGGAACATTGGGCTCATATTGAACGTTATCTTCTGATTTATCTATAGTGATGCCACAAACAAACTCTTTATCATCTCCGCTTGTATATACTGCTATTATTGCTGCGATAATCAAAATAACTGCGACTAAAATCGCTATAATTATTGATAAAGTTCCCATAAATATAAATTAAGTAAGATTAATATATAAATGTAACTACATTAAAGAGATTTTCTCTCCTTTCTTCAAAGCATCAACAGATTTGTCTCTAATTTCTTCAAGTTTCTTTTCATCCATTACCGCCTTACGTGCTTTAACATTTTGCTCTTTTATAGCTTCTTTCGCCTCTCTCCATTTTTTACGTCTCTCACCTTTAATTGCGATAATTTTAGATTTCATTTCAAAAGCTTTTTCATGTATTTTTTGCGCTTCATTTCTAATTTGTATATATTCATCGTGCTTTTTGTTTGCCTCAGCAATTTTTACTGATAATTCATTTACCATCTTCATGTATTTTTCATGTAATTTCTGGCTTTCTTTGTAGAATTTTTGAACCATTTTATGCTCTTCATCTGCTTTTTTGAAAAGTTCGTCTATTGCTTTATCTTTGTCTGAAATGTCAACTTCAACAAGTTTCTGCTTTTCCATTTGCTTCTTCGTACGTTTAAATTCTTCTTTTTTATGACGTATTTTATCAATTAATTCATTCTCTTCTTGTGGACTCATAGGTACGGTTTCTTGTCTGTATTCAAGCATCTGTATATCTGCATTAAGCTCTTCTACACGCAATGGTAGATTTCTAAAAACTTCGCCTTTTTTCTTACGTTTTGCTTCGATTAATTTCTTTGCTTCTGCCTGGAGCCTGGTACGCATCTCTTTGTGTTGTCTCATTTTACTTACTAGTTCATCACGTTCTTTTTTTACCTTGTCCATGCTTTCTTTAAGTTTCTTTCTACCCTCATTTAACATGTCACGCTCTTCACGAAAAACTTTAGCCATGTCATTGAGTTCATTTCTTTTTTCAATGTATGACTGGTATTTTTTTTCAGCATCTTTAAGCTGTTCTATTTCTTTCTTTTTTTTAGTATCTTCGGTCATAAGAAACACTGCAAAGCTATCTGATAGTGTAAAATCGGTATTATTTAACTACTATATTAACTTCGTTTTTACCTTTTCCAGCAATCCAAGGTATTTCAATATCAGCAAACCCGCCACGAGGAATGGTAATATTTTCCACTCTGTTCTTTTCTTCTCCATTCACATATAAAATAACTGTGACGTTTTCAGCAGAAACATTTCCCCTATTAGTTAATTTAAATGAAGTTTCTACTTTGTCGCCCTTCTTGAAATATCTCGGCCAATGAACCACTCCAGATATTTTTAGATTGATCTTTTGATCTTTTATTGTAGTGACTGTAGTAACCTCTGCTGTTTTGTTCATACCTGATGGTTTAGTAACAACTTTCACCTCAACCCAGTCATCTGCTTTAACATAGTCAGATGGCTTTACTGTTAAAATTATTATTTCCGATTTTCTTGGGTCAAGGTATACTTGCTGCTTGTCAAGAGAAACTTCCCATCTGTTACCTAGCATATCCTCCTTTGTTTCAATAAAAATATCATAAGTCATATTTCTTTTGCAAGGATTGCGCAAAGTCATTTCATAGGTAGCTATTTCGTCTGGAGAAATTTCTTTTATCCTGTCTAAACAGATTAGTTCGACGAATTTTCTTCTAGCAAGCACTATCGCTATTATTAAAAAGAATATTATTAGGAAGAGTATTAGGAAAATTAAGAATAATGTACCATAGCCTTCAAGTGCATCGTTAAGTCCCATTTCGTCAGCAGCTGTTTCGAACAAATGATAAATGTTTTCAAAGATATTTGCCCCTTCAATCTCTGTAGTCACATTTACAGTTACAGAATACTCATATCCACTATGTTCAGAACTAATAATGAATGTTAATTTATCAGAGTTAATGTCTGTGTACCATGGAACTGAAATAGTGACATTTACAACAGCTTCCGGGCCACCATTAGATTCGTTATAAACGTCTAAGTAGTTGCCAGGAGTATCAGTTTCTACATACCCAAGATATGACAGACTGAAGTTATGCTCTGAAGTAACATTAATTGAATATCTATCTTTGATAAACCCTGTATTACTATTTCTAATTTTAAAGGTATAAGTTTTATTATGGCCATGTTTGATTTTTAGACACCCATCTACAATTACATCTATGCCATGTTTGACAGCGTCTTCAGATACTTTGATATTTGATTTTTTACTGGTAAAACCTGTATTGCCACTTGCATTGAAGTATACTTCAGCTTCGTCACCGTAAGCTGAGTCATCAGTAGCAGTTGAATTAACAAAAACATGAATTTTTGCAGAACTATTTTCATCAATTGAAACAGTTTTTGGATAATAATAAACTTCAAACTTATCAGAATTCTTATCTACCTCAAGAGTAACAGTATCTTTATATTTGCTTGCTATAGTTAACTCATATTCAGCGCTACCACCAGCATACACTAGCTTATCTGTAACTCCATCTACTTTGATATTGTCTGTTTCATTATAATAAATGGTCATGGATGAAGGATATTTTTCAGAATCATATAACAAATTAAGTGGTTTTAAAATCAATAATGGTTTATTTCCAGATACTTCCAATCTTAGGGAGTGGTCATAGAAAATTTCATGATTTAAATTGAAATAAAATGTTGTTGGCGAATTAGGACCTCTTTTGAGCATTTCAATAAGTATTGCTCTATCTATTTTTATTTCATCACTGGCAATCTCTTTATCATTGTCATAAATTGAAACCTTGACTGTAGGTTTTCTAAGTGTTAATAACTTAGAATATTGTACATATAAATTAACTGTAATATTTTTAATTATTTTATTTCTATTAATCTTATCTCCAGTCCATTTTAAAGCTGAGTCTGATAATTTTTTTCTAATTGCTGAATTACTCTCACTCGGTTTTGATGCGTCCATCTTGTCTTCATCATGTAAATAATATACAATCTTGTTTTCATTGATTTCATTAGTTGCTCCTTCTGTATTATATACGATCCATAATAACAACCAATCTAGCCATTCTCCGTCTTCTGTAGATGTTAGATCTGCAGGATTTACAATTGGTGGGTAGCTGTAATCTCTGTCACTTACAGGTTCTGTTTCGTTGATGACTTTAAAACTTGGGTCGAAATCGCTAAATGTATTATAGAAATATAAGTTATGATCTTCGTTATCTGAAGTAGAAAATTTAATTTTTGATTTATATGAATCTGATCCATAATAAAATGCTGACGATCTCAAAACATTTGCTAGTTCCCCTACATCGTCTCCGTTAATGTTAACTTGATCCAATATGTCTAATATTTCTTTGATGGTTACGCCAGCTTCACTAATCGTTTCATTTTTACTATTGTTTAAAGCATCAGCAATTTTTTGTGTAAGGGGTTTTATTTTGTTTTCATATTGTTTTGCTACATAATTATTGATAATTTTCTCACTTTGATCTATTTCAAGCACAAAAAATAATGTGTCGTATCCAGTAAAACTATAGTTTACATTCTCTAGTTTTATTGTAATTTTTTGAATTCTTCCGCCTGCTATATCTGGGGTCAATGTTACTTTTTTTGTAGCATTTTTTATCTCTTGAACTTTTCCAAGATCATCTAGATAGAATACACTTACATTTACAGAATCTTCAAACCTTTCGACAGGCAATTGAGTAAGTAAAGTTGAAGAAAAATAAAGCTCTAATGTTATATCCCCATCCAGATATGTTTCGTTTCCAGAGTAATCCCAGACACCTATGTACTTAAAAGGGTTTGGGACCAGATCTTCCCCATATATGTTTTTATATTCATTAATAATCAGCTGTTTGTACAGGTTAAGTGTTTCGGATATATCATCGCCTATGCTATCATCTAGTAGGCCATCACCTGCTTTAACAGGATATGAACCAGTTAAACATGTTGAAAATAAGCTAACTAAGAATATGAATATTATTAGATTTGTCTTAAGTATTTTATTTTGGGTCATACTGTTTTCCCACCTACATGTCTTAAGTTGTTGCTGTTAATATTTAAGTCTTTGTTTACAATAGTTGTCCTTTTTAGATAAATATCTATGCGCATTATACTTAATAATATATTTTATATTTTATAAATGTTTTGTTATTAAAATATATTTTTTGCTAGAATTAAGGGTTTTTTGATGGATTGGCTATATTTATTTAAAAAAACATTAATATATCCTAAAACATCTATAGAAAACAGGCACTCTGAAAAATAAAGGTGGTTAAAGAGGAAAAATGCGTCTAAAACTTAGAATTGGCTGTATCTGTATTTCAATTTTATTCGTGTTTTTGCTATCTTCCAACATATTCTCAAATTTACCTACCGTTCTGGCTCAGGACGATCAACCAACTGAAGATATGCCAAGATTGGTAATAACCCCAGATAATGGGTATGTTTTAGATGCTGGCCAAAGATTTTCTGTGAAAATTACAGAAAATTCTTCGGATGGTATTGAAGTTGAAGGAGTAAGTGTTGCAATACAAAATGTTATTGGTGATGAATATAACTACACAACTGGATCAGATGGCAGAGCATATCTGACTGCTCCAAGAAATAAAGAGAGAATTACAATAATTGCCAGTAAATCTGGATATATTACCTCGACATTAGAAATGCAAATCAATCCAGTGCCTGATTTAATCGAACAAATAATCAACAATAAATATTTCATAGTTTTTTTGGCTCTAATATTTCTAATAATTGCAATTATCTTTGTTAATCTTAGACAAAAAAAATCTATTTATTCTAGGGCTAAAGAAATTTCAAAAGAAAAAACAATGCAAAAGTATGGTTTAGAAAAAACACAATCTTCGAGAGAAAAGATCAATAGATATGGCGAACCTGAAAGTATGGTTAAAATCAGGGAAAGAGATAACGATAAGATTGAGGAGATTAGAATTATACAACCACATAAAGTAAAAGAAGTAATTCCCATTAAAACAAACAAGGATAAAAGAGACGATCATGAAAAAAAGAAGACAACAGATTGGTTTCAAGGTACAGACGAGGTAAAATATGAAATTAACAGATTGACTGGCGAAATAGATGAAGAGGGCAAGGACAAATGGTTTGAGGGAGTTGAAGATCTCAGAGATAAACTAGATGAAAAAATGAAGAAAAAAGGTAAAAAGAAAGAAGATGACAAAGACTAATACATCCATGAAATATTTATTTGAGCTTTCAAAAGATCACGAATCACTCCCTAACGTCGAAGTTTTATCTTGTTTGAAAGCAGAGGCAATAGATTATAAACCAATTCACTCAGATGACAATGCAATTATAATCGAATCAAATTCTGGCATTAAAAAAATTAAGACAGTTTCAGATAGACTATCATCTGTATTTTTTGTAGATGCTTTTTTGTTTTCTTGTGAATCCATCCCTGAGAAAATCAGAAAAAATGCTTTAAAAAACAAAATTGTGAAAAGAGGTTCAATAGCAGTTAAATACAAGAATAGATCGATAAACATTGATTCGAAAAGTGTTGTCGAAGCATTAGCAGATGTTTATACTAAAAATCGAGATGTAAATCTTGAAAACCCAGATATTGAACTAAGGGCTTTAATCACAGATTCTAGAATTTATGTTGGAATTAAATTGTTTGAGACGGGCAGAAGTCTTTTTGATGATCGAAAAGTACAATATCGACCCTTTTTTTCCCCTATTTCTTTGGATCCAAAACTAGCACGGATATTGGTGAATCTATCTCTTGTGAAAAAAGGTAAAATTCTGTTAGATCCTTTCTGTGGTACTGGTGGGATTTTATTGGAAGGTGGATTGATAGGTGCTAAACTTATAGGTAGTGATATTGAAAATAAGATGATTGATGGTTGCAAAAAAACATTGGAACATTATAAGATTAAGAACTATAAGTTGCATTGCTCTGATATCGGCGAGATAGGTAAATTCATTGATAGCGTAGATGCCATTGTAACAGATTTTCCTTATGGTAAAGCTACAACCACCAAAGGTGAAGAGATGGATAAACTCTATGATCGTGCTTTTAAGAGTATCTCAGAAGTTTTGAAAAAAAATGGTAGGGCTGTAGTAGGGCTATCAAATTCTGAGATGATTTCTGTGGGTGAAGGATATTTTTCTCTTTTAAATGTGTATGAGATTAAAGCACACAGAAGCTTGACACGCTATTTTGCTGTATATAAGAAATAACCACAAGACTTTTACAATATCATATATTCTCCACATAGAATGACTCAGATGAATATAATATTCCTTGGAACTGGTGGTAGTTGGCCATCTATCAAACGCAACGTTTCTGCAGTAGCTGTAAAAAGGGGTAGTGAAATAATTTTATTTGACTGTGGTGAGGGAACACAACGTCAATTCCAAAAATCAAAGCTTAGTTATATGCAGATATCAAAAGTTTTTATCACGCATTTCCATGGAGATCACTTTTTAGGCTTGCCCGGCCTCATTCAAACAATGCAGTTAAATGATAGAGATATTCCTCTAGATATTTACGGGCCTAAAGGGATGAACAAACTTCTAGATCAGCTACTTTCTTTAGGTTACTTTAAGCCGAATTATGAAATAATCTCTCATGAAATAGATGAAAATGATATTCTAGATTTTGAAGAATATAAAATAAATGTTATCCGGGTAAAACATGGCGTTCCTGCACTAGCTTATGCTCTTGAGGAAAAAAAGAGACCGGGAAAATTCAATAAACCAAAAGCCTTGAAGTTGGGAATTCCAGAAGGACCACTATTTAGTAAACTACAGCATGGTGAAACTATAACATTAGAGGATGGTAGAAAAATCACTCCGGATATGGTGTTAGGACCTTCCAGAAAAGGAAGAAAAATCGTCATTTCAGGGGATACAATACCCTTGTCTAAAATGATTGATTTTGCAAAAGATGCAGATGTTCTAATACATGAAGCTACCTTTGACTCAAGTCTAGAAGATGTTTCATTTGAGTATGGACACACGACGGCACGTCAGGCGGCAGAAATAGCTAAAGAAGCAAATGTCGGTGAACTGTATCTAACACATATCAGCCCTCGATACAATAATGGCAAAGATTTGGAAGATGAAGCTAATAAAATTTTTAAAAAATCCTTTGTACCAAAAGATTTTCA
>Ga0190359_1001528_pt1 | contig 14520 bp, 12 predicted proteins | sample 48721823_MG_FD_161269 | JGI IMG/M metagenome (GOLD analysis project Ga0190359, IMG submission 161269) | Hydrothermal vent microbial mat bacterial communities from Southern Trench, Guaymas Basin, Mexico - 4872-18-2-3_MG | ecosystem: Environmental > Aquatic > Marine > Hydrothermal vents >... | reverse complement strand
ATTACACAAGGGGGCGATCATGCCTAATCAGCCTAAGCCTCTCATGCTCCAAACCCAGGAGGCCCTGCGGCGCCTCCACTATTCGATACGCACCGAAAAATCCTACCTGCGCTGGATCAAACGCTTCATCCTCTTCCACAACAAACGCCACCCCCTCGCCATGGGCCAGCACGAGATCGAAGCCTTCCTCACCTACCTCGCCGTCGATTGCAACGTCGCCGCCGCCACCCAGAATCAAGCCCTCGCCGCTATCCTCTTCCTCTACCGCGTCGTGCTCGAACAAGAGCTCGATTTCCCCATCCACGCCGCCCGCGCCAAACGCCCTAAACGCCTCCCCACCGTGCTAACCCAATCCGAAGTCCGCTCGCTGCTTGCCTGCCTTGAGGGCACCCACCAGCTCATGGCCCGCTTGCTATACGGCAGCGGGCTGCGCTCACTCGAATGCCTGCGGTTGCGAGTGAAGGACCTCGACTTCACTCAACACGCCCTCATCGTGCGCGACGGCAAGGGCGCCAAGGACCGCATCACCGTGCTGCCTGACTCCCTCCTCCAGCCGCTCCAAACCCACTTGCACCGCATAAAGCGCCTGCACGAGCGCGACCTCGCCCGTGGTCTCGGCGCCGTCCACTTGCCGACCGCCCTCGAGCGCAAATACCCCCTCGCCGCCCGCGAATGGGCCTGGCAATGGGTTTTCCCCTCCCCCAAGCTGTCGGTCGATCCCCGCTCGGGCGTCACGCGGCGGCACCACCGCAGCCCCTCCAGCCTTCAAAAAGCCGTCCGCCACGCCGCCGCCTTGGCCGGCATCCCCAAGCACGTCACCTGCCACACTCTGCGCCACTCCTTCGCCACCCACCTGCTCGCCGCCGGCTACGATATCCGCACCGTCCAGGACCTGCTCGGCCATAAAGACGTCAAGACCACTATGATCTACACCCATATCCTCAAGCGCGGTGGCCGCGGAGTCCGCAGCCCGCTCGATTTCCCGCTCTCCGATAAGACCCCCAGCAACCCTTCATCTGGGCCGCCCGCGAACTGACCGCTTCACCCATCTCAACGCAAAAGGCCGGCCCCTAATGGGCCGGCCTGAGATCTTTCTCTCGGATGACCGTTTTTCGCGGGCTTTGCCTACTTCCCCAAAGCCGCGTGCGCCGCAGCCAAGCGCGCCACCGGCACGCGGAAGGGCGAACAGCTCACATAGTTCAGCCCATACTTGTGACACAGCTTGATCGAGGCCGGATCCCCTCCGTGCTCGCCGCAGATGCCCACCTCGAGATCCGGCCGGGTCATGCGGCCCTCACTCGTGCCCATCTCCATCAACCGACCCACGCCGTCAGCGTCGATGCTCTGGAAGGGGTTCACCGGCAGGATCCCCTGCTCTACGTACTCGAGTAGGAAATTGCGCTCGGCGTCGTCACGGCTGAAGCCGAAGGTCATCTGCGTCAGGTCGTTCGTCCCGTAGGAGAAGAACTCCGCAACAGAGGCGATCTCCTTCGCCGTGAGCGCCGCCCGCGGGATCTCGATCATCGTGCCGAATTTGTACTCGAACTCGACGCCCTTCTCGGCCATCACTTCCCGGCCGATCTCCTCCAGCCGCGGCTGGATGCGCTTGAGCTCGTTGATATGACCGGTGAGCGGGATCATCACTTCCGGCTTGGGCTCCTTGCCCGCCAGCTTGACATTCGCCGCCGCCTCGAAGATCGCCCGCACCTGCATCTCGACGATCTCGGGCATGATGATGCTCAGACGCACGCCCCGCAGGCCCATCATTGGGTTCGCCTCATGCAGGGCCCGCACCTTGCGCAGGAGCTTTTCCTTCTCCTCCAGGCCCTGGGTCTCGCCCTTAGCCCGCATCGTCGCCACCTCTTCGATCAACTCCTCCAGGCTCGGCAGGAACTCGTGCAGCGGCGGGTCGATCAGCCGCACGATCACCGGCAGGCCGGTCATCGCCTCAAAGAGACCCTCGAAGTCGCTGCGCTGGAAGGGCAGCAGCTCATCGAGCGCCTTCTTGCGCTCCTCACTGCTCTCCGCCAGGATCATGCGCTGCACAATCGGCAGGCGCTCCTGCTCGAAGAACATGTGCTCCGTGCGGCAAAGGCCGATGCCCCGCGCGCCGTACTCGCGCGCCCTCCGGGCATCCGCCGGGTAGTCGGCGTTTGCCCAGACCTGAAGGCCGCGAGTCGGGAAACCCTCCGGCCCCTTGCGCACACCCTCACGGGCGCTGATTTCATCCGCCCAGGTGAGCAGCTTCAGGAGTTCGACCTGCTCCTCGAAGGACGGCATCGAGGTCGGAAGTTGGCCCAAGAAGACCTCGCCCGTGGTGCCATCGACCGACACCCACTCGCCTTCCTCCACCGTCATGCCATTTGCGGACATGCGGCGGTTCTCCAGGTCGAGCTTCACCGCCGAGGCGCCCACGATGCAGGGAATGCCGAACTGGCGCGCCACCACCGCGGCGTGGCTGGTCGCGCCGCCCTCGCTGGTCAGGATGCCCTTTGCGGCCAACATGCCGTGCACATCGTCCGGCTTGGTGAAGGGCCGCACCATGATCACGTCCTGACCCTCCTCCTTCGCCATGCGCTCGGCGGTGTCGGCGTCGAAGTAGACTCTGCCCACCGCCGCGCCAGGGGAGGCGTTCACACCCGTGGCGAAGAGCCGCCCACTCTCACGCGCCTCCGCCTGCGCCTTAAGATCGTATTGCGGGTGCAGCAGGGCGTTCACATCATCCGGTGAGACCCGGCCCACGGCCTCTTCCTTTGTGATCAGCCCCTCGTCGGCTAAATCCACAGCGATCTTCACCGCCGCTTTCGCCGTCCGCTTGCCATCGCGAGTCTGCAACATCCACAACTTGCCGCGCTCGATCGTGAACTCGACATCCTGCATTTCTTTGTAATGCGCTTCAAGCTTGTTGCAGATGTTCACGAAGTCCTCATAGGCTTCGGGCAACTCCTCTTCCAGCATGGCGATCGGCTTGGTGTTGCGGATGCCGGCCACCACGTCCTCGCCCTGGGCGTTCAGCAGGTAATCCCCGAAGAGCACCTTCTCGCCCGTGGCGGGGTCGCGCGTGAATGCCACCCCCGTGCCCGAATCCTCGCCCATGTTGCCGAAAACCATCGTGACCACGTTGACAGCGGTTCCCAGGTCATGGCTGATGCCGGCCGCGTTGCGGTAGTCGACCGCCCGCTTGCCGAACCAGGATTTGAAGACCGCCTCGGTGGCCAAGCGGAGCTGATCATATGGCTCCTGAGGAAAATCAAAGCCCTTGTGCTCCTTGATTACCTGTGTGAAAGTCTCAGTAAGCGCCTTCCAGTCCTCGGCTGTGAGCTCGGTGTCCAGCTTGAAGCCCTTCTTTGCTTTGAAGGCCTCGAGTGGCTCTTCGAAGGCCTCATCCGGAATGCCTAAGACCACGGAGCCAAACATCTGCACCAGACGGCGGTAGGCGTCATAAACGAAGCGGGGATCACCGGTGAGCTCGATCATGCCCCCGGCAGTTTCATCGTTCAACCCGATATTCAGGACGGTGTCCATCATGCCCGGCATCGAGAACTTGGCGCCTGAGCGGCAGGAGACAAGCAGGGGATTCTTGGGATCCCCGAAGACCTTCCCGGTCTTCTTCTCCACCGCCTTCATGGCCTCCAGCACCTGCTCCCACATCCCCTCCGGGAACTTCTCTCCCGCTTTGAGATAGGCATTGCAGGCTTCGGTTGTGATGGTGAAACCCGGGGGGACGGGCACGCTGATGCGCGTCATCTCCGCCAGGTTAGCGCCCTTCCCGCCCAGTAGGGCGCGCACGCCTTCCCAGGAGCCAGCCTTCTTCTCGGCCTGATCGACTTCATCGAAGAGATAGACCCATTTCTCTGCCATGTTTCCTTCCCTCGTAGATGGGTTCAAGTCGCTGACATGACCACGCCGCGCCCGCGACGCTCGCGGCCACGGCGCTTACAGGGCTTTATGATAACGTATTTCGCCGAGGTTGGGGAGAGATAACCGGGGGCCGGCCCCGAAACGCTAAACGGCCTCCTTGGGGATGCCCACAAGAAGCTCGCCCCCCTCCACCCGCACGGGGTAGGCGGGTATGTCCACCACCGCCGGCAATGTGAGCGCCTTTCCAGTGCGCAGGTCGAAGCGGGCGCCATGACGCGGGCACTCCACCTCGTGATCCAACACTTCCCCCTCGCCCAACGGCCCGTCATCATGCGAGCAGAGATCGGCGATGGCGAAGTATTCACCCGCGAGGTTGAAGACCACGATGGCCTTGCCGTCGATCTCGAGGAAGAGCCGCTCCCCACTGGGAACTTCATCCGCCGAGGCCACGGCAATGAATTCGACTTCATTCTCAGGATAGGCGACGTAGTTGTACATGACCCGCCCCATGAAAATCCGCCGGACGGTGCCGGCGGTTCTGGATTCTCTCCACTCGATGCCTCAGGAAGTCAGTTCCTCCTCCAGCGACTCGAGTCCATAGACCCCGGCTTTGAGCACCTTCAAGGAAAGCAAGGCGCACTTCAGACGCACCGGCCCGAGCTCGATGCCAAGCATTTCTATGATGTCTTCTTTGGATAGAGAGCGGATCTCCTCCAGGCTCTTGCCCATAATCGATTCGGTGAGCAGGTCGGCGCTCGCGATCGAGATCGCGCAACCCTTGCCCGAGAAAGCCGCCTCCGTAACGATCCCCATTTCGTCCACACGCAGGTCGATGCGGATTTCATCGCCGCACAGCGGGTTGTCGTCCTGATAGGAATAGTCGTGGGGATCGAGCGTCCCTTGCATGCGCGGGTTCTTGTAGCGGTCTATGATCAATTCACGATAGAAGTCATCCATGGGGCTCAGCTTTCTTGAATTGCGGCTATGCGCAGGGGCGCTAGGCCTGGAAGATTTCCTTCACCCGGTAGAGCGCCTCAATCAGCCGGTCAACCTCATCGAAGGTGTTGTAGATGTAGTAGGACGCTCGCGTCGTGGCCGGAATGCCGAAGCGCAGATGCACAGGCATGGCACAATGATGCCCGGCGCGCACCGCAATGCCGGCGTCATCCAGGATGTGAGCCACATCATGCGGGTGCAAACCCTCCATGGTGAAGGAGGTGACGGCGCCTTTCTGATCCGCGCCTGGGCCGTAGACGCGAACCCCGGGCACCTCTTCCAGGCGCTCGAGCGCGTAGGCGGTAAGCGCCTGTTCGTAGGCATGCACTGCCTCCATCCCAATGCCCTCCAGGTAATCGATGGCGGCTCCGAAGCCGATCCCCTCCGCGATGGGGGGTGTGCCGGCCTCGAATTTCCAGGGCAAGTCGTTCACCGTGAAGCCGCCCAGCTCCACACGCTTGATCATATCGCCCCCGCCCAGGAAGGGCGGCATCTCCCGCAACAGCTCCTCCCGCCCATAGAGCGCGCCGATGCCCGTCGGGCCAAGCATCTTATGGGCCGAGAAGGCCAGGAAATCGACCCCCAACGCCTGCACATCCACCGGGATATGAGGGACGGATTGGGCCCCATCAACGAGCACCACCGCCCCGGCCTGCTTCGCCCGCGTCGCCATCTCCGCGATAGGATTGATCGTGCCCAGCATATTAGACATCTGCGTCAGCCCCACCAGCTTTGGCTCTTGGCCCAATAGGCGCTCAAAGGCCTCCATATCCAGGAGACCCTCTTCGGTCACGGGGACGAAGTCCAGCTCGATCCCCATTTCCGCCGCCAGCATCTGCCAGGGCACGATGTTCGAGTGGTGCTCCATTTCAGTCAGCAGCACCCGGTCGCCCTCCTTCAGATTGGCTCTCCCCCAGGTCCGGGCCAATAAGTTCAGCGCCTCGGTGGTGTTGCGAGTGAAGATGACCTCCCGCCAGGAGCCAGCGCCGACGAAGCGCGCAATCTTGCGCCGCGCCGATTCATATCTTTCTGTCGCCTCTTCGGCCAGGCGGTGGATGCCGCGGTGGATGTTGGCATTCTCATGCCGGTAGTATTGATCCATGGCCTCGATGACCGGCAGCGGCTTCTGAGAGGTGGCGGCGTTATCGAGGTAGACCAAGCGTACGCCGGGACGAGTCTCACGGGCCAGGATGGGGAAATCGGCCCGAATGCGCTCGATGTCGATAGCATGGGTATCTTCTCGAAGGGGCATGGGGTTTCCTTTGATGGTTCACTTCCGGCGCCGTCGCCGCCGGGAAGCCGGTCGGATGGTGTCGCTGCCATGCTGCGTCCAGAGCACGCGATCCGGGACCATCCAGCCATCCGTCAGATAGACATCCTCGGTAAACTGCACTGCAACCATCTTCTCGTCAACCTGCACAACAACCCCCTGAAGCCAATCACGGACCCGCTTACCATCGCGGTCGTGATCGCAATAAACTTCCACAACATCCCCGACTTTGAAGCGCGCCTGCCGGGTGAAATCTACCGTCGGGCTGGGCTCTTTCTTGGTCATCATCTTGCTCGTTCTCCATCTGCTCTGGGCGCGACGGCATATTGTACGTCCTAAGCCCGCCGCGCGCCAAGTTTTGCATCGATCAACGCTTCAAACCTACGCCGCACAGCCTCAAAGGGAATGCGCTCCATGATCGGCGAGAAAAATCCGTCTACCACCACGCGCTCGGCTTCCATACGCGGCAAGCCGCGTGTCATCAGGTAGTAGACCGGCTCCTGCTCGATCTGGCTCACCGTCGCCCCGTGCGTGCAGCGCACATCGTCGGCCAGAATCTCGAGGCCTGGGATCGAGTCGGCCCGGGCATGCTTGCTAAGCAGCAGGTTGCGGTTGGCCTGGTAGCCATCCGTCTTCTGCGCGCCGGGCGCCACGTAGATCATGCCCTGCCACACCGAGCGGCTGTAATCCACCAGCGCGCCCTTATAAAGCAGGTCTGAGGTGGTTTGGGGTGCCAAATGGTTCTGCTGCGTATCATGATCTAGATGCTGGCGGTCGCTGGTGAAATAGAATCCCGAAATGCGCCCTTCGGCGCCCTCCCCCGCAAGGTCCAGATCGCTGAAGGACTTGGTAAGGCGGCTGCCCACGGCGCCAAATACCCAATCCAGCCTGGCGTCCCGATCAAGGCGTGCCCTCTCATGCGTGAAATTCCAAACGTGCCCCCCCAATGTTTGTAGCTCAACCAGCTTCAGTTGGGCCTCCGGCCCCAAATGGACCTCCACCAGGCCTGCATGCACCGCACCGCCATCCGGCGAGGTCGGCGAAGCGTTCTCATACACCAGTGTGGCCGAGGCGCCCTCTTCCATCACTACCAACAGCCGGCTGAAGAAGGCCCCCGAGTCGATCGGCGCCCAGAAGATGGCATGCAACGGTTGTTTTATCTGCATGCCCTTGGGAACATAAAGCAGCGCGCCGTCTCCCGCCATGGCAGCTGCCAGTGCCGCAAACTTGCCTGCTTCGGGCTCAACCAGACCCCCGGCGTACGCCTCCAGCAGACCGGGATACTCGCGGACGGCCGTGGCCCAATCGGAAAACACCATCCCACCCCCGAGCGCAGCTTCCCCGCGGCGCTCGCTCTCCAGGCCCGGCCTGAGCACCAGCAGGGCCCCATGTGTATCGGCGGCCAGCGGCTCGAGCAGCGCCGGCTCTACCGGCTCGGGCTTGGCCGTTTGCGAATGCGCCTCTTCCGCAGGCAACGCCCGGATGTCTGTGCGGCGCCAGGCCTCCTCCTTCGTGGAGGGCATCGGCAGCGATCGATAGGTCTCGAACGCCTGCAGCCTCGCCTCAGCCAGGGGCGTGGGCTCGTTCAACCTCGCCGAAACCCGCTTCACGTCTTCGGCGGTGATGGGGAGCTCGGCTGCAAGATCTCTGCGGAGCACACGCGCTCCGCGCTGGGTCACCTTGGTTGTCATGCTGCTCGCTTTCTTCATGGATGAGAGCAGATCCTGGGTCCGCTGGCTCAGCCGATGGATCCCTCCATCTGCAATTGAATAAGCCGGTTCATCTCCACGGCGTATTCCATAGGCAATTCCTTTACCAGCGGCTCGATGAAGCCCGAGACCACCATGGTGATGGCCTCCTCCTCCGAGAGCCCCCGGCTCATCAGGTAGAAGAGCTGCTGCTCGCCCACCTTGCTCACCGAGGCCTCGTGGCCGATGCTGACCCGGTCCTCGTCGATTTCGATGTAGGGGTAGGTATCGGAGCGTGAGTGCTCATCCAAGAGCAACGCATCACAGACCACATTCGACCGCGAGTCGCTCGCGCCGGCATGCACTTTCAGCAGGCCCCTATACGAAGCCCGGCCGCCGCCCTTGCTGATCGACTTGGAGGTGATCTTGCTCGTCGTGTGGGGTGCCGCGTGGATGACCTTGCCACCCGTATCCTGATGCTGATGCTCGGTGGCGAAGGCCAGCGAGAGGATCTCGCCCCGCGCCCCTGGTTCCATCAGGTAGCATGAGGGGTACTTCATCGTGAGCTTGCTCCCAAGATTTGCATCCACCCACTCATGGGAGGCATCCTGGTACACCATCGCCCGCTGGGTAACCAGGTTGTAGACATTCATCGACCAATTCTGGATGGTCGTATAGCGGCTGCGGGCGCCGCGCTTAACCACGATCTCGATCACACCGCTGTGGAGGCTGTCGGTGGTGTAGGTCGGCGCCGTGCAGCCCTCGACGTAGTGCACCTGCGCGCCTTCATCCACAATGATCAGCGTGCGCTCGAACTGCCCGATATTGGCCACGTTCAGTCGGAAATAGGCCTGCAAGGGCAGGTCCACATGCACGCCGGGCGGGATATATACAAAGGACCCACCGGACCATACGGCGCTGTTAAGCGCTGCGAACTTGTTGTCCGTGTAGGGGATCACTGTGCCGAAATACTCCCGGAAGAGGTCAGGGTGCTGACGCAGACCATCCTCAATGGAGAGGAAGATCACCCCTTGCTTCTCGAGGTGCTCAAGCACGCTGTGATAGACCATCTCGCTCTCGTACTGAGCGCCCACGCCCGCCAGGAACTTCTGCTCGGCTTCGGGGATCCCCAGCCGGTCAAAGGTCTGCTTGATTGTGTCGGGCACATCGTCCCAGGAGCGGCCTTCCATCTCGGCTGGCTTGACGTAGTAGTAAATATGATCCAGATCAAGCTGGCTGAGGTCGCCGCCCCAAGTGGGCATCGGTCGTTCCAGGAAGTGTTCCAGCGCCTTCAGCCTGAACTCGAGCATCCATTCGGGCTCAGCCTTCATGGCCGAGATCTGACGCACGACCTCCTCGTCCAGGCCTTTGCGGGTTTTGAAAACCGAAACATCCTGGTCGCTGAAGCCGTAGCGGTACTCGTCGATACCTTCCAGATTCTCCAAATCCGAGGGTGCGGACATCTACCAGCTCCCTGTGCAACCGTCCCGCCAGCTAGGCGCGGCCGTTCGCCTTCTCGCGCAACCAGTCGTAGCCATGCTTCTCGAGGTGTTCTGCCAGATCCGCGCCGCCGGATTCAACAACGCGGCCATCCAGCATGATGTGCACAAAATGCGGCTTAATGTAGTTCAGGATGCGCTGATAGTGGGTGATGATCAGAACTCCAAGGTCCGGCCCAGCTAGTGAGCTCACACCTTCGGCGACGATCCGCAGGGCGTCGATGTCCAGGCCTGAGTCGGTCTCGTCCAAGATGGCGATCTTGGGTTCAAGCGTCGCCAGTTGCAGGATCTCGGCCCGCTTCTTCTCACCGCCGGAGAAGCCATCATTGAGATAACGTCCCGCGAACTCATGGTCCATCTCGAGCAGGTCCATCTTTTCCTTGAGGAGCTTCCGGAACTCGGGGATGGAGATGCCCTTGTCCTCGGAGTTCTCGGCCTTTCGGCGGGCGTTAATCGCCATTCGCAGGAAGTTCGCCACCGAGACACCCGGAATGGCCACCGGGTATTGAAAAGCCAGGAACAAGCCCAGGCGCGCCCGCTCATCCGGGTCCATGCCGACCAGGTCTTGCCCCTTGAAGAGAATCTGCCCCTTAGTCACTTCGTATGCGGGGTGGCCCATCAGGGTGTTCGCCAAGGTCGATTTTCCCGTGCCATTCGGGCCCATCAGCGCGTGCACCTCGCCCTGCTGGACGACCAGATCCACGCCCTTCAATATTGGGTTGTCGTCCACGGTCACGTGCAGATCACGGATTTCGAGTGCTTCCGTCATGCAAAGTCCTCCAGCAGCCGGACGCTGCGAATCTTGCCCACAGGCATAGGTTGTAATTATAGCACCAAGCCGCTTCAGGTGTCAATATTTGTCAGAAATATCAGAAATATTTGCGGGGATCATGGCGCGGCATGGTCGCATAATATTGATAAATATCAGAATTATTGACACCCTCTGCCCGTCATGCTATACTGCGCACGACATGACCTCAGGCACGCGCGATCTCATCATCCGGACCCTACGCAGCAGAGGCCGCTGCACGGTGAAGGAACTGGCCGAGGCAGCCGGCATCTCGCCGGTCTCGGTGCGGCACCATCTGGCGAGCCTCCAGGCGGACGGTCTCATCCAACTGGATGAGGTGCGTCATGGCGTGGGACGTCCGCGGCACGAGTTCTCGCTGACCGAGCAGGCACTCGAACTGTTCCCCAGCCGCTACTTACGGCTCACCAGCCGGCTGCTGGATGAGATCAAGGGGAGCTTCTCGGAGGAGTACGTGGAGGGGCTTCTCTCAAGCGTGGCCGATGCCATGGCTGCCGATTGCACCGCCCAACTCCAGGGCCTACCGCTCGAGGAGCGTCTCGTCCGGCTGGCAGAGCTGCTCGACGAGGAGGGCTTCGCGGCCGAGATCGAACGCCGTGGTGAAGATGTGATCATCCGCGAGCTCAGCTGCCCCTATCTGCACATCGGCCAGGAGCACCCCGAAGTCTGCCTCATCGGCCAGTCCTTCATTGCCAAGGCCCTCTCCTTGCCGGTCGAGCGGGTGCGCTGCGTGCTCGACGGCGATGCGCATTGCGCCTTCACCGTGCAAATCGAAGAGGCGGCATCAGGAGAGTCGCATGACGGATGACATCGAGGCCGCCCAGACGATCTGGGAGGCCGATTCCACCCACCCCGAGAAGGCCGAACTCCTGCGCCAGGCTCTGCGGGAGGTAGTCGATCCCGAACTTGGCCTGAACATCATCGAACTGGGGCTGGTGCGCAACGCCGCTATCGAGGGGGACCACCTGAGGGTGAAGATGATCCTCACCACCCCCTTCTGCCCCTACGGCCCAGCCTTGCTCGACATGACGCGCGTCAAGGCCGAGGAGGCCACAGGCCTCCAAACCCGTGTCGAGATGGGCATGGAGATGTGGGATCCCTCCATGATGGAAGAAGGCGCGGGCGCCGACTGGGGGCTCTTCTAGGCCGCTCGAATCCCAACAGGATCGAAGACAGAGAAACTGCGGTGCAAGAACACCGAGCAGTCGGGGCGAGTTTCAAACCCGCCTCTGCCCAAAGTGTCGCCACATGCACAGGGCCACACTTCAGGTGCGCGCAAGGACGTTCAGGGGGCCACTAGGCCTTCGTCGGCTCGCGGCCGGATTTTGCCTCCCGCCGCAGGCTAAGAATCCCCAGCAACCCGATCCAGCCGACCAGGATTCGCAGCAGCAGCCCCAGGAAACTAAAAAACATCAGCACACCCGTGGCACCCACGACGATGAACATCCACGGATTCAGGGCTCGCTCACCGCGATAGGTCACAAGTCGCGCTTGAAGCCTCCGCAGGAAGGTCTCGCTCGGCTCAACCGGTACGAGCACATCCGTCAGCAAGGCCTCAATCTGATGGGGTGTCCAACGCTTCGTCATCACTCAACCCCCAGATCCAACTCAAAAGGTTTTCGCAGCCTAGCGCTTCGCCTCTCGCTCGATCGCCCGGACCTCGTCCCGCAAGGCGTTCAGCGTTCGGTGATAGAGGCTCTTGATGGCGCCTTCGGTGCGCCCCATGACTTTCCCGATCTCGGCGTTCGACATGCGCTCGACGAACTTCAAGATCAGTAGCTCCTGCCGCTCCGGAGGCAACCGCCGAATCGCCGCCAGCAGCAGGTCCTGCTCCTCATGGGCGATGGCCTCCAGCTCGGGGTGCTCAGAGGCGCCCCCGGATAGCACGCTCTTCTCCAAGGGAACCACCGGACGCCGGCTGCGGTCTCTATGCCAGTTCGCCACTAGATTGTGGGCGATGCGGTAGAGCCAGGCCGTGAACGGAACGCCTTTGTCTTCAAAGGTGGGCACATGCCTTAGCGCCCGCATGAACACTCTGGCTGTCAAATCTTCGGCGTCCTGATGATTGCCCGTTCGATAATAGATGTAGTTGTAAATTTGCCGCACATGGCGGGCGTACAGCTCGCCAAAGGCCGCCGGATCCTCCGCCGCTCGACGCACCAATTCCATCTCATCGATGGGATCCGATCCCTGCGACTTGGACCCTCGCGCCATGCCCCTCACACCTTGAAACACCGATAGCCGGCATTCGTTTCCCTGCCCAGGATTAGACAGGTCTCTGCCAGAGCCGGGAAGAGTATAGCACGCGCCCGCCGCCACCCAGGTGCTATAATGCCTGTCCCATATGATGCGCCCGCTGATCGCTTTCGACCTCGAAACCACCGGGCTTGACCCGGCCCGCGACGCCGTGATTGAGATCGGCGCCGTGCGCTTCCGCGGCGATCGCGTCGAAGCCGAATGGTCCACGCTGATCAACCCTGGACGGCCGCTGCCCAACCCCATTATCGAGCTCACCGGCATCAACGATGAAATGCTCGCCCAAGCGCCACGCATTACCGAGGTCCTGGACGACTTGCATGCCTTCGTCGGCGACCTGCCCATCCTGGGCCACAATATCCCCTTCGACCTGGCCTTCATGAGCCGGCGAGGGCTGTTCGAGTCAAATGCCTTTCTGGATACCTACGACTTAGCCTCGGTTCTTCTTCCTGCTGCAGGCCGCTACAGCCTGCGGGCGCTCGCCCAGTCGCTGAGTGTGCCCATCCGGGAATCCCATCGCGCCCTGGAGGACGCCCACACCACCCGGCTGGTCTTCCTCCGGCTATACAAAAGGGCGCTGGAGATCCCTGGACCCATCCTGGAGGAGATCACCCGGCTGGGCGAGGAGATCGAATGGGGCGCCGGCTGGATCTTCGATGAAGCCTACCGCGAGCGCCGGCAGCGTGGCGAGAAGTTTCAGACCCCCGAGGAGAGCGGCTTGCGGTTGTTCCAGCCCCCTCCCAAGCCGCAGCCCCCGCTAAGCCCCAGCCCACAGCCGCACTCGCTGGACTCCGAGGAAGTGGCTGCCATCTTCGAACCCGGCGGAGCGCTGGCCAAGGCCTTCGAAGGCTACGAGAACCGCCCCCAGCAGGTGACGATGGCACGCGCCATCGCCGAAGCACTCTCCCGGAGCCAGCACCTGCTCGTCGAGGCCGGAACCGGCACCGGGAAATCGCTCGCGTACCTGGTCCCGGCCTTCCTATGGGCGCATGCAAACGGCCGTCGGGTGGTCATCTCGACCAACACCCTCAACCTCCAGGATCAACTCATCCATAAGGACATCCCAGACCTGGCACGGGCCCTCAAGCTCGAACTCCGGAGCGCCGTGCTCAAGGGGCGCGGAAATTACCTCTGCCCGCGCCGCTTTCAAGCCTTGCGCCGCCTGGGCCCCCGATCGCCCGAGGAAATGCGCTTGCTTGCCAAGCTCTTGCTCTGGCTTTCTCAGGGCGGAATCGGGGACCGAACGCAGCTCAACCTCCCGCCCGCCGAAGCCGCCATCTGGGCGCGCCTCTCGGCCGAGGATGAAGATTGCACGCTCGAGACCTGCGCCTCACAGGCTGGAGGAACCTGCCCATATTATCAGGCGCGGCTGGCGGCGGAGAGCGCGCACGTGGTCATCGTCAACCACGCCCTGCTGCTTGCAGATATTGCCGTCGGGCAACGCGTGATCCCTGAATATGAGTACCTGATCGTGGACGAAGCCCACCATCTGGAGAGCGCCACGACGAACGGGTTGAGCCTGCGGGTAACCCAGGCCGAGATCCAGCGCGTCTTCCGAGATTTGGGAGGCCGGGGACGGGGCCTGCTGCGCCAGATCCTCGAGCTGGCCCGTAAGCGGCTTCCACCGGAAAACCTGCCCCAGGTAGAGGCCGCCATCCAGACCATATCCGATCGAACCGAGCGGTGCAACGATCTGGCGGCAACCTTGTTCGATAACTTGGCCGGTTTTCTATCCGATGCGCGCGAGGGCAAGCAGGTCAGTCCTTATGGGCAACAGCTGCGGATCCTGCCCGCAACTCGCACTCTGCCGGAATGGCAAAAGGTCGAAATCGCCTGGGAAGATCTGCGCGCGCCGCTGGGCGCCATGATCCAGGAGCTCCGCCAGTTGGGTGAGGACCTGGAGAGCCTGCACGCCGCCGGAATTGAGGCAGCCGAAAACCTGGCCGTCGCAACCCGCATCGCCCGCCGGAGCCTGGATGACATCTTCACCCAGCTCGATCATATGCTCTTCGAGCCTGACCCCGGCGAGATCTACTGGATCGAGGTCCATCCCATCTCGAAGCGCATCTCGCTGCATGCCGCTCCGCTGGAGGTGGGGCCGCTGGTCGAGCGTCACCTTTGGAATGAGAAGGAATCGGTCAT
>Ga0190359_1001527_pt1 | contig 14521 bp, 12 predicted proteins | sample 48721823_MG_FD_161269 | JGI IMG/M metagenome (GOLD analysis project Ga0190359, IMG submission 161269) | Hydrothermal vent microbial mat bacterial communities from Southern Trench, Guaymas Basin, Mexico - 4872-18-2-3_MG | ecosystem: Environmental > Aquatic > Marine > Hydrothermal vents >... | reverse complement strand
TGGTAAAAGTCTTCACATCCACCGCTTCATTATCAGCACCTACAGCCAGGACCTCGAAGGTATACACACCGTCAGTCACATTGTTTCCCTCATTGTCTGTGCCATCCCACCTAATGGATTGTTCACCTGACCTCAAGGGGCCGACTCCCAGCCTCTTTACCAGATTACCGGCGGAATCATATATATTCACAAAAACAGCGCTTGCATCCCCTCCCAGCTCAAAACGAATATCATCTGATACGCCATCGCTCAAATGTATGGAATTACCTGCGGCCTTAACGGTTCTGCCGATAAAGGACAGTGCCTGGGAATTGTTTAACGAGGCCTGAGATACACGCAGGTCTCTCAGATTCTCATTGATGTTCTGTAGCTGTTCCAACGAGCTGAATTGAGCAAGCTGGGCGGTAAACTCGGTACTTTCCATAGGCTTAAGGGGATCCTGTGACTTGAGCTGAGTAATGAGAAGGTACAAGAAGTCATCTCTTCCAAGGATGTGGGCCTTTGGAGTAGTTAACTCACTACCAGTCATTTTCACTGTATCCAATCCAGCAATAGACACCTTTTGATCACCCCCTTCCTTTACGCGAATCCCTTCAGGCAAAAAAGTCGATTAGATTTATGCCTGCTCCTTGTTCTAAAAATTGATCTGTTTCTCCCCTTTCCTCAGGCAGAACACTGTCCGCCTCCTTATCACGGGTTCCCTCTTCTATTCCTGAAAATAAAGGACCGTGATATTCCTCACCATATTGGTCTGAATCATGCGCAACAAAGACACCAAAATCATCTATCTCCAATCCATGATTCTGAAGGGCTGCCCTGAGATCATTGAGATTACTCTCAATGATACCCTTCACCAACGGGGATTCTGTTATGATCCTTACCATTACCTGATGATTTTCAGTTGAAACCCTTATACCCAATCTCCCAAGGATTTCGGGTTTGAGGGCTATTTTGATACTCCTCTGACCGCCCTTCAGGCTCGGTACCCACTTTTCAACTATCTGGGTCAAGACCTCGCCTTGAATCGATCTCTGGAATGGATCAACATCGTTTCCGGGTATAAGACTCCTGGAAAGTCTGTCAGAAGATTGGCTTCCCAAAAGGGCCTCATGACCAAGATGGCTCCTGTGAGGACTCTTCAGTTCCGTGAATAGGTCTTCAGTATCTCGACTATCCAATCCTAACCTTGACCCTGCACCAGTGTCTTCAAATCCTGAGTCTATACCAGGTCTGTCTACAACGCCCTTTGGCTCAAAAGAATCAACGTCAAACCTGAACACTATTTCCCCGTGACCCGGACTGCCTTTCGCCACCGTCTTTCCATCATCACCAGATACCTTCGGCATTTGTTCACTTGATAGCATCCCCAAAAGACTTTTCTCAGGAGTCGGTCTCCTCCAACTATCCTTTCTAAATCCTAATCCGAATCCTGATAAGAGGTCCCTCCCCGTAAACATCCCCTCTTGAGTCATGCCAACTTTTTCACTAAGGACGCTTGGCACGCTCAGCTTTTGGTCTGAAGTCGTTTCCCTTCCTTGCTCAATTCCGCCTTCTAACTTCTTCAGACCAAGTCTGACTCCTGACAAATCTTTTCTGCCAGCAGATCTATCATCTCGATTTACTGACACCCTTTCAGTTGATTCATCAGAACCCTGAGAAGTCACATTCAATTCGACGGGATCTCCTTCTAACTCCCCTAAGGAGTTTGCCTCTGTAACATTTTTGTCTGAATTCGTTCCTCCTGCTTTCTCAACACCTCCTTGCACGCCCTGTAAGACCACTGATGATCTCAATAGATGGTCCTTCTGAGCAACCCTCTCCTCTTGATTCACCGCCGCTCCTTCAGTGGCTCTATCAGAAATTTGAAAAATTTTAGTCAACTTTGGGGAATCAGCCTCTAACTCTTTTAAAAGGCCTACCTCTGTAACATTTTTGTTTGGATTCGCTCCTCCTTTCTCAATGCCTTCTTCTGCCTCCCTCAGATCACCCCTGTACCCCCATAAGAAATAATTAGGAGCAACCTCATCATCTAAACTTATGGGTAATCTTAAATTTGATTCCTGACTATCAACCAGTGACTCCACCGCTTCTTTAATGACCGCTGTCTTCCCAGTACAACTATTTTCTAAGTCTCTCAAAAAGTCCCAAATTGAATTTGCTCTATCTATTGACTCCTTCTTGTATGACGCTGGCAGAATAAGGCGCCCTGACTGAGTTAACATCAGGCCATTCAGAATTTCTGTAATGGTAGAAAGAAAATTTACATCTTCTCTGTTTAGGGCTTCAATCCGCCTAAAGATCTTGCAAATTGGAGAAATTTCGTCTGGATCTTGCAAGGTAATAAAATCTGTTTGCATCTCTCTATTTCCCCACTTATTTTTTATGCCTGCACTGTCCGGTGGAATCTGTTGATAGCCGCCTCATCCAAAAAATCCAATTCCTTTTTTGTCAACTGTTGTCTGAATGTCTTCCACTCCTTCTCCTTTAGTTTCTCCAGCGTTTTCCTGTTTTTCATAGCCTCAATCAAGGCCTCGCGTTTTTGATCAAGCTCCTTCTCAACCTCTAGAACCTTCTCTCTCTGTTTTTCAAGATCCCTTGACAATCGCTCAATAAACCTAACGTACAGTAACATCTCAGAGATGGTGATACTCTCCTCCCGTTTTTGTTGCAGCTTTCTTAGAAATCTGTCTTTAGTCCTTTTGTAAGTTCGAAGTTTCCTCTTTTCTTCAGCCAGCGATTTCTTAAACACCGCCAGTTCTTTCTGGAGGTTTTCTTCTATCAATTTTCGCTGGTTCAAAACCGGTTCCAGACTGAATTTGTACATGGCAATCTTAAGACTACTCATTGAATAGGGTTTCGAGTTCTTCCAGGCTCTCCTCAAAGGTGACATTCTCTTCGATACCCTGTCTTAGATATCTGTTTACTCTTTCGATCATCTTGATAGCATAATCAATCCGGGGGTTACTGCCAGCCACATAAGCCCCGATATTTATCAAATCCTCCGCCTTCCGGTAGGTGGCCAGTATCTCTCTGAGCCTGCTGGCGTTTTGTCTATGTTCCTTGCTTGTAATATCAACCATTACCCGGCTTATGCTGCCAAGTATATCAATCGCAGGGTAATGGTTTTGCACAGCGAGATCTCTGCTCAGGATAATATGTCCATCCAGTATTGATCGCACCGCATCAGCGATAGGCTCGTTCATATCGTCACCTTCAACCAGCACGGTATAAAGGCCGGTAATTGTGCCGTGATTGGAAGAGGTCCCTGCCCTTTCCAGTAACCTCGGCAGCATGGTAAAAACAGAGGGCGTATATCCTTTTGTGGTGGGTGGCTCTCCGAGGGCAAGTCCCACCTCCCTTTGCGCCATGGCAAATCGGGTTACCGAGTCCATCATGAGCATCACGTGCTTCCCCTGATCACGAAAGTACTCGGCGACGGCAGTAGCAACAAAAGCCCCTCTCATTCTGATCAACGGTAGATGGTCCGAAGTGGCAACAACCACCACAGATCTCTTCAACCCCTCCTCTCCGAGCTCTTTTATAATGAAATCATTTACTTCCCTGCCTCTCTCCCCGATTAGGGCTATCACATTAATGTCAGCCGTAGTTTTGCGAGCGATCATACCCAAAAGAACACTCTTACCTACCCCTGATCCTGCAAAAATGCCCATTCTCTGGCCGCATCCTATGGTCAGAAGACCATTAATAGCCCTGATCCCTACATCCAGAGGCTGGTTGATCCTTTTTCTCAAAAGAGGATTGATAGGGTTTGCGTAAATAGGGTATTCCCTATCCACTGGAACTGGACCCTTTCCGTCAATTGGATTCCCGAGGCCATCGATTACTCTTCCCAAAAGCCCTTGTCCCACACCTATGGAAGCCTTCTGTTCTTTGGCCACGACCCGACTTCCCGGCCCTATTCCCCTGATCTCCTCCAGGGGCATAAGCAACACCCTGTTGTCTCTGAACCCCACAACCTCCGCCTTTGCCTTGGGCATATCTCCTTTGGGATAGATATCACATATCCCTCCAAGCCTGGATACTGGTCCACGGGCCTCTGTCACCAAACCTACAACCTTGGTCACCTTTCCATTGGCACTTATAGGACTTGAAGCCTCCAGGATGAGATGGTATTTTTTTAAGTAGATAACCGAACCCATTTCTGGCATTTAACCCCTGAATCTTGATTTTTGAAGCTCTGATTTGAATGCCTCTTCCACCACGCGAAGCTGTCTTTCAATCCTCGCATCTATATCACCCAAATTGGTCTCTATAACACATCCACCATTGAGAATTGTCTCGTCCTCTTCAAAGGTGATACTCTCGATATTATCAACCAGATTTGAAAAGTGAAACTTGGCATTTTTTATAAACTCCAAGTCAGAAGGATTCATTCTAATTTTGATCTTCTCATGATCCACCACCTTTTTGAGGGCCTCCTTGATGACACTCAAAACAACTTCTTTATTTATGGAAACTTCGTGACATACAATCTTTCTCGCTATTGCCAGAGCGAGCTCCACCATCTCTCTTTCAGCGTTCAGGGAAATCTCTTTCTTTATTTTATCCAGTTCCAGAAGGGCCTGACGAAAATCATTCAGGATCAGTTCGAGTTTTTTCTTCGCCGATTCAAAACCAGCCCTTTCCCCCTGCGTGAAACCCTCAATATAAGCGCGTTCTTCAATGTCTCTGGCCTTTTCTTTTATCCCTTCAATATATTCTCCATTTTCCTGAGGCCTTTCTGATATATCTGGAGCAGGGGCACTATTCTCTTCAAAATCAATACGTCGAAAACTATCCTCTGTCCCCGATCCCTCTCCGTCTCTTGATGAATTTGCAATGGGAATGTCCGGGAAATAGTAAAGCTTCAATTTATCATCCTGGCACAATCGATCGCTTTTAATGATCCTATCCAATGAGTTCTTCTCCTCTACGTCCACTGATTATTAGTTCCCCTTTGGTTTCCATATCCTGGATTATCTTTGTGATGGTCTGCTGTGCATCTTCTACCTCTCTCATCCTGACGGCCCCCATTACCTCCATCTCTTCCCTCAACATCTCGCTTGCTCTCTCTGACATATTCCGAAAAATCTTTTCCCTTACCTCTTCAGAAGCCGCCTTCAAGGCTATTGCTAATTCTCTTGTCTCCACCCTTCTTAGCACCTTCTGTAATCCCCTATCGTCAACCAGCCTTAGATCTTCAAATGTGAACATCCTCTGCTTTATTTGGTCGGCAAGTTCTGCATCGACCTCCTCAATCTCATTCAAAATCAACTCCCCTGAAATTTGATCTGCCTGATTTAATATCTCTGCCAGGCGATTTACCCCACCCGCCACCTGAGGCACAAAAGCGTCCTTTTTCTTCAGGACATCCTCAAAGACCTTATCTATCTCTTCAACCATCCCCGGCAATACCTTATCCAGATTCGCAATCCTGAACGCCACATCAGTCTTTATTTCGTCAGGCAGTTTAGACAGGACCTCACCTGCCACCCCGGTCTTAAGATGAAGAAGAATTATGGCGATCGTCTGAGGATGTTCGTCCTTGATCAGTTCGATGAGGTCTTCTCCTGCTAATGTTTGAAGGATCTTTAAATTCGACGATTCTGAAGTTGAACTGAGAGAAGATTCCTCTGTCCTCTCCCCTCCCTCAGACAGAGGAAGGCTTCTTGGGTGACCGTCGCTTTCACGAGTTATCATTTCGATAAATTCCCTTGCCACCAGCTCGACCACGTCCGGTGATATCGTCCCCATTTGAGATAAATGACTCTCTATCAACTCTCTTTCGGTGCCATTTAGATATTTGAGAATCCGTTGTGATATCTCTTTACCCAAAGACTGAATAAGAATAGCAACCTTCAAAGACCCTGGGAGATCTTTAGGATTCATTCAATCTACACCCCTTATTTTCAAACCCCAATTGACCGTTTTCACTCAATTGGTTTTTACTCTTTCAGCCAGTTTCGCATCACTTGTACAGAGAATTCATCATTTCTCTTTATCATCTCCAATGCTCGATCTCTGAAAGGCAAGGCTTTCCTTCCCTCACCGTATTCTCTTTCAATCTCCTCAACAGTCTTGGGAAGTTGTCTAAATGTCTCCACCTCTTTGATTGTGGGGGTAGTCAACCATCGAACCACCGGCCGCACCACAAACATGAAGAAAAAAAATAGAAACATTGCCACAAAGCCATGTCTGGCGGATGGTAAATAGTGTCTTAGTTTCGAAAACCAGCCTTCCTCTATTATTGTCTTTTCCTCAGCTTCTGTCAGTTTTGCAGTTTCAAAGGGGATGTTGACAACTTCTACCTGGTCCCCTCTTTGAGCATCGAAATTCACCGCCCTTTTGACGATATTTTCAAGTTTTTTCATCTCTTCTTTGCTCCTGGGGAAATATTTCCAACTTTCCTTTGCTTCTTCTCCTTCTTTCTCAACTTTGACAGGCTTATAAGTTCCATCTACAACTACTGCTACTGATACTCTCTTGATTTTTCCCACAGGCTCTATTATATGGCTGGTCAATTTTCCTATCTCATAATTTACAGTTCGATCCTGTCTCTGAGATGCTGGACTCCCACCGATCATAGGGGATCCTGCCTGTCCTCCCGACATATTAGAAACTACACCGGGAATACCTACTGCAGCCGCCTGGGGTACATTCGAAACCGCCTTAGCAACTTGTTCGCTTCGGACCACTTTATTGTCAGGATCATACCTCTCTTCTGTCTTTTCGAGCCTCTTGAAATCCAGGTCACACGAGACCCTGACAATCGCCTTGTCAGGGCCCAGCGCTCTTTCCAGGATCGACTTTATTTTGTTCTCCAAGCCACTTTCCACTTTTTGTTGAAAATCTAACTGGTCGGAGCTAAGTTGTCCTATTGTGGATCTTTCTTTAAATCCTGCCAGCATGTTTCCGTAGTTATCCACTATTGTCACATTTTCTGGACTTAGACCAGAAACACTCGATGAAACAAGATGAACAATCCCTTGAACTTGCTCCTTGGTCAGCCATCTACCCCGACGAAGCTTCAGAATCACTGAAGCTGTGGCAGGTTCCTCTTTCTCAATAAACAAAGATTTTGAGGGCATAACGATGTGCACTCGCGAGCTTTCAACTTCAGCGAATCCATTGATTGTTCGGGCCAACTCTCCCTGCAATGCCCTCTGGTAGTTCACATTCTGGACAAATTCGGTCATTCCAAGCTTTGTGTTGTCAAAGATCTCGAAACCGACACCGCCCCCCTGGGGTAAACCCTGAGATGCCAGCTTCAATCTGGTCTCATATATTCGTTCCTTTGGAACCAAAATAGAATTTCCATTCGAAGAAATTCGATAAGGAATTTTCTGATCCTTCAATTCGGTCAATATTGCTCCAGCATCTTCAGGAGTTAAGTTAGAATAGAGAATCTCAAAATCCGGTCTGCCTGCCCATATCATCAAAAAGACAAAACCCATTATTGTGCCGCACACAAGGGTTAAGAGGGTAATTCTTTTGGCAGGGGGAAGACTCTTTAGTAATGCTTTTAGCTGCACGGCAAACTCATGTAGCGATTGTGGCATTTTTCTCCTTCCTCTTAGATCTGCATACGCATAATTTCTTCATAGGCTGCAATAATCTTATTACGCACCTGCATCATCAACTGGAAAGAGACTGATGCCTTCTCCAAAGCAATCATGGTGTGATGGATATCCTTTTCCTTACCGGTGGCAAGCTCCTTGATGGCCCCGTCTGCCTCCCTTTGGAGCTGATCCACCTCACTTATGGCACTCTCGAGCATCTCGCCAAAAGACCTTCCTTTTTCTTCTGGCGTCTGTTTCTTCCTGTTAGTGAAACTAAGTAATGGTTCTATACTATTTTGAAGACTAATCTCCTTCATAGCTACCGACCTATCTCCATGGCCTTTAAGGCCATTTTTTTGGTGGCGTTAATAGCAGCCACATTTGCCTCATAGCTCCGCGTGGCCGAAATCATATTTATCATTTCTTCTATAAGATTTATATTTGGCAGGGACACATATCCATTCTCGTCCGCGTCTGGATGCTGGGGGTCGTATTTTGAGCAGGGTGGTCTGGGATCATCTATGATTCCAATCACCTTCACCTCGCATAACTTGCCGAGCATCTGAGACTTCAACATACCTTGAAAAGACTTTGAAACCGGCCGAGCGGCAAAAACCACATCTTTTCTCCGGTAAGGTCCACCCTCCGCTGTACGGGTAGTATTAATATTGGCCAGATTACTGGCAATCACATTCATTCTGAGCCGCTGAGCGCTCAGTCCTGAAGAACTTATGTGCAGGGCGTCAAAAAAGTTCATCTCTACCTCCTGCCTCCCTGAATAGCATCTTTTAGCCCTTGAAATTTTTTAGAGAGAATCTGGGCCAGGGCATTATACATCAGGCTGTTTTCTGTTAGATCTGCCATCGCCCTATCAATATCCACAGAATTGCCATCCCCTCTCGAGCAGAATCGGGATATGGCAGAGGCCTCAGGCTCTACAGTATGCAAGGGAAGTTCCCTTACAGCAGCAATATGCCTGGGATGGGTTTTCTTAAGCCCTATATGTTTTTCTGAGCCCATCACCTTATCGAACTCTTCCTCAATAACCAGGTCAAAGGCCTTGTAATTAGGGGTATCCAGATTGGCGATATTGGAAACAATTAAGTTATGTTTTAGGGATCTGAGGTCTAAGGCCCTCTCCAAAACGGAAAATGTTTCGCTGAATATTCCTTGCAATTCCATGTTTAGAAGATCTCCCACTTCTTTAAGATCTATTTCATCCCCTGAATCAGCAAATAGCATACCAGGAGCATATCCAATGCCCGTACTTTAATCCAAGTTATTGACATATCACTTATATTTTAATGTCCTTTTATTGATCCATCTTCCTTCAATGGAATTCGCCCTCTTTCAAATAGGAAATATTTACCTATTTTTACTAGGTCATCTTTTCCTTACAGCTATCTAGTTTCCATCCATAAATTCCCTCTCCCTTGAGACCTGCCTGCCGGCAGACAGGGAGAGGGCTAGGGTTCGAAGTTATCCTTTAAAACGTTCCTCCCAGGACATGCCCTCGAAGGCGTTAATATGCCCGGACTGCAAATTTTAAGAAACCGCTAATGCTCCCGCCGGATATGACCCGTCTTCTTTGTACTCTCTCAATTTGTTCCTCAACGTCCTGATGCTAATCCCTAATATTTTTGCTGCATGGGTTCGATTGCCGTTTACCTCTTTTAATGTCTGAAAGATCAACTCCTTTTCCATCTCCTTTAACGATAACCCAACTCTGATGGGGATTGGTTTTTTTGCATCATTTTGCGGTTCTTCCAAAAATAGATGTTTCGGTAAAAGCACTTCTCCTTTACCCATAAGCACGGCTCTCTCGATGGTGTTTTCTAATTCTCTTACATTCCCCTTCCAATCATACTTCATAAGCAGGGAAATGGTCTCCTCAGCTATCTTTCTCATCCTTTTGTTATTAATTGAACTATATTTCTCTAAAAAATAGTTTGCCAGCATGGGTATATCACCCTTCCGCTCGCGTAAAGGTGGAACAGTGAGAGGGATAACATTGAGTCTGTAAAATAGATCTTCCCTGAACTTTCCTTCTTTGACAGCCTTCTTTAGGTTAATATTGCTGATGGCAATGATTCTTACATCTATTGGGATAGGTTTCTTCCCTCCAACCCGATCAATCTCTCTCTCCTGAATGACTCTCAGAAGTTTGGCCTGAAGCGGCATGGCCATTTCACTTATCTCATCTAAGAGAATGGTGCCATGATTGGCCAGTTCAAATTTACCTATCTTCCTGCCTATCGCTCCTGTAAAGGCCCCTTTTTCATGACCGAACAGTTCACTTTCTGCTAAGCCTTCAGGCAAAGCTGCGCAGTTCACCGCGACATAAGGTCTCTCACTTCTGCCGCTATGCTGATGAATAAAACAGGCCAATAATTCCTTCCCTGTTCCGCTCTCTCCCTGGATAAGAACTGTGGCGTTGCTGGGAGCCACATTCTTGGCCAAATTCAAGATCCTGAGTAACGCTGAATCCTGTGTTATAATCCTCTTGGTTTCTGAGTTCCTATTTGAATAGACCACAACTGATCTGTCGTGAGCCTGACCATTCGAGCTAATAGCGACTTTCTTGACCGTCTCTTCCAAGGTCTCAGCAGAGAAGGGTTTAAGTATGTAGTCAGAGGCCCCTTCCTTCATAGCCTCCACTGCATTGCCGATGGTTCCATATGCAGTAATCATTATAACCGGAACCTCAGGAGATACCTTCTTTACCTCCTTCAAAACCTGCATGCCAGACATCTCCGGCATCTTCAGATCGGTTATTACTAAGCTGAATTTTTCCCTCCTAAATTTCTCCAGGGCCTCAAACCCGCTGGAAGCTGTCTCAACCGAATATCCACTACGGCCCAATGCATGAGTGAGTGCTATCCTCATATCCGGTTCGTCATCAACAACTAATATAGATTCAGCCTGCATCTATTATACTCCATCATTAATTCGTTAAATGGTTAACCACCAATTGCCCACTTAATTACTCATTAAATAAGGGGAGGGTCACTATACACACTGTACCTTCACCTTGCGAGCTGTTGATATCGATACTACCGCCATGAATTTTTGTAATGTTATGGACAATTGTAAGCCCTAACCCGGTCCCTCTCCTCTTTGTGGTGAAGAAAGGATCAAAAATTTTGGGCATATCCACCTTGGATACCCCTATTCCTGTATCGCTAAATCTGATCTCCGCAAAACTCGAGCCTCTTTTTTGGCCACCTACCTTCCGGGTAGAAATGGTCAACCTTCCACCATCAGGCATCGCCTGGATAGCATTCAAAATGATATTAAGAGACATCTGTTTTAATAATTCAGAATCACCACGTATCATTAGAGGTTTTGAAGAATAGTTGGTAGTAACCTCAATACTGCCCTTCGATTTAACTAAATGGCTGGAAAAAAACAGAGAATCATTAAGGGGATCGTGGATATCAATGATTTGGAATTCTGGCTTTTGTTGCGGCCTAATAAACAGTAAAAGGTTTGATATAATATTATTAATGCTTTTCACCCCGGATGAGATATATCCTGCAAGGGTCTTTAATTCTTCGGAGTCTTTCAATTCCTTTCTCAGAATGGTGGCAAATAGTTCGATACTTCCTAAGGGGTTCCGGATATCATGAGCAATCTTCGCTGCCATCTCTCCCATAGCAGTCAGGCGGTTAGTACGACTCGCTTGCTCCTCCAGCTTTTTCAGCTGGGTTATGTCTTGCAGGGTAATAACTATCCCTATCCTGTCTCCCTGGGCATTTTTTACCGGCGAAATTGATAGGCTTACGTGAACAATATTTTTGCCTTTTTGATGAACTTCTGTCTCAACCTCGGTGTTCTCCTTAATATTCTTGAGAGTTCTAAAGTCTAAATGCGAATTCTGAAAGAAATTGGCTTTAAAGATATTATCAAACTTTCTTCCTTTAACTTCTTCTGAAGTTAAACCGGTTATATTTTCGGCTGCTCGATTGAAAGTAGTGATCTTTCCTTTAAGGTCTACAACCACTACTCCTGTCGTTAAACTTTCGAGAATGTTATGGAGATACTTCTTTACTTCTTCCTTCTCTTTGAGGTTTATTTCCAGTGCCTCATTCTTATCTTTTAATTCTATGTCCAGTTCCCTTACTCTCTGTTCCAGGTGCTGATAATACCTTTCGAACTTTAAGGTCGCTCCATTAAAGGAGGCTATCGCCTGGCTTAAAAGGCGAACTTTGTCAATATCGTCATTTCTCTTAGAAGTTGAGGCCCTCATTCTTTTACACCAGCAGATAATTTCAACACACTCATGGGTGTGGCAAAAAATATGCCATTGGTATCTCGAGCTTCTGGGTCAAATCTTTCAATCACCCTACAAGAGAAGAATCGACATAAGTGAGCACATGGTGTATTGAGGCAATCAGGTAGGGCCTTGAGGTCTACTTTTTGATTCCAAAATTTTGTCAGGAGGAAAAGCTTGATTCCAAAACAGGGGGAAAATGGAAATTGCGTGGGGTTGGCGTTTCTTGAGTTTAGAAGCTTGGGCCGACGGTTCGGTAAAATTGAGGCCGGGCTTTAAAAAACAAAAGGTCGTGGATGGCTCAATTCTGTCAAATTTTACATTTTAAGTGTCGCTTCTTTGACGCTTATCTATGTCTCTAAAAAGAACTTTGTTGCAAATGGTACTTCTTTATCTTTTCCACAAGGGTTGTCCTCTTAAGCTGAAGGAGTTTGGCCGCCTTATTTTTAACCCATTTGGTCTTTTCCAGAGATTGTAGGATGAGGGCTTTTTCAAACTCGCTTACCGCAGTATTGAGAGATATTCCATCCTCTGAGATCTCTATCCGCGGTAATTCTATATGCTCGTTTCTTTTCTTCCTCAGCTTCTCGGGTAAGTCCCGAGGTAATATCTCCCCCTCTCCTTTCAAAACCACAAGCATCTCCACCATATTCTTAAGCTCCCTAACATTCCCCGGCCAGGAATATCTCATCATTATTTCTAATGCTTCGTCCGATACTCCTTCCACTTCCTTATTCATCTTTCTGTTGAATTGTTCTAAAAAATGAAAAACAAGGAGGGGTATATCCGAACGGCGCTCTCTTAACGGAGGAAGGGTTATGGGTATTACGTGGAGTCGATAAAAAAGGTCTTCTCGGAATGTCCCTTTTTGGACGGCTTTTTCCAGATCTCGATGAGTGGCTGCAATGATTCTTACATCAACTTTTATGGTTTTGGCCCCACCAACTCGCTCAAATTCTCTCTCTTGTAATACCCTTAGAATTTTTACCTGGAGTTCGGCGCTCATATCGCCAATCTCATCTAAAAAAATGGTCCCCCCGTGAGCCCGCTCGAACTTTCCAGGTTTAGGTGACATTGCACCAGTAAAAGCACCCCGTACGTGCCCGAATAACTCACTCTCCAACAGATTTTCAGGAATAGCTCCACAATTTATCGCGATAAACGGTTTGTTCTTCCGATATGAGTTTTGATGAATTGCTTTAGCCACCAATTCCTTTCCTGTTCCGGTCTCTCCATAAATCATGATGGTACTATCGCTATGAGCCACTTTTTCAACCAGGCTGAAAAGCTCTTGCATCTTAGCGCTTTGCCCAATAATATCCTTAAATTTCTGTCGATTCTTTGGCTTTTCAGTAACGGTAGCCTTTTCCTGATATAAATTTGGATCTAGTGATATGTTCTCATTAAGAGCGAAATTATGCAATTTACCCCCTCACTCTTTAATAAGACATCTAATAATCCTTTAGTTCTGGTTATTCTCTTTATCCGGAAAATAAGCTGGACCGCAATGTAAAGACCACAACCTCCAGGCGCTGTTATTTACTTAGCTATCCTGACTGTTTTTACCGAATTGAGCAGACCGGTAATTGAAATTCTTTCAGTCCTATCGGACCCGCCAAACTTCCCCCGCTTTTTTCATAACCTCTTGATCTGGAAACGTATAATTCTTTTGTGCATGAGATATAGCCGCTCCGTTTCCAGATCAAGAGGTTGTAATAAATGGTTTGCTCAAATAGCAAATTCCTGTCAGAATATCGTGCTTATTAACAGCAGGGGCGGGGAATTAATCCGCCAGAGGCGGATTAAGCCCTCGTCCGCCTCTGGCGGATAAAGAAGTGAGTAGCAAGGCCCGTGCCATAGTACAATAAAACCACCAGAAGAGGTATTAGTGTTGTAATATCAACGGGTTAACAAAATAGGAAAAAGGTTAAAAAGAGAGATGGAATAAGGAAAGGTCTAATTTTATTTGCAATATGCAAAAAGCAGAAAAGCTCTTGACAGGAGATCGAATCGGACGCTCTTAGATTCTGAAAACATATATACATCTAACCGTATTACGTAACCTATCCAGTTTTACGCAATATATTGTAGCTCTCACAAAAACAGATCTACTACATTTAGAGATAAAGCCTAAAATAAATATTGCGGAGTTAGAAATAAAACATTTTTTTGAGATAACCCACTGTGCCAATTTGCAAATTGCAAATTATGTATTTGCATTTTGCAATTGATTCAGCAGAAATCTTTCGTGGCTTCACAAAAATCCCTCCTGCCGGTATGATTACCGGCCCAAGGAGGTCAATATCCTCTCAGAGGTCAACCGAATATTAAGTGTCAGGGATCTGATATCTCTTTATTTTTCTATAAAGTGTGGCGATATTTATTCCCAGTAACTTAGCAGCTTCAGGTTTGTTACCCTTTGTTTTGCGCAAGGCCTTTTTTATCAAAATAATCTCATTCTTTCTTAAGTTATAACTCATTTCATGAATTTCTGAAGTTTGTCCGAAATTTCTTATTTCAGGGGGAAGATCCCTAACTTTAATTGTTTCATCTACTCCTAAGGCAAATGCTCTTTCGATCACATTTTGTAATTCCCGCACATTCCCTGGCCAATGATAGTTCAACATCACATCCATCGCCTCTGGAGATATACTTATGAGCCTATTTTTGCTTCTGAGTTCATATTTAT
>Ga0190359_1001526_pt1 | contig 14522 bp, 9 predicted proteins | sample 48721823_MG_FD_161269 | JGI IMG/M metagenome (GOLD analysis project Ga0190359, IMG submission 161269) | Hydrothermal vent microbial mat bacterial communities from Southern Trench, Guaymas Basin, Mexico - 4872-18-2-3_MG | ecosystem: Environmental > Aquatic > Marine > Hydrothermal vents > Microbial... | reverse complement strand
AGAAATTCCGAAAGGCATCATCACCAGTCGGTCGGCGCTGATATTTTCTTTGATCAACGGGGTTCTTTTTATTGTATCCGCCGGCATGCTCAACCGGCTCTGCTTCTATCTTTCTCCGATTGCCCTCTTTGTGATTCTGGGGTACAGCTACACCAAAAGATTTACCCGCTGGTCTCATTTGATACTGGGACTGGGGCTTTCGCTGGCACCTATAGGCGCCTATCTTGCTGTTGCACAACGGTTCGCTTTGATTCCACTACTCTTCTCCCTGGTTGTTCTTACCTGGGTCAGCGGATTTGATATTATATATGCTTTACAGGATACCGAATTTGACCGCGCAAATAACCTCAACTCAATCCCTTCAAAACTGGGTAAAAAAAGAGCCCTGGGAGTTTCGGTACTGCTTCATCTGGTTACGGCTGTTACCGTTGGAGTAATAGGAATCTACGGTCATTTCGGGATATTGTTCTGGACAGGTGCCGGATTATTTATCCTGATGCTAATATACCAGCACCGGATTGTTTCCCCGATAGATCTGAGCCGGGTGAACCGGGCCTTTGGTACCACTAACGGGATAGCCAGTGTGGTATTTGCCCTGTTCGTGATCCTCGAACTCTATTTTCACTGATTAAAGGTAAAATTTGAATCCTACTGCCAGGGATTCAAGAAACTGAATCCGCTTGCCTTCACCCACCTTCACTTTTCTCCCATCCTGAACCTCATAAAGCGGGAGTAATATATCATCATCATAGATCAGATGCGTTTTAATCCTGGTAGTCAGGTACTTGTTCACTTTCAGATCCAATGTCATCCTCCAGTCGACATCAATCTTTTCAGGATGGTACATATAATTTGAAAAAAGAGTCAATTGGGTAAACATATTGACATTCTTAAATAACACTGTTTTATACTCTCCGTAAAACTGGGCGCCCAACTCAGGCCGGATCCGTTGACCCGGTTTCAGGCCATACCGTTTTTTGTTGATCATTACGGTATCCAATACAGCGGTAAATTTAGAAGCTGCCGGAGAAAATTTCAATTTCAGATTCTTTTCAGGACGGTATTCCATACCCAGGTTCAGTGTGAAAATCCCCGGCGCCATGAATTTTGAAACCGGAATCGAATCATTCGGATAGGCATATCCTTTGAATGTCTGTGTCAGTATCCCTACTCCCAGCGAATATTCATAATTCTGAAAAGCTTTATGGTTAAAACTGGATTTAATTTCAATCCGGTCCTGACTCTTCCTGAAAGTTTGTAACTCCTGCTTTTGAATTCCCTGAGTATATTGAAAAGTATTATACCACCGGATATGACCTTTTTTAAAGTTTGCCCGGGTTTTAATATCGGAAGTAAATGCGATGCTGCTGTTCCCTCCTTTTGCCCAATGAGAAAAAGCCACCTGGCTAACCAGCAGGTTAAATTCAGACCCAAGATCCCACAGTTGGGGGGGGTATTGCGGCACTTTCTTTTTTTGTATTGTAATCTGATCCAGTTCTTTATGATGTGGCCTGATCATTTCAGGAGACGCAGTCCTTTTTAACAGTTGGGTTAACATCAGGTCATCCCCCACCCATATATACACGGTATTTTTATTCAATGAACGCATAAAAATCTTGGCCGAATCCAACCGGCTGTTCATTACGAAAAAAGCCACTGAATCCACCTTCCCTTTCTTCAACACAAACGGAATGGTATCCTGCCGGGCATTTAAAAATTTGAGATATATTGAATCATTGGCCAGATGATTCATTAGTTGAAACATTGAAAATCGAAGCCTCTCGGGAGAACGGGTACGTGTGGAATCATCAAAAACCTCATCCAGTAAACGCCCTATCGATCTTCTCAGGGAGTCTTTATCAATCAGATAGATCGAATCCCTAAGCGACCATCGTGCATCGCGGTTAAATTCCATCGCTGTTCGTGCAGCCCGGTTTCTGTTTACAGAATCGGTATGCATTTGAAGCAGCAACTCGCGGTAGGTTTGTGTTAAAGAGTCTTTTTCTTTCTCAAGAATATGTACACGACTTGCAAGGAACAAGGAATCAAGCGTATTTTGTAGTAGCAGTGAATCTTTAATGCGCAGTAAGTGTCTTAGTGAATCTACACTCAACCTGATGGTATCAGGCGACGCGGGACGAACCTGTTGCCAGGAACCAGCCAGTAATGGAACAGATAAAATTATGAATATCAAGCAGCTTACCAGTCGTTTTTCCATTCTTTAATAGGATCACAATTAGAAATAACAAAGGTAATAAACCCCACGCATAATCTGTAAAAATGAAACGGGGCATGAAGAATAATATTTTAATAAACACAAGAGAGCAGGAGGAAATATTAAATTATTAACTTTGTATTGGTAAATGATTCATGGTATGTTCATTTCCAGAACAATAAAGATCTTTCCAAAGCAATTGTACCGCAACATCAAACGGCGCGACCGGTTTGCCTGTTGATTTTGACGCACTGCTCCGGTCGTAATAAACCATTGCTTTATTTGACCGGCAATTCTACTCCATTTTTTCTTAATTCTTTATCCGTTGGTCATGAAACTTCCATTTGCCGAACCGTACAAAATTAAATCTGTTGAATCAATTTCACGCAGTACCAGATCTGAACGCACTGAATGGATCCGTTCAGCACACTACAATATTTTTCAACTTAAGAGCCATCAGGTATTTATTGACCTGTTAACTGATTCAGGCACCGGAGCTATGAGCGACCGGCAATGGGCAGCCATTATGACCGGCGACGAATCCTATGCCGGATCGCGCTCATTTGACGAGTTGCATTCAACGGTTCAGGAACTAACGGGGTTCCCTTATCTTTTACCAACCCATCAGGGAAGAGCAGCCGAGAATGTCCTTTTTTCGGTTTTGGTCAAAGAAGGTGACCACATACCGGGCAACGCTCATTTCGATACCACTAAAGGACATATTGAGTTCAGAAAGGCTCATGCAGTGGATTGTACGGTAGATGAAGCATATGACCCCGTTAATCCCTATCCGTTCAAAGGAAATATTGATACGGATAAATTAAAAAAAGAATTAAAAAAACATCACGAAAAGATCCCGTTTATTCTGATCACAGCTACTTGTAACACGGCCGGAGGACAACCGGTCTCAATGAAAAATATCCGGGAAGTCAAAAAATTAGCTGATCAATATAATAAGCTGCTTGTAATGGATGCCGCCAGGTTTGCCGAAAATGCCTGGTTCATTAAAACCCGCGAGAAGGAATATGCCAATCGCCCGATCAGGGAGATACTGCTGGAGATGTGTTCCTTTTTTGATGCCATGACCATGTCGGCAAAAAAGGATGGTATTGTAAATATTGGCGGAATGATTGCTCTGAAAGACAAAGAATTATACAAGAAAGCATCCACATTCAATATTTTATTCGAAGGTTATCTTACCTATGGAGGACTCGCGGGGCGGGATCTGGCAGCTCTGGCTCAGGGACTCCGGGAGAGTTCGGATTTTGATTATCTTGAATCACGTATGCAGCAAGTCACCTGGTTGGGTACCGCGATGAAAGATGCCGGCATCCCCCTGATTGAACCTTTCGGAGGACATGCCCTCTTCATTGATGCACTCAGGTTTTACCCAGAAGTACCCCGCGAGCAGTTTCCGGCCCAGACTTTGGTTATTGAACTCTATCTTGAAGGCGGAATCCGGAGCGTGGAAATCGGCACCCTCATGGCTGACCGTGATCCCGTAACCAGGGAAAACCGTTATCCAAAATTGGAACTGGTCAGACTGGCGCTGCCCAGAAGGGTATATACCCAAAATCACCTGGCTTATGTCGCAGCTGCTGTTCGCAACATTAAAGCCGGTTCATCCCGGATAAAAACAGGATACCGCATTGTTAATGAAGCACCTATCCTGCGTCATTTTACCGTTGAACTTGAACCGGTCGGTTCCTGACCAGATACATGGAGACGACCCGAAACCGACCAGGCCGAATATTCCGGAGCATAAAAAGACTGTACCTGCGCGTAACCTGCAGCGTAGTCTCCTCCCTGCTCAGCAATAACCTGGTAAGTCAGGACATGAGATCCCCGGGGCAGAAATGAAAGATAGAAAAGAAGTGATCCTGGGTTTTGTGCACGATAATATCCCATACCCTGATCATAATAGTACCCGGATAACCATCCAACCGGTTTCCATCCGGTACCCAAATGATCCTCCATACAAAGGTAACTCATATCCAGATCATTATTAATTTCTAACCGGATCAATAATTTTTCTCCCACTGTAATTTGGGTATGTTTGTCCACCTCCTGCCATTCTCCGTTCACAGTCTGCCTCAGAATGGTTCTGTTTAAGGTCATGGGCCCCTTCGAAGCCGCAAGGGTATGTATGGAGTGTTTTTCCAACGCATGTACTGTTCCCCATACCAAACCTCCGGAGTATTCTTTGAATCGAATCGTATGACCCGATTGATTAAGTTCCTCCGGATCTTTATCATACCGGTAATAGCCATAGGGTTCTCTCAGACCGGTTTGTATCCTGAGAGGTGAGAAATGCAGGTTCCCCAGGTCAACCTCTAAAGCCGCCTCTGTTCCGTTTAACCCGGAACCATAAAAAAGGAGTGCCCGGGCGGCCATTATGGCACGGTAACCGTTTCCCCAATCCCTGGTTCTTTTCTGTTTCAGCAGATAAATCCTCAAACCTTCCAGTTCTTTCTTATTACCCTGATCCAGTCCGAAAAGTTCAATAAGCCTGCTTTGTGCCGTCAGATCCCAATAAGCCCAACCGGCTTTCCGGTCTTTGCGCGGTAAATGTAATCCGGATTCAGAATCTCCCGCCAACCGTTCCCGGAGAGAAGCCATAATCTGATCATAAAGAGGGAAATGGCCCAACTCATGTGCAGTAATAGCCATAATAACCTGTAATTCAACCGGGTGTAACACCCACTCTTTCTCCATCCGGTCAAGAAAATGGAGATAAGCAATCTCATCCGCAGGTTGTATCGGCTGAGACGGATAAAGCGTTCTCGTATAGAGATAATGGATTATTAATGATGAAAGCTGTCTTTGGGTTTTTAGGTCCGGATCCCGTTTCTGCAATTGTTTAAATTGCTGACTCATCCAATGATCCATCCGTTGAATGGCCTTCTTGATCATGTAACTGCCCTGTTGGGTTTTCAACACATCGGCAACCTGCCACTTTTTTAATTCACCAATCCCGTGAAGGATCATTTGGGTCATAAAAACATCTGAAGGCATACTGCGAAACCATGGCCAGCTGCCATCAGTCATTTGCAGGTTATATAATCTGTCAAAAGTATAGGCAAGCTCTTCATTCCGTTGTTCCGGATCAAGCCATGACCGTATCTGAAGAACCCGTTGTTTTTCATCTTCCAGTGAAGTAATTCCCGGGAAAGAGGGTTGATCCGGATTACGGAGCTCCTGATTTCTGAATTGCGGCAGCCACATAGAGTCCATAATGACGCTCAACGGTTGATTTAAGAACCATGAAGTTGCCTGGGGAAACAACTGGCCGGTTCTGCCAATCAAACAAGCCAGATAAAACCGGGTAAACCAGTAAGAACTTGATTCAAGTTCATGCTGCCGGATAAGTGGCAATGAGCGAAAAACATACCATAAAGGTGAAGTGGTCAATTCAAAAAACAGTTGGTTCACCGAATCGCCCGTTACAATAGTCCGTTCTTGTCCGGGCTGTAAAAAAAACGGTTGGCTATTCCATAAAGTAATCCTATCACGTTGTACATGGATGGTATCTGTAAGCCCGTCTGATGCGCCCGGCCCAACTGCGTTAAGTGTAAAAAGAAAATCCCGGTCACGTTGAATAGCTGATTTCCAAGTAAGTAACACTGCTTCTTGAGAGGGGATCATCAGCTGTTGCTTCTTAAAACTCCCAATCTGACTACCCGAATTGTTTGTAAAAGAGAGCGCAGAGATCACCGGTAAAGAGTCGTTGCCATACCAACCCACGCGGGCCGCCCAGTGTAAAGTATCACCTGTCCAGACATATCTCGGGTAATGCTCTTTAATCATCAAGGCAGAACGACTTTGGAACTTTGTCTCCGTGATTGCAGAAGCTGCTTTCTGATCATGGGCCAGTGCCATGATTTTCCAGGTGGTGAATACCTCCGGAACTGTAAAACTTATTGCGGCTTTTCCTTGCCTGTCAGTTTGTATCTGTCCCGCAAAAAAGGCGGTCTCACGAAAATCCTTTCTAATGATGACCGGTATGACAGGTTCATACTCTTTTGTAATTTCCGGTTTACCGGATGCGGGTATCCCTTCAGGCTCATAAGTATTTAGCTTCTTCTGAACAGTTCTTTGTACCGGCCGGGCAGCCATGGCTTTTTGAACCATTGCCGGCTCCATTCCGCCGGTACCAAAGCCAAACCAATTCAGATCAAGCAGTTGATGAGGCGGAATCACTATGGATGAAACCGGCTGTCGATAAAGAAAATCTCCTGTGTAAACAGTTATAGTACCACCCTGCCAAACCGGACGGCCGTGATAATCCGGCCATATGACGGACAACCAATGATGCGGCTGGAGTCGATCCAATGAAGCATCATACACTACCACACCCAGGGAAGCCAAAACCGGATGTTGATTCTGATCAGTCACCTGCAATTGAATAGTTACTTTATCACCGGGTCTGGTTTCGGGCAATAGTTTTAGCCATCTGATATTCAATTGACTGTACAACCAAGGTACTTCGATCTTATGATATTCATGAAGAAGCCTGTTGCGGCTGAATCCCGTGATCTCAACGGCAACTCCTCCCTGCCATTGCGGGGTAACCTTTAATGTGGTACCGGAGACTCTCCTGGCTGTATTAACCCACTTTTCATAAAGCGTCCCGTGCAAAGAGGAAACCCTGACCAGTACTTCGGAATGCCAGCGCCCGGCTTGTAATACCTTTAATGTCTCTCCAACCTGCAGTTTAGCCGGTAACGGAGCACTCCACCAGTCGGTCCGGGATGGAATAACCACTCTATGGGAATGCACAACCTGAACCGGAATGACAATATGTGCCGGAACAGTACTGTCGGCAGTTTCAATAACCAGCCGGTACCAACCTGGTTTAAGTATCTGTTTAAAATCCAGACGGTATGCTGCAGCAGAATCAATAAGTACTTTACAGTCATACAGAATCGTTGATTCAGACCATCTGTTGACCTGGTATTCATCCCGATATGGGAATTCCGGAATAATTGATCTCCACTCCTCCGGAGTATATAAAAACCGGTCGGGCAGTGGCAAAACAGGCTCTATCAGATGATTATCAGCAGGAACTAATTTAGACCACCTGATCCTTACCGGAAGACGGCCCGGCCGGCCGTCCGGAAGTACAGCCCTCAGGTTGAAAGAAACCGCATTTGTCTTTTCTATTTTAGAAGGTAATGAAGCATAAAGATGCACTGTCCCCCGACCAACCCGTATGGCCTGGCCGGTTTCGGATGTTTCCCCGTTCATATCCTGCGCCCTTATCCGTATCCGGTAACGGGTTGATACATATTCTCTGAAAGAACCTTTATTATCCGGGATTCTCCACCGGTAAGAATACCTGCCCTGCCGGTCGGTAGAAACGGTAACTTCTCTTAACCCGTCAGGTAAAACAGCTATTCTAACCTTCGCACCGTTGACCGGTTCGCCGGATAAACTAACAACCTTACCACTTAGCATCATGGAATCCCCGTAATGATAATATTGATGGTCAGGATTCAAGATCACAGATATTTGCGGACGCCGGTATCTTTCTACCCGTACCTTCAAACTACCATAACGTGTATTCAGGGTATAGTTGCCGGTTAACCCGTGTAGCGGTAAAGAAGCCTCTCCTGAAAAAACTCCCAGGGAGTCAGGTTTCATCCAGGTCGACCATTGTATTCGATATTTGGGATCCTGAAGGGTAATTTTTATGGAATCTTCAGAATAGACTGCCAGGGAGTCACTGAAATCCTGCAGCATGATTCCACGGAACTTAAGTGTTTGACCGGGCCGGTATATACTTCTGTCAGAATAAAGTAACGCTTTAATTCTTCGTGTTGGACGGCGCAACGGAAAAGAGGGAAAAAAAAGTTCCGGTGTCCAGAGTGTCTCCTGATGATACCGCAATTCAAGACGATAACTTTTCGGAGCTCCACCACCCTGCCTGCCCCACTCCTCCCGAATTACTGCCAGACCATTATCCCCGGCAACAATCTCAGGTCCACGCGTCAGATAATTTTGCCGCACTCTCCTATCGAATTGCCGGTACCAGATCCGTGCAGTAACTCCGCCCAATCTTGCCCCATCCTTGCGCGACAGGAACCAGAACTGCCTTCCCCCTGAACTATCGGCTCGCTCTATCCAGGCAATTGAAGAGACCTGGAAAGGAACCTGATAAATGATAGTTGACTTCGCAGGTTCCCAATCATCCTGGTCAGAGAAAAGAACCATATATCCATCAGGAGGCAACCCGCCAAGGATCCAGTTTACACGGTGAAAATGAAGATCCCCGTCATCCGGCAGATGGATTGATCCCGACCGAAGTACCGGTTTCTTAAGTGCATCATGAAGTATCCGGTCGCTATTAAGTCCTGACCATTCGTGATAATACACAGCTCCATCCACCCGGATTACCCGGTAATAAAGAAGAGGTAAGTTACGGTATTCCAAACTAATCACAATGGGATATCCGGGCAATAACACCGGCTCGCATTGCACCCTCAACTCTTTCTTCTTCAGACTGTTACTCATCTGTCGGCAATAACGCCCGGAACGGGTTGAATCAAATTGACTTCCTCTGAGTGCGTACTTCAATGCCTTTTTACTGTCCCATTTAAAGGCTGAAGTATCCTGACCGTTGATACGCCATCGGTCTCCCCGGTCACGATAATAAACGGCCAGTGCCCTATCAATTTGTGCAGCCAGTGAATCCCCGTCCAGATCCTTACGAAGTTTCTTAAGTGCATGTATATATACAGAATCCCTGTCGGGAGCCGTATATTCAAATTTGTGCAGCAACCGGATCTGTTGCAAACGGGCAAAATAAAATAATTCAGGTTGGTCGGTCGAATCAATATTCTGTATCCAACGGGTCAGTATGTGACGGATGGCCGGTGCCGGCCCGGTCACGGTATCCGGTAAGGAAACAGTGAACCTCCCGGATGATTCGAGAAATCGTAGTGCACGCATGACCAGTACGTCATACAGCCTGGGTAAATAAAGAGTATCATCAAGTGATCCCGTGAGTAGTGAAGCATAGTCATGCGATTTCTCACCGGTTAGAATGTGTTGCCGGTTCAACGATCCCAGGTAATCCTTCAGGATTTTACTATAAAAATATTCAGGTGACCACCGGTAAGGGTCTGCACTGCTGTGACCAGAATGAATAGGGTTTTGGGATATTTTCCACTGGTATTTTCTGAAAAACCGATCGGTTAGTTGTGCCCGCATACTTTGTTTGATGGCACCCGGCACCGGTCTTTTGTCAGGCAGTAATCTATTCAACTCCTGCCAGGCTTTCAACTGCCCGTCATCATTCAGCTTGGTAATGTATTTTAAACGGTAGATCAATGCCTTGATCTCCTGACCGGTTTGGTTGTGCTGAATGGCCCATCTGAAGAGATTGTCAACCTCCCTGAATGCAGAACGATACAGCGCGTGCTGCTCAAAAGAATCCACCCGGATCCAGACCTGTTCGGGGTTTATTAATGTATCACTGCGGCTTCCTGCCGATAAAAGAAAAGCTGTTGCCGAAATACCGATAACAGAAAAAAAGTAAATGATCCGACGCATGGTGTCAAAGATACTAATTAGAGTCAACTGTAAATACAAGCTAATGTTTTAACTTTACCACCAGCAAATCATTCAGCATGATCAGATCTATGACCGGGTTTGGACAGGCAACAGCCCAAACCGATAAAAAAAAATATACCGTAGAGATTAAAACCCTCAATGGTAAACAGGCCGACCTTCATCTTAAAATACCGCAGATTTTCAGGGAAACGGAGCAGACCATCAGAAATCTGGCCGTTAAAACCCTGGTTCGCGGTAAAATGGAGGTTTCAATCTGGATTGAGAATATTTTGCCTGGCCGTTCAGTCACTATTAACCGGCAGGTGATCCTGGATTACCTGGATCAGTTACAATCACTTAACGAAGACACCCAGCTTCCGGGTAATGAGGTTTTAATTCCGATGATCATGCGTTTTCCGGAAGTGCTTACTCCAAAAAAGCAAGAACCTGACTCAGGAGAATGGACTTTAATCGAAACCTTATTAAAAGAGGCTTTAGATAAAGTTAACCGGTTCAGAATACAGGAGGGAAAAGCCATGGAAGTTGATCTCAGGCAGCGGGTGAATTTGATCTTAGAGGGACTTGAAAAGATCGGAGATTATGAAAGCCAGCGGATTGAAACCATCCGTAACCGGCTGGAACAATCAATATCCGAGATTCGTGAAAAAGTCAGTATTGATCCGAACCGGCTGGAACAGGAGCTTATCTACTATCTTGAAAAACTGGATATTACAGAAGAAAAGGTCAGACTTCGAAACCACTGCTCCTATTTTTTAGAGACCATGGGTCAAGAGGATATTCCCGGCCGGAAACTGGGTTTCATCTCCCAGGAAATGGGGAGAGAGATCAATACCCTCGGATCGAAGGCGGGAAACGCTCCAATTCAGAAAATCGTTGTCAATATGAAAGATGAGCTGGAGAAGATCAAAGAACAATTATTAAATGTATTATAGTGGCTGTGAAACCGGTAAAACTGATTATTCTTTCAGCTCCGTCAGGAGCCGGTAAAACCACGGTAGCCAGGTATCTTCTGGCACAGGATCCCGGACTGGAATTTTCTGTTTCAGCCTGTAGTCGACCGGTGAGAAAAGAAGAGGTGAATGGAAAAGATTATTACTTTCTGACACCTGAAGAATTCAGAAACCGGATCGATCAGCATGATTTTATTGAGTGGGAAGAGGTGTATCCCAACCATTATTACGGTACACTGCAGTCAGAAATTGATCGAATTGCCGGGAAAGGGCACGCTATTCTTTTTGATGTAGATGTAAAAGGCGGCATAAATTTAAAACAGTTGTTTCAGGAGCAGGCACTTTCCATTTTTATTATGCCTCCGTCGGTTGAGGTATTAAAAGAGCGCCTGCAACAACGTTCGAGTGATGCGCCTGAGCATATCAGGATGCGTTTAAAAAAAGCAGAACTGGAGATGCAGGAAGCTTCGAAATTTGATCATATCCTGGTCAACGATCAATTATCGGAGACCCTTGAAAAAGCAAAGGTTCTGGTAAATAAGTTCCTTTATGGTACAAGCTAAACGAACCGGGTTATTCTTCGGATCTTTTAACCCCGTCCATATGGGGCATTTGGTTGTAGCTAATTACTTTGACCAGTTCGGCAATTTAGATGAGGTGTGGTTTATAGTAAGCCCGCAGAATCCCCTGAAAGAAAGCAGCAACTTACTTCCGGATAATCAACGGCTGGAGATGGTGCACAGGGCTATTAAGGGATACGATCGTTTCAGAGCTTCCTCTGTTGAATTCACTATGCCTCGTCCTTCTTACACAATTGATACTCTTACTTATCTTTCAGGGAAATATCCGGACAATGATTTTTTTCTGCTCATGGGTTCGGATCAGTTACCGGATTTCTATAAATGGAAGAATCATGAACAGTTGCTGAAATATTACCGGATCATGGTGTATCCCCGACCCGGTTTTTCCGGTCACGAGTTGATCAAGCACCCTAATGTCACACTGGTTAAAGCACCACAGATAGAAATCTCAGCCAGTTTTATCCGGCAATCAATTAAAAACGGGAAAGAGATCCGTTTTTTTCTTCCGCCTGCGGTATGGAATTATATCCGGGAAATGAACTTTTACAGATAATTATTTACTCCTGTAACGACTGAATCTAAGCACTTTAAGCATCCAGTCCGGCAGATTCTTTTCAGGATCCCGTTTTCTCATGTTGATAGATACCCCCAGTTTTTTCAGGATGGGTAATTTGTGGGTTTCCACAAATTCAATCAATGTGCCATCCGGATCTTCCACATAGCTGAAGTGACCTGCCGCATCCCCCATATCAAAAGAATCATCCATATGCTTTGAACTATCAACGGTAAAGGGATGACCGATGGCTTCACACTCTTTTCTAATGCTATTCATGCCGCGAATGTCAAAACAAAGGTGAATAAATCCCAGATCACCCCACAGACGGTTTTTAAAGATAAACTCCGGCGTACGGTCTTTTACCTCCACCAGTTCAATCTGACTGTCACCCAACAGCCGGCTGAATCCCCCCATTCTTTTCTGGCTGTGCGAGAGTAATACACGGCGATATTTATGATCCTGTCCGGGTAACCCGTTGAGGTCATCGAAACGGCCGGTTTCATCATATTCTACCGTATCATAGCCCAAGATTTTTGAATAAAAAATCCGGGCCCTGTCGATACGTGAAACCCCGATGATCGCGCCATACGTTCCGCCACCCAGTTTCCGGTCGTCTGTGAACCATGAATTGGCTTCAACCACTTCAAAAATATTATTAAACGGATCTTTTACAAAAAAGTGCTGTTTGCCTCCCGGTGTGGTAGTAACCTCGCCTAGTAGTTCGGCACCTTCGGATTTCAGCCAGTGATAGCTGGCCGTAATATCTTTGGATTTGACTTTGGCGGCAAAGATCCCGATATCTCCCAATTGTACCGGAAAAACAGCCGGCAAAGGTTCGCGACCTTTATATTGCCAAATCTCAAAACCACCCCCACCCTGAAGGTTAAAAGCAAGGGCGGCATGTCTTCTTCGCGGTTGTCCACCGGTATAAGGAAGCATAAAATCTGCCGAAGCTTCCTCTTCAAACACACGGATATCCATTCCGAAAAAACGACTATACCAGTTCCATGCAATACTTACATCGCGTACGCCGATACCGATTTGTTGAATTCCGCTAATTACTTTCTCGCTCATTGTATTATTTCAAAACCGAACAAAGGTAATACATTTACAGGTTGAAGGCGAAAAGTATCATCCAGAAAATAATACAAATGATTAATAAAGTAGTTTGGATCACAGGTGCTTCATCCGGTATTGGAGAGGCACTGGCCTATGCATGTGCCGCAAAGGGAGCCCGGCTCGTTCTTTCGGCACGCAGAAAAGATGAACTGATTCGTGTTGCTAAAACATCCGGACTTGCAGAAGACCAATACCTTATCCTTCCTATGGATATCAAAGAGACCGGTTCTTTTAAAAAACTTACCCGGCAGGTAACAGAGCGGTTTGGCAGCATCGATTTTCTTTTTAATAATGCCGGCATCAGCACACGGGCCATGGCTCTTGAATCTCCCTTGTCAATTGACCGTGAAGTGATGGAGATCAATTATTTCGGATCGATTGCCCTGACTAAATCCGTAGTTCCTGAAATGATTCGTCAGGGTTCAGGACAGGTGATTGTCACTTCAAGTGTAACCGGTAAAACCGGCACATCAGGCCGGACAGCTTATGCAGCAAGCAAGCATGCCCTGCATGGCTTTTACGACAGCCTGAGGGTAGAGTTGGATGGCACGGGAGTAGGCATCACGATCGTTTGTCCGGGTTATATTCGCACAAGGATATCATATAATGCATTAACTGCCAGTGGTGAACGGTTTAATCGCATGAACCGGACCCAGGAAGAGGGTATGGACCCAATGAAACTCGCCGGACGCATTCTCAGGGGAGTAAAAAAAGGCAGACAGGAGATTTATATTGGAGGAAAAGAGATTCTCGGAATATATTTAAAACGATGTTGCCCGGGGGTATTGCACCGGATACTGGTCAAACAGCACCGGGACAATACCTACTTTGAATAATCCTGCTCCTGGTATACGATCTCCTCACCGCGCCTGATGGCCGCCTGGTTCATATCAAACAGGTCATGGTATCTTGCCGGTATTGATTTTTCAAGCCCTTTCCGGACGTTTTCCATTTGAACAATCGGTTTGATTTTCAGAAAAGCCCCCAACACGATCATGTTAAAAATCCGTTTGTTACCCATATTGGTTGCCTCCTCTGCCGCATCTACTTTCCAAACCCTGATATCTTTACGCTCAGGTTTCCGGGTGATTCCGTTGCTGTCATAAAGAAGCAATCCCCCCGGTTTGACAGCAGATTCAAACTTATCCATCGATTGCTGATTCAGAATAATGGCCGTATCATACACCCGGAGAACCGGTGAACTGATCCTGTCGTCGCTCAGAATAACCGTAACATTGGCTGTTCCGCCCCGCATTTCAGGACCGTATGATGGAAACCAGCTGACTTCCTGGTTTTGCATAATTGCAGAATAGGCAAGGATTTTCCCCATCGATAATACCCCCTGCCCTCCGAATCCGGCTATGATGATCTCTTCAGTCATTTCGCTTGAGTTTTTGATTCATTTACCAATTTTCCGTCCACTTTAATATCACCTAATGGATAAAAAGGAAACATATTTTCTTCCATCCATTCGTTGGCATGCACCGGTGTCATTTTCCATCCTGAATTACAGTTGGATACAATCT
>Ga0190359_1001525_pt1 | contig 14530 bp, 5 predicted proteins | sample 48721823_MG_FD_161269 | JGI IMG/M metagenome (GOLD analysis project Ga0190359, IMG submission 161269) | Hydrothermal vent microbial mat bacterial communities from Southern Trench, Guaymas Basin, Mexico - 4872-18-2-3_MG | ecosystem: Environmental > Aquatic > Marine > Hydrothermal vents > Microbial... | reverse complement strand
CTCAGCAAGGTCAGCAATACCTCCAAATTGTTCCCATGCTGCTGGTATTTCTTTCAATGCTATTTTACTGAATAAAGAACCTATACCATCTAATATCTTACCAATTTCTTGTGTTTCAATAGCGCTTATAATTGCTCTAATTGCTTGATTTTCTTCCTCTAGTATTCCTATTAGTGCATTTCCTCTATCTCCTAATAATGGGGAGATGTTTTTAATGAGTTTTGTATTGTAGTATTTTATATATTCACTTAGACGCTTTAACCAATTTTCTAGAAAGTTATTATCTCTGAAATCAAGAACTAAGCTTTGAGCATCTTTTTCTTGTAGGTAGTTTGCTATGGTTCTGATTGCGGTTTTTTTGTCATCATAGTTGTTTTTTATTTCTTCTGATCTTTCAATCCTTTTTAACTCTTTCCTTATTGCTTCTAGCTTTTTTCTTATTCCTTCTGCCTCCTCTCCAATTTTTCCTAATATCTGAGCAAGACCAGCTATACCCCTAAGTTGTTCTTGTGCTGCAGGTATTTCTCCCTCTGATATTAATCTAAACAGATAAGGCATATGTCTATAAACCTTATCTTGTAATCCCTTATCAGTTTCTTGTGTTTCAATAGCGCTTATAATTGCTTTAATTGCTTGATTTTCTTGCTCTAGTATTCCTATTAGTGTATTTCCCCTATCTCCTAATAATGAGGAGATGTTTCCAGTTAGTTCACTGTTGTATTTAACTATATACACCTTTAGGAGATTTAATAGCCAATTTAAGGCTTGTTTATTTCTGAAAGCAGGAAGCAAGGTTTGAGCATCATTCCTCTGGAGGTGTGTTGCTATGGTTCTGATTGCGGTTTTTTTGCCACTATATATGTTTCTTATCTGTTCCTTTAGTTCCCTTATCTCATTTTCTAGCTTTTTTCTTATTCCTTCTGCATTATTTTTGATTTCTTTTAATATCTCAGCAAGGTCAGCAATACCTCCAAATTGTTCCCATGCTGCTGGTATTTCTTTCAATGCTATTTTACTGAATAAAGAACCTATACCATCTAATATCTTACCAATTTCTTGTGTTTTAATAGCATTTGTGATTTCTTCAATAATTTGATTCTCTTGGTTTAATGCCTCTATTAGTTTGTTTCCTCTGTCTTTTAGTAATAAGGATATAGTTTTGATGAGTATAGTGTTGTATCTACTTATATACTCTCTTGAAACATTTAATAACCAAGTTAGAACTACTCTTTGAGCACCTTTTTTTTGTAAGTAGTTTGCTATAGCTTTGATTGCATCTCTTTTTTTATTATATATTTTTATTATAATTTCTATCTTTTTCCTATCTTCCTTCAATATGCATCCATATAGTTCTAATATCTTTTTTTCCAATTCAGGTACAATCTTCCTGTTGCTTTTTATTGCATCTAGTATTCCTAACAACTCCTCTATAATCCTATTTTGCTCTTTTAGTAATGCCTTATAATCTTGGACTTCTGTTGTGTTTCCAATATTTTCCATTATTCTTTCATTTATCTCTTTTAACTTTTTAAGAACCTCTTCAAGATTCTTGCGTCTCTTTTTATTTTTTTCTGTATCTATGTAAGCCTGTTTTCCCTCTTCGAATACTCCTTCATCTTTTAGAGCCTTGTAGATTTTTATTAGCTTTTCAAGTAGCTTTTTTTTGGATTTCTGGCGTTCTTTCATTCCTGATTTTTTGTAGGCCCGCCCAATAACTATTGCAGCTACAGCGACTATAGCTAGCCCTATGTATTTTAGGATTTCTAAGTTGAGCTTACTTGCTTTCTTTGGTTTTCTGCTTGGAGGAGGGGGTTTTTCCTCTGTTGGTTCTCTAGATTCAGGTTGTTCTTCTTTCGGTTTTCCTGCTGCTTGCTTTCTTGGTATTGTTCCTGGTTCTGTGGGCCATGGTTTTTCAATACTGCTTATGCCCCCTACCCAATCACTAAAGTCTCCTAAGACCTCAAGTGGCTTTCCTTCTTCAGCTAGGTTTCTTAGAAGCCAGAATGAGGTTATTATAATTAGTATCCCCAGAATCAGTGCTAATAACTTGTTTTTTATTATTTTTGAGATTATTGAGTAAAGTATTGCTAGTATCACAACAAATATCAAGAACCATAGGATATAGCTGAGATTAATAAAGGAAAATCTTTTACTATATACTATTGCAATTGATGACAATAAAGCAGCAGCAAAGGCAAAAGTCATATGTGGTCTTGTGAGTTTGTTAAATGCTTTCTTCATTCCTATCAGATATGCTGAAAAGAACAATAGGAAGAATATAAAGAAGAGCAATGTTTTCTCGTAGGAACCTAATCCACCCCTGAGTAAGTTTTCAAACCCCCTTAAGCTATTCGCAAACGCATTGCTTATCCTCCCAGCGTTTACACTTAGTGGAAGAATACTGAGCAGCAACATTGTTAAAATGATTAACAGAGTTATCTGTTTTTTTCTCATTTTATAGCTTCCTCTATAGCGTTAATTACAATATCTTCTCCAAACAGTACATCACCTTTTCTTATTATTTCCCTTATCTCTTCTTTGCTTTTCAATGCTCCTACAAATTCTTCTTCATAAATGCAGGTTAGGTTTATATTGTTGAGCTCCCTCATACATATATCCCTTACAGCTTCCTTGTCACTTGTTATAACAAGAAGATTCTTACCATCAAATATAGCTGATTTACTTTCTTTTTTTATTTTATTTGTTTCTATTTTTTGATTATAAAAGTCAATCAGGGCTATTGCTGCTAGATGCTTAGCCACGCTGTTTTCAAGGTTTATCTGATAGAAAAGCCCAGTTCCTAACTTTTCAGCCTTTACTATATTGTCTTTTTCCAATTTTTTTAGGACAGCATGGATTCCTGTAGGGCTTGTTTTTAGCTCTGATGCAATACCCCTTATAGTTAGTTTTCTTGAGAAATTCCTGATTAGAAAAGAGATTAGTCTAAAGCCATTTTTGCTTATTGACTCCATCGTTTTATACTTTATTAGAGCAATTATTTAAATTTTTCTATTTTTTGTTATATAAATTTTTACATAAATTTCATTTTTTATATCAAAAACAATAATTTTTTTAATAGGAATTTAATAAATTATTACATAGAATTACTTTATTATAACTATCGTAATAAAAATTATAACAATAGTTCTAAATTAATCTACTATACTCATATGCTCGTTTTTGCTTATTCTTATTACATTGTCTACAAAGCTTTCTATCTTTGGCTCGTGGGACACGATTATAATTTGCCTTATACCTAGTTGCTCAAGAACTGTTCTTATCTTGTCTAGCTGTTCTGATGAGAATCCATCTGTAGGTTCATCAAGCATCAGAATATCTTTTGTTTTTATCTGTGAAACAACATCATTTACCACTTTGTTTAACGCTAACCTGTATGCTAGGGCTACTGCTGTTCTTTCTCCTCCAGAGAGGTTTTCAATGGATGTTTCATATCCATTTTGTTCTATAATTGGTGTAAAATCATTGTCTAATCTTACATTTAGGCTTTCATCTTCTATTAGAATATTAAACCATTGTTGGAACAGCTGATTGAATTCCATGTAGACTTGCAGCATAACATGTTTTTCTATATTTTCCATCAGTTTAATAAAATGTTCCTCTATCCAGTTTTTATATTGAGAAACAACCTTTAATAAGGATTTAATCTTCAGTTTTCTTTCTATCTCTTCTTCAATCTTCTTCACGATTCTGGTGATTTCATTTATTTTTACTTCTAATTCCCTCTTTTCTATCTCTACTTTTTTTTCTTTCTCTAATGTTGAGTCCAGTTCTGTTTTGATTTTTCTATACTCTTGCTCTACATCTTTTATTCTTTCAATCTCTTCATTTAGTTTTATTTTCTTTGTGTTTATTTCTCCTATTCTCTTTTTAATTTCGTTTTGTTCTTTTTCAATTAGCTTTACCTTCTCTTCCTTTTCTTGTAGCGTTCTTTTCTTAACTTCTATGGCTTTTACTTCTATCTGTTTTTTTCTCAGCTCTTTTAATCCTTCTTCAATCTGTAGCAACCTTTTTTTGTTTTCTTCCTCTTCTTTTTTTATGACCTCCTGTTTTTTTCTCAGCTCTTTTATCTTTTCCTCTTCAGCTTCTTCTATGCTTTTTTTGTGTTCCTCTCTAACATCCTGCAAACAGGTTGGACATTTTTTTATTTTTCTTATCTTTTCAACAGTTTCTTTTGAGTGGTTTATCTTTGTTTCAATCTCTGAAAGTTTTTTATTTATTTCAACCTTTTTTTCCCTGAGTTTTTCTAGTTCTTTTTCTTTTTCTTTTATTTTTTCAAAGAAGTTTTTGATGTCCTTTATCCCAAACTTTTCTAACTCCTCTTTTATTAGGTTTATCTCTTTTAATAATTTTTCCAACTCCTCTCTGTTCTTGTTTCTTTTCTCAACATTGTTTCTTAGCTTTATTTCTTCTAGTTCAAATTGTTTTTTTAGTTGATTTAATCTGTTAATCTGTTCTTCTTTTTTTTCAACTAGCCTTTTTTTTTCATTGACTTGTTCTTTTATATGTTGAATCTTTGGCAGCAGTTTTTTCAGGTTTTCATTGACTTCTTTTAATCTGCTTTCATTTTCTGCTTTCTCTCTTTTCTTTTCTTCCAAATCTTCTATCTGCCCTTCAAAGCATTTCTTTTTTTCTCTTAGTTCCTTTATGTATATCTGGGCGTTTTCTCTTATTCTCTTATATTTGTCTATGTTGAATAGCTTTCTTAGTGTGTCTAGCCTAATGTCCTTGTCTTCTAGAAGTATTTGCTTCATTTGTTCTTGCGGCGTATAAACAGTATATCTGTATATGATGTCTTTGCTTTTGCTTATGAGTTCTTTTGGATAACCTAGTAAGTCAAATATCTTGCTTTTTAGTTCAATATGGGTTCCTTCTTTTTTTATTCCATCTATTATTATGTATCCTGTTTCTTGTTTTATGTCTTCTTTTCCTCTCTTTAATGTTCTTTTTATTGTTATTTCTTTACCTTCCAGCTCAAACTTAAGTTCAACTTCTCCATGCTTTTTTCCATGCCTTAGCAGAGAGGAACCACTTAGCTGTTTTCTTCTTATACCAAATAATGCAAATTCTATTGCTAGCAGGATTGTGCTTTTTCCGGAACCAATGTCTCCTGCGAGAAGAGTTGAACCCGGTGGGAATTCTATTGCTTGATTTTCATAGCTTCTTATATTTCTAAGCTTTATGGATTTTATAAACATCCTAATTTTTGAAGTAAGAAAGGCGCATATAAAAAATTATCTTCTTCTATGAGTAAAGTATCTTCTTTTTTTCTGATTTAGATACTCTAACAACTTTTTCCTAGTGCCTTGTTCTTGGGTTCTGGCTACTAGTGTGTAGGTTTCTATTAACCTCATTATTTCTCTTCTCTGATGGTAGGGGCTTAGTCTTCTGAATTGTTGCTCCCATTTGTCAATTATTCTTTTTGCCCTTTGTCTTTTGTTTTTTTGAGCGTTTAAAATATAGCCCTTATTCCTTTTTATTAGCTGGACTATCTCAGCCCTCATCTCTTCAGCAATAGGATTTCTTCCGTATGGTCTTAGTTTTTGATATAGCCTTCTTAGTTTTCTGTTTTCTTCTATTGCTTCTTCAGTGTACCAGTATTTATAACCCCCATCATTGTCATTATAGTCTGCGATTGTCCTTCTCATTGAGAATATTCTGTGCTCTATAGAATCAAGTTCTTCTCTGTATTTCCTTAGCCTTGGGTCTTCTATTGTTCTTCCTTCGCTTTTTTTCCATGCTTTTGTAGGTCTTTGTAAGTATGGTAGTGTGATTGCCAAATCTGGGGCTGTAAGTTCATCTGGTCTTGGAATAATATCAGAAATTGTTTGTGCATTATCGGCTCTTTCTGTTAGTCCTCTTCCACATCCATTTAGTGCTGTGGATATGGCTATGGCTATATATCCAATTCCATTTAATATTCTGGTTTTTTTTATCACTCTATAGGAGAGAATTATTCCTCTGTATTTAAGATTTTTCTTTTTTGGATTTTTATGGAAAAGATTTTATATTTCTGTTGTTTTAATGTATCTTATGAAAATAATAAAACAAAAAGATGGTAGCTATAAGGTAGAGAGTAGTTCAAGGAAAGGGAAATTCTATATTGTTGACCTAAAAAAGCAGACATGTACCTGCCCTCATTTCCTTTTGAGGATGAAAAAAGTACATGGCCTTTGCAAACATATTCAAGCTGTTAAGGATATGGTTGAAAGAAGGGATGTAAAGACATATGGGAGGATAATAGGTTATGTTGAAAAGAAGAGGGTGGTTGATTCCTTGGAGTTAATAAAAAGGTTTGGTGAGGCTGCTGTTGATGATTTAATTAGCAGAGGGGAGCTGATTGAAGAAGGCGGGAAGATTAGGGTGCTAAAATAGTTATTCGTTTAACTTTTTCTTTAGCCATTCAATAACCTCTACTGGTGTTGGATCAACCCTTTCTCTTAAGGCGAGATAATATGATGTGTAATCTCCTAACTGGATTGTAGAGAACATTCTTGCTAATAGCGAGTCCCCTCTTACAAATACTTCTTCAACATCTATTCTTTCCTCCATAATCTCTGCACATACATCCATCCTCTTTTTTATTCTTGGATGGTCTTTTTCATCCCTCAGCATGATTGCTATAAATCTGTCCCTCTGCATTCCTCTAAAGGCATTAATCTCATTATGGTTCATTTCAGGGAAGACTGAATGATATGCTGGATATTTTGCGTTCTCATTTATTTGTGTCTGCCACCTATATGCTACTGGTTTTAATAGTTCTGATGAGTATATTATGGGAAGCTTTCCTTGGATTTTCTTTGCTAGCTTCTCTGCATATTCCTTTGTTTTTTCTTTATCTTTCAATAATGCAAGCATCTCATTTAAATCTGGGTTTTTGACCTCAATTAGGTTGGAGTTATATAAAACACCAAGCATTGGAAAGAACAAGTAACCAAGGGCACATCTTGGTTGTAGGCCAGATGGAATTATTATTTTTTTGTTACATTCTTCTGCTAGTTTTCCTCCTGATGTAATACCTATTATTTTTGCATTCTTTTTCTGTGCATCGTGGAATGAGGAGATAGTTTCCTCTGTGTTCCCAGAATAGCTTACCACAAATACAAGGGTATATTCGTCAACCCATTCTGGTACATTATAATTTCTGTTGATGAATACTGGTAACTTAGTGTTGTTTGTATATGCTTTTAACAAGTCCCCACCAATAGCACTACCACCCATACCACAGACAACTATTGAGGTTACTTCACCATGTACTGTTATTCCCTTTGCTAGTGTTAGGGCTTCTCTGCACTGAATAGGGAAATTGTCCAGAACCTCTATCATATTTTTTTTGTCAACAACCATTTTAGTAACCTTTAGATTGAACTATTATTTATAATTTATGGCTTAGCTAGTTTTCTATCGTAATACTTGTGTTTTTCTTTACCTTAACCCAATACGCCTTTCCTGGATTTAATTTTTTTAGTGTATTTAGTTCAACAGGTTGTTCTGGATTGAAATAGAGCCATTTTCCATTTGCATATCCTAATACAGCCTCCACTTCGCTGAGGTTTAGAATATCTTCAATTGCCTTCTCTGTTGTTGATGGGTAGCCTATCAGATTCCATCCTTCAACAAGGTTTATGTTTATCGGGTAGTTATAGGTATGACCTATAATGTTTAATTTTTTGTCTTCTAGGGAATTTATCCATAAGCCGTTCTCTTTTTCTATTGTTTCAAAGTTGTTCTTGTCATTTGTATAGAACAAGTACTTCTTATTTGTATTGTCAAAGGAATATATTGAGGTATAATCTAGCTGTCTGAATATTTCTTTTAGTGAGTTGTTTACTGGTTCTACTGGTAGCGATATTAGATTCCAGCTTTTGTTGATTTCAATTTGAGTTGTTCCAGTGAATTCTATTGTGATATTGGTTATGTCAATTTTTCCTTCAGGGGAGAGTTGTTTTAGGGCTATTGGGATGTATCTATCCTGATTACTAGTATTATAGAATCGAGCTAGGTAGGTAAGATTGATATGCTTTTTTTCTCCAGTTTCTATGCTATGCTCTATTTCATGGTTGTTTAGTATGTCTATCAGCAATAGATTGTTAATATCTTTGGATACCTTTGCTATATACATCATAAATTCTTTTCTCCCAGCAATAATGTACCCCCCATCCGGTGTTTGTTGGACTGAACGAGCGTCATCTAAGTCATAAAGCCCACCTATGAACATATATCTTTCTAAATTGCCGTTTGGATCTGTTTTTATTAGGTAGATATCACTTCCTTTGGCATCAGTTTGGTTGGTAGAACCAACGACAATATAGCCACCATCATTCGTTTGTTGAACTGAATACCCCTTATCATTGTCATCACCACCAAATGTTTTCTCCCATTGAACATTCCCGTTAGAATCTGTTTTAATCAAGTAGATATCATTTCCACCGGAACCAAATGAGCTAGTATAACCAGCAATAATATAGCCACCATCATTCGTTTGTTGAACTGAGTATGCTTCATCATTGCTACCCCCACCAAAAGTCTTCTGCCATTGAAAATTCCCATTAACATCTGTTTTTATTAAATAGACATCTTTGCCACCAGCACCGAATGAACTGGTAGTACCAGCGATAATGTACTTTCTGTCTGTTGTTTTCTGGATTGAGTATCCCTTGCCATCAAGTGTTTTCTCCCATTGAATATTTCCATTAGAGTCTGTTTTAATCAATTTAGAGCCAACAACTATATATTCTGAGCTTAGTGTTTGTTGTACTGAGTAAACCTCCTCTCCAGAGTCTCCTATTTTTTTGTCCCACTGGATATTGCCTTCAGAGTCTGTTTTTATTAAGTGAGCACCAGCATTTTCGTTTAAGTTTAATATACTATCAAAACCAGCGATAATATAACCATTGTCGTTTGTTTGTTGGACTGAATAGCCCCATTCAATTGGTCCTCCACTACTACTGAGACTCTTATACCACTTTACTTCTCCATTGCCGTCCATTTTTACTAAACAAATATCAAAGAAAGCATTTCCTGGTATGTTGCATGTCCCAGTAATAATGTAGTTATTGTCATTTGTTGGTTGTATAGAGAGGGCTCCAATATAAAATGGGTCGGCTAAATAGTTATGTTTTTCTATCAGGGTTTTTTCCCATTCAATGTTTGTTCTTGAACACTTTTTGTTTTGGTTACAATAGTTGCTTATGCAGTCGTAGTTGACTAGACATGACTTTCCATTGCTGCATGGATGACATTCACCACCACAGTCTATATCTGTCTCAGTTTTGTCTTTTATACCATCGTAGCACGGAGGGATTGCTGTATTTTTTGTTTTTATGAGGTAAGCATCACCGTTAATGTCAAGAGATTCTGTATAACCAGCAACAATATAACCATTATCTGCTGTCTGCTGAACTGATCTAGCTTCATCCCAAGCAGACCCACCGAAAGCCCAGTCCCACTCAAAATTCCCATTAGCATCTGTTTTTATTAGATAGGCGTTACACTCAGGCCAATTGAATCCTTTTGTGCCAAGGTAAACACTACAACCAGCAATAATATAACCATCATCTGCTGTTTGCTGGACTGAAGAAGCACTAATATCACCACCCCCCATAAATGTCTTCTGCCATTCAAGGTTCCCACTAGAATCTGTCTTTACTAGGTAAACATCACCGCTCCTACCGAATGAGTCAGTAGGACCAGTAATAATGTAACCATTATCTGCTGTTTGCTGGACTGAGTAAGCCACATCCCAATCGTTCCCACCAAATGTCTTCTGCCACTGAACATTCCCGTTAGAATCTGTTTTAACCAAGTAGGCATCAATTCCACTAGAACCAAATGAGCCTGTAGAACCAGCAACAATATACCCCCCATCAGTTGTTTGCTGGACTGAGCGTATTTCATCATTGCTACTTCCACCAAAAGTCTTCTGCCATTGAAAATTCCCATTAACATCTGTTTTTATTAAATAACCATCTTCATAACCAGCCCCAAATGATTTTGTACCACCAGCAATAATATAACCATTATCTGCTGTTTGCTGAACTGAATATGCCCCATCATCATCACTTCCACCAAAAGTCTTCTGCCACTGAAGATTCCCATCAACATCTGTTTTTATTAGATATACATTACCATTACTACCGAATGAGTCAGTATAACCAGCAATGATATAACCACCATCAGTTGTTTGCTGGACTGAGTATGCTTCTTCAAACCCGCTGTCACCGAAGGTCTTTTGCCATTCAATATCTCCTGCAGTATTTATTTTTACTAAATAAACATCACCGCCAACACCAAAAGAAAAAGTACCACCAGTAACTATATAGCCATTATCATTTGTTTGTTCTACGGAGTAAAGTATATCATAGTCGCTTCCACCAAAAGTCTTTTCCCATTCAATACCAGAATCCTCTCCAGTTGTTTTTATACTAGCTGTTTTAATTGCTAAAGTTTGCGTATCTTCCCTTCCATAGCTGATTTTTATAGTGGCTTTTGTTGTGAATTTAATCTTTCCTTCTTTAGAATCATAGCCGAATGGATAGTATTTCAATAAAGCATATTTTTGCTTTCCCCTATAACCAAAGTCTATTGTTATCCTGCCAGGAGTTGAGTTGTATTCTTCATATATGTTGTATCTTTCTCTCCTATGGTTGTTCCTGTCTTTAAACATAGATGGCCTTATCTTCTTACTGACCTTAATGGTGTCATGTTCTGTATTGTTTATGCTTACACTAATTTCTTTTACATCATTTTGGATTGGAATTTCAAAGTACTTGTATGGCAGTATTGGGTTGCCAGGGGTTATGGTGTAATAAAAACCATCTTCTTTTACAAATATTTCAGAATAGTTCCCAGATTCATTGATTGTTATTTTTGATTTGTCAAGTTGGTAGTTTATGCTATTTCCTATAAGCTGGTTTATAATTGGCCTGTTGAGTTCTGGAATTTCGTTGTAATCTGGGATTCTGAATTTATTTTTTTCCTTTGATTTTTGGAACCCTGTTATGCTTCCTTGTTCTTCTTCTAGTCTAGTTACCATTGAGAATTCATTTAAGCTTATTTGTTCTCCTTTGTTGTTTATATTTGAAAAATTTATATTGAAGAATGCTTTTTTTAATTTTTTATTTTTTGGGATTTTTATGAATAATATCTTTTTTTTCTCATTGAGTTGAATTGTAAGATTTTTGTATTGGTTAAGGACACTTCTATTGTCAAAGAAAATGCTTTGTTTTATTCTTGAATACGCTCCTGCTGGTTCTATTACTGATATGTTTACTATTCCTGCTAATTTTCCCCTTATTGTTATTTCTGCTTTCCCTTTAGAGTCAGTATATATTTCATCTTTTATAGGATACAATACCGATTCATTTGATAGCTCAGCCCGTATTGGTACATTCTTTATTGGATTTCCTCTTTTATCCTTAACTGTTGCGATAATCTTGGTTTCATCTTCAATTGATACGTTATTATCTTCAACGGTTAATTCTAAGGTGCTGTTATCCTTTGCAATTATTGATATAGTCACATTTAATTCTTGGTGTCCTGCGTTTGATGAGTTTACATATATCTTTCCCGTATAGTTTCCAAGAGGAATACTTTCGTTTACGAATAATGTGTATGGCATAACAAGGCTTGTACCTGCGGGGATAATACTAAAGTTTCTTTCTCTTTCCGAGATTAATGTAAGGTCTCTTGTACCCTTGCTTATGTTTGTGATTTTTATTACTACATTCTCAAGAGGGTGTTGATGTCCTGCTTCCCCTATTATAACAAAAAAGGATACATTCGTATTTGTTTTGCTTTTCTCAAATACAGAGTTTGGGCTAACCCCCAGGATTGCTGGCCTGAATGGGGTTAATAATGCATAAACCCTCACTTCCTGTTTTTCATTTGAACTTATTTTGTCGTAAGAAACTCTAATCCTGTATCTCTTGTTGGTCGCATCCTCTATGGTTATAACCTCTGGGTTGGAGTTTCTGCCGTTGTAGGATGCAGGGAACTCTATTGTGCTGTTTGATATATTTATGTCATATCCTACATGCCTTCCTTCTTCATCATAGACATGTAAATCAATCTCGGCTAAAGGGTTGTAGAACATATTGAATTCTACTGAATAATAATCTTGTGGGACTGTGAAATCTTTTTCTACATATGGATTCTCTGGAGAGAGGTTTGCATTGATTACTTCAATAATGTCCGGAGCAAAACTTGAGAAGTCAAGGACAGACATTTGTTTTGCTTGGTTGTTTGTAGTATAGCTTGCTTTTATAAATGTATTAGCTACATCCTCTTCTTCACTACTAGCTTCCATTGTAGATATTTGTGTGGGTTTTATTGGATAATAGAACTCTTGCATTGTGTTTGTGAGAAATGGTCCAGAGAATACTCTAAGATTTAGGATATGGGGTCTTAACATGTTTATTGGATCAGTGTAATAGCCTCTGTATCTTATGCTCTCTTTAACCCTATCATTAGGACTTGCTATAGCTGATTTGTAGTCAACTGTTGTTGTAGTGGTTATTACTCTAGAACCAGCTAGGAGCCCTCCAATTAGAGGTATTTTTATATTCGGTATTTTGTAGTCCCAGAAGGACTCACCTACTATTCTTATCTTTGAATCAACATTTCCGTTATTTGTCACATAAACAGTAGCATCCTTTTCTCCATATGGTGCTGAGGGATTGATGTAGAGGATTTTTTTGCCCATGATTGTGGTGCTTGGATTAAGGTAAATTCGAGTGGAGGTAGAGAACTTGTTGTTTTTATTGTAGTAATATGGATTTGATGCCTCATCTTTTATGAGGTCATATGCACTTTTGAATAATGTTGGTGCCTTTCCTATGTCATTAATCCATCCCATCACACAATCTTTATAGTCTGATATCATTTTTGTCTTTAACTCAATATTTCCTATTGTTACCTTTGTTTTTGTTATTTTTGAGCCTACTGCTATCACTTGTGTGAACGCCCCTAATGTGCCACCTGAAGCAACAGTTATTAGATTCGAGGATATTTGGATAATTGTTAGTATCTTTTCTGTTGATTTTCTTGCTCTGAGTAATGCTGTGTTTATCTGATATGAGCTGTAACTTTTTGGTTCTGTAAGATATAATGGGTTTTCATTGGGGTTTAGTTTTATGATTGTTGATGATTTTTCTGGTGATTTCTTTATTTGGGATACAATGGATGTAATAGATGATTTTGCTCTGTCAATATCAAAGTTATCTCTGAGGGCTATTGATTTTGATTCATCTTTAAATGAGGCATAAAGGTTGTCAAGATATCCTATGCTTGTTGTATATAATTCTAGGTTTTTGAATTCTTCTTTTGTGTGTGGGGTGTAGTCTTTAGTTATTGCCCACAGAACTACCTCCTCTGCCATTCTTCTTGGAATATATGTTGTTAGGCTATTTATGAGCTGCAACTTTAGAGCTTCTTTGAATACATTCCCAAATATATCTACCCCATTTATAATCATCTCACTTGGTATGCTTGATAGTGTGCCTGTTACTATGTTTCCTATAAATCCTACGAGTTCCCATCCATACTCTGTTCCTACATCATCCCCTATTCTCTGAGAAACTTTTGAGACTAAGTCAGTTTCATAGTCCATTAACTCTTTGATTGAGTTATAAAGCATTTTCATTTCATGATTTAGCTTTGTTAGAAAACCAGTTGTGCCTAGGTAAATGTCTTTGCTTATTGTTTCTCCCAACCCGCTAGTTTCAAATGGTAGTGTTTCCCCTGTTCTTTCATTTTTTATTGCCTTGATTATATAGTAATCTGGACCCACACTTGTGAATGAGTACTCTCCAAGATGGTTTGTTGTTGTTTCCATTAAGGGTGGTTCTCCTTTGTGGAAACTTTTTGTTGTATATAGTCTAACTGTTACATCTTCTATTGGTTGTTCATCTAATAATACTCTACCTGTTATTGTGCTATACCCTCTATACTCTGTGAAATGAGCTGTTGCTTTGTTTCCATTAATTTCAATTTCTATATCATATCTTCCATAACCTATGCTTAGGGGTTCTAGATTTTTTTCTCCTTTCCATCTTCTTTGGTTGTAGTTTAATATTCCCCTTGTTATTTCTGTAGAATCTTTCAATATCCTATATGAGCCAGAACCTTGTGTTATCAGGCTTCCAGTTTCTTTGTTATAGGCATATGCTTCAATATATAGCATGTGGGTTTTTCTATTGTATTTTGCAGATGGAATAACAGCTATGGTTTCAGTTAGATAGGCACAAATTAGGTTTTCACAGTATCCTGTCTTACAATCGGAGTTAGTAAGGCAGCTTTTTTTCACTTCACAAGGCTGGCAAGAACCACCACAATCTACATCTGTTTCGTCTCCGTCCTTTATGCCATTTGAGCATGGGTGGGCTGAACATATCTTACTAGGGTTACAATAATTGCTTATACAGTCAGAATCAACCAAACAACTTTTACCATTGCTACAAGGCTGACAAGAACCACCACAATCTACATCTGTTTCATCTCCATTTTTTATCCC
>Ga0190359_1001521_pt1 | contig 14546 bp, 14 predicted proteins | sample 48721823_MG_FD_161269 | JGI IMG/M metagenome (GOLD analysis project Ga0190359, IMG submission 161269) | Hydrothermal vent microbial mat bacterial communities from Southern Trench, Guaymas Basin, Mexico - 4872-18-2-3_MG | ecosystem: Environmental > Aquatic > Marine > Hydrothermal vents >... | reverse complement strand
TATAATCCATTACTATTCCCCGGATGTGGAACCATACAATGCTTCCTAAAAATATACAGTCTTTCTTGGTGCCGAATGTAACTTTTCATGAAAAAATGTGCAGGGCAATAAACAGGGCGTACGGAACGAAGTATTAAGGAATAATCGTCATTATTACCCCCAACGGATTTACTGTTACGGAGTAATATTGACAAACAGTATTCACCGGTATTCTACCGGCGTTACCTGCGCCCGATCAAACGCGCTCATGTATCTCTTTACAATTTAATTCGTGCAGCACTGAGAACAGTGCCCTCTTCACAATTAACCAGACGCATATGACAAACCCGCGTTGCACTGATAAACCGAAGGGATAAAAACAGCATATAGTCGGCACTGAGAAGATTTCAGATATCCGCAGTCCCTGCTTCTATCTTCATTTACAGAGGTACAACAAATTCCCGACTTCATCCAAGGAGCGATATATGCGTCTTCCCGTCATTCCGATTGCCTTGTGTCTCCTCCTGTGCGCAACAATGGCACACGCGGAGACCGCGGTCATTCCGTCATCATCAGAAGGCTCCGGGGTAATCTCTTCAGTATAAATGTCATCAGGAATAGCGTTGCGGCCATGCCCTTTCCTGCGTTTCCACCTCTCACTGGAAATAACCGGTACGATCCCAGAACAGTATCTTGATCTTACTACGGCTCTTGTTAATAAACACAAACAAATGACCAGATAACGGATCCTTGCGGATAATACCGCTGACTATCGCTGAAATAGTGTCAAATGACTTCCGCATATCCACAGGGTGAAGACAGACATATATCTCCAGTGAATCAGGAATCGTAAGCATGATCAAGACAGCTGATGCAAAACGGTTACTATGCTACGCAATGTTTCCTGCACAACTCCTGCCGGTACCCTTAACGTTATATCGCCACGCGCTATCTCATAGTGCAGTGAACCCTGCCCTGACAGAGTAATGTGGGCGAACGAAGGCTTTGAAAACTCTTTATTCCTGCTGTTACACTGCTTCTGCCAATTGGAAAAGGTCGATACCGGTATGCTGTGTTGATTACAGTACTCCGATACCGATAACCCGCTCCGCTTTTATTGCGATAAATTAGATGCTATCTCTATTTTACTCCTGAATCGTACGCTTCGCATTACTACCTCCTCAATAATCCGGGGCTTAATAATCTGCGGATAAAATATCGTTCAGGATAAAAGAAGAAAAAAGATGGGTTAAAGGAACGGATACAGATAGATGTGCTCATAGTATACAACATCTCCGAAAGGTTATAAAAAGGGACTGTTGTTTAAATATAGTTTAAAATTATTAAACGATATTATTTACAGTCACGATGTAATCGGGAGTCCTACTCTCCTGGTGCCTTCCCTCCCAGCTCTGCAATCTTATCTTTAATCGTTTTTTTCACTGCAGGATTTTCCGATGAGTAAAATGCGGTATAGAGAAATTCCAGTGCATAATCTTTTTTACCGGCATTGGCATAAAAAGAGGCAGCCAGTGCGGTGTAAAAGGGCGGGGCATTTTTATTATGCGCAGCCAGGGCAAGGTACTGTGCTGCCTGCTCATAATCTTGATATTTGTCATAATAGAGCCAGCCGAGGTAAAAGGGCAGAATGCTCTTTTTATTCCCCAGATAGGAGATACCCCGGTTGAGAATAATACGGGCTGCATCAGCATCGTTTGAGAATGACGGCAGCATGACACCCGCGAATTCATAGGCCGGATAGAAATAGGGGTTGAGCCGGGTGACCATATCGACCATGGTGACCAGCCAGGTATAGTCCTTGTCCGTATCGCTGTGCTCACCGAAATAGAGAAGGGTCCTTATCCACAGGTAGTTGGCATAGGTGGTTGAAAATCCCAACAGGTAGGGCTTAAGGGTATTTGTCTTCGGCAGATAGGTCATTCGCTCCGTAAACCACTCCTCGTTTTTTATACCGGTAAGTTTCTGCTGGGTAGCAAATATCGAGATATACACTATGCAACAGATAAGTATTAAAAACAGTACCGGTAATTTCCGTTTCATCCTACAGATCCTTCCGTGCAAAGAGTGCGCAGGATATAGACATAAATAGGGTGATATAGAGTAATCCGTACAGGACGGCAAATAAAATATAATCACCGGTAAGCGGTAAATCGTAGACAACCGGTGTCCGTATATTAAAGTGTTCGAGGTTGGGCAAAAGGTAGTAGAGAACCTGTAATACCGGTTTCAGGAGTCTCTTTGATCCTTCCAGGGTTTCGATACCGACCAGGTCGTTGAAATGGCCGGCGATATAGAAGCCTATGGTGAATATGGCGGAGAGTGTGGGATTGGTGATAGTCGAGAATAACAGCGCCACGGATACGATAACTCCCATTTCGACCATGGTAAGCAGGACCGCGGCAACAAGCTTGAGGTTAACGGTGCTGCCGATGAACAGGAGTGCGCCGAAGAAAAAGAGCGACATAAGCAGAAAGTTAAGGCACAGGGTTATACAGAGGCCTGCATATTTGCCGATAATAATCGAGCCGCGCATAACCGGCTTTGCAGCCATCATGTAGACGGTTTTACTGGTCACCTCTTTACCGAGCATGGCCACGCCGATAAATACGGCCAGGAGCAGGCCGCTCACGGACATAGTGGCCAGACCGAAATCCTGCATCACCTGAACTCTGGCAAACACCGACCATTCTCCGAACGAGGTAGAGAGGACGATAATAATACCGGCAAAGAGCAGGATATTATACAGGATTTTGTTTCTGATAGTTTCCCGGAATGTGTTCAGTGCAATGAGCGCTATTGATTTCATGGGCGCCGTACCTCCGCGCTTTTATAGAGTATTGACTCAAGGGAAGCCGTCCGTCGGCTAATAGTCTTTGGAAAAATATTGTGTTCATAGAGAAGTTTCTGGCATACCTGCGCCTCTTTATCGGTTGGAACATGGATTATCCGGTTGTCTGGATCGACTGTGGTAACCGTATATCCCCGCTCGTGAAGTCGGCCGATAATATTTTCGGGTATCGCATCGACATGGATCTCAGCGCCGGCTGTATTACGGGCAAGTAATTCGTCCAGAGAGCCGGCATATACCATGGCGCCCTTATCAAGAGCGATAACATATTTACACAAACGTTCGATATCTTCGATAATATGGGTGCTGAAAAAGAGACATTTGTCTTTTGCGGCGAGGTCGAGGAACAGGTCGCGGAACAGTCGCCTTCCCAGCGGGTCAAGGCCGCTCATTGGTTCGTCAAGGATATAGATTGAAGGATTGCCCAGAAGAGCATGTGCCATATTAAGCCGCTGCTGCATGCCCTTCGACAGGGTGTGAATCTTTTTGTCGCCTATTGCGGTAAGCTGTACCGTTTGTAATACCCGGTCGATTTCCGCGGTCAATTTGTCGGGCGGGTACCTGTTGAGCCGGTACGCGAATGTGAGTGATTCCCGTGCGGTAAGGTGGTGGTAGAAATAGGGCTGCTCAGAGACATAGGCGACATTGCGCCGCGCCTCGGGCAGGTGCGACGGAACGCCTCTGATATATGCTGAGCCCGCTGTCGGAGTAAGTAGACCCAGCAGAATTTTAATACTCGTGGTTTTTCCTGCGCCGTTTGGGCCGACAAATCCGGTGATACCCTTCTGCGGAACGACAAAAGAGAGGTCCTGAAGCGCAGGAACGGCCCTGCTCCAGAAATGGTTCCGGTATGACTTTGAAACGGTTTTTAACTCAAGAAAATTCATAATGAAAAAATCCAAAATTCTTTAATACTTTCCCGGCTACGTGCTTCCTTCGTGAAAATCGACGAATCCGTTTTTTGTATTTACCTGTGCACTACTAGGCGGTTTCAGGATTCCCGTTGACGGTGCCGTTCACCAAATAGCTCATCATGATAATCAGGCCGATAAAAAGGATGAAGGTCAACCAGGATATACCGACAACCAGCGGTGCGGAAGACATGCATTTCCTCCTTTCTTACAATTTTCGTTTATGGAGAATGGAAAAAAGCAGGCCGAATCCTATCAACCCGGCAAGCAGAAATCCAACGATACCTATAGATGGCATCCCGAATATCAACGGTGGGATACCAGAGTGTATTACAATGGAGGAACCGATTATAAGCGATGCCAGAACGAGTGCAAAAACCAATCGGTTCACCAGTTGATCGTGTTTTGAGATCATCGGCTCCAGTCCGTGATGTTCAAATTGAATGCGCAGATCGCCGGTTTTCACAAGGCGCATGGCATCTTTCAGTTCGAAAGGCAGATCTTTCAGTATTGATGCAAGGTCCAGCATGGCAAAGTACAGGTCAAAACTAAGATGCCGCATGCGGGAGTTCTGCCGGATCAGTTTCTTTACATACGGTGCAAGGTGTTCCGCCAGATTAAACTCCGGATCAAGTTTTGAACCTACGTTTTCCACAGTAATAAGCGTTCGCAGAAGCAGATAAAAGCCGGGAACGATTTTGATGTCGTGGTTGATAATAATAGTGGTGAAATGTCGCAGAACCGCCCCGAGGTTAATCTCCTGCAGTGAGGTCTGGGCATACTCTTCAATAAATTCCGTGACATCGTATTCAAGCTGCTCGAGATGTTTAATCCGCGAATAGGTTAACTGCGTCAGCGTACGCACTACTTTCTGCGAATCTTTTCTGACAAACCCGAAGAGGATGATACTGAGCTGATAGCGGAAACTGGGCGGGAGTATACCTATAGCGCCGAAATCGAGAAAACAGAGGGAGCCGTCATTACGCACCAGGAGGTTGCCTGGATGGGGATCGGCGTGAAAGAAGCCGTGATTAAAGATCTGGGACAGCATCAGTCCGGCGCCGCGAGCGGCTATTTCTTTTATGTCAATATCAGCGTTTTTCAGAGCGGTTATATCCGACACCTTAATACCGTGAATAAATTCGGTGGTCAGTACCCGTTTTGTCGTAAGCTCACGATATACCGCGGGGATATACAATCGTGTATCGTTTTGGAAATCTTTTCTGAACCGCTCAATATGCGAAGCTTCGACTGTAAAGTCCAGCTCTTTCCCAATAATACGCTCGAAATCCTCAACGATACGGGTGACCCGCAGGGATCGCGCCCGTTCAAATCTCTTTTCGGCAAGGTCCGCCAGTTGATACAGGATGTCTATATCCGTGGCAACCGTCTGTTTTATCCGGGGACGCTGCACTTTAAAAGCCACCTCGTCGCCATTTTTTAACCGGGCTTTATACACCTGTGCAATTGAGGCAGAGGCTATGGGTTCTTCGGAAAATGATGCTGTAATTTCCACAAGCGGTTTGCCCAGATCTTCTTCAAGAATCTTCTGTGCCTCTTTCGTGGGAAAGGGATTCACCTCATCCTGAAGCTTTTCCAGCTCCTGAATGAGCAGAGCGGGGAGTAAATCGGGACGGCTGCTCATAAACTGACCGAATTTCACAAAGGTCGGCCCGAGCTCTTCCAGGACCAGTCGCACCCGCTCCCACCGGGAGATCTTTTTAGTGATGTGTTTTGCCGGGATGAATTTCCGGGTCAGTGATGTGTATTTGTCAATATTGAGATTGGAGACAATATCGTCAAAACCGAATTTTATAAGAACGGCGAGTATTTCCCCGAACCGTCCCAGATGCAGCGAACCGCGGCGTTTTTTCCGAATGGTATCTTCCATAGCGTCGTAACGGGTTGCGTGTTATTTTTCCAGTCTTGAAACCTGTTCTTTTAGTTCTTCAAATTCCTTCCTGGTTGGAATGGCAAGTTTGGTTAATATAAATTCCACCTTTTCATTGACCGCTTTTTCGAATGAGGCACGGGCGTCTTCCGATTTTTTTAATAAGTCATCAATGAATTTTTTACCCTCTTCTTCCTTAAGGTCGGCTTCTTCAACGAACTTTTTCCCCAGTTCCTCAGCTTTTTCTTTGGTAAGATATGCCATGCCGACGGAAGCAAAGAATGATTTTTTCAGCAATTCGAGCATACAACCTCCTTTAAAAATATTTGTCAATTTTCAATATAAATACCCGCATTGGAAATTGTATAAGTTTTTTTTAATTGGTGCTTCTAAGAAAACACCATTCCTCTAATTTTTTACGGAACGCGGTGAGGGGAAGCGAATAATCTCCGCTGCCCCTCCTCCGTTTTATTTGCCGATACCGGTTATTAACTGGCCAGTTCAGTCGATTCCACCTCAGACGGCAACGGCACTTTCTTTTTGTCGTTCAATGACCAGTCAAAGTCGATATATTCTAACCTGTAATTGCCGGACAGTAGGTATTCTCTGTCAGCGTTATTCTGTATATGTTTTGACAGATAGTTAATTACGGCTCTTTCTTTCGCTTCAAATTCAGAAAGCCCTTCCGCGACTGTATCGTATTCAGTGATAAAATCCTGACCATACCAGTCAAACAGCTCACTGAGATATACCACACCTTTGTTCCGATCCGTTCTGAACATCATCGGGTCTTTAAGTATATGCCGTGTCTGGAAAGTAAACCACATGTCCAGTGTCTCCCCTTCATACGGGATACCCGGCAGACGGGGGCATCCTTCCGCACCGGATACCAGAGCGACATGAACACGCGGATCCGCGAACTTTTTACGGATTATGGAATCACGGATATAATCCAGGGTCATAGGCTGTCCCATTACGGTAAATGTCCTTTTATCAAAAGCACCGGAAATCTGTTTAATGCTGTTGCGCGGATAGAGTATCGCTTTGAACAGGGCCCCGTCGATGGGATAATTGTCAACCACCAGTTTAATGGTTAATGCATTGTAGATGTTAATCCAGAAAGCCAGCTTCTCCTTTGTATCCCAGGTTTCATATCTTGTCCGGTCAAGATTCTTCAGGTCACTGGTAAAAGCATCAAGTTCGCTGCGGTACTTCGTCAGGTAGCGGTAGTTTACATTACCGTATATATCAATTGAACGATAAAAGAGCGCCGGGTACTTTGAATAATCAAAACGGTTGTCGGTATTTGCCGGGACAGCAGTGAGCAGAGCAAGTACGAAAAGTATGATAACGCTTTTTGTGATTGTTTTTTTCGATTTCATCATACCCACCTCCTTTCGGAACAACAGTAGTTTTACCATATCTATTTCTTAATTTTAAACGCGACAAAGAAATTATTGCCGTTTCTCTTAATAAGGAACATTACCGAGTCGCCCTCTTTGAGATGCCTGGTTGCCTGTTCAAATTCTTTCGTGTTGGAAACCGACACAAAGTTACTGCCGCTTACCTTAATTCGTTGAATAACGTCTCCCTCTTTCAGTGCCCTGCGGGCATCGTGGTATTTTGGATCGACCTCGGTTACGACAACGCCGACTGTTTTCCTGTTGATACCGTATTTTTGACGCATCTCTGCGGTGACGTTCGCTACTTTGATTCCCAGTTTCTTGTGCATCTTTTCTTTCTTCTTTTCGGGAATATCGGTATCGTCCGCTTTCGAGAGTTTCTGAATTTTCCCTTCATCACGGACTCTAACGGTAAGTTTCAGCTTCTTTTCCTGACCGTTTCGGAATATAACTACGGGTACTTTTTCCCCGGGTTGAATGGATGCAACAACATTGCGGAGCTGATTGGCAGTTGCCACCTCTTTTCCGTCAATGGAAAGGATGATATCACCCGGTTTGATACCCGCTTTATCGGCAGGTTGATCTTCGAACACATCGCCGACAAGGACCCCTTTCCTGTCCTTCAAATCGAGTGCGTTGCGGGTTGCCGGATCAACATCCTGAATAGTAACACCAATCCATCCTCTGACAACTTCTCCTTTATAAATCAGGTCTTCCATAATGCGGCGCGCCATGTTAACGGGTATGGCAAAGCCTATTCCCATATAGCCGCCCGACCGGGTGTAGATCATGGTGTTGATGCCGATAAGCTCACCTTCGATATTGACCAGTGCGCCGCCCGAATTTCCCGGATTGATTGCGGCATCCGTCTGAATAAAGTTCTGGTATGCGAGACCGCCGCTGATATTGCGGCCAAGGGCCGAAACGATACCCACAGTCACGGTTGACGTCAGGCTGAAAGGGTTGCCGATAGCTATTGTCCAGTCACCGGGACGCAGTTTATCGGAGTCACCGAGATAGGCAACAGGCAGATCGTCAACATCTCCTTTAATCTGCAGTACTGCAACATCTGAGAGGGAGTCACTGCCGATTATCTCGGCTTCAAACTCCCTTCCGTCGTTTAATTTTACATTTATCTCATCGGCGCCGGACACCACATGAAAGTTGGTCAGAATATACCCATCCTGCGAAACAATGACACCTGAACCGAGTCCCTGCTGCCTGCGCTCCTGTTTCTGTACAGGCGGCTCCTGCCTGCGGCGCTCCCCTCGCCGGGGATTACCGAAAAAGAAATTGAAAGGGTCGTCATTAAAAAAGGGATCGCCGAAAAAGTGGTAAAACGGGTTTTTATAGAAGACGATAGTATCGATTTTTGTCGGAATAACCGAAACAACAGTGGGCACTACTTTTTCCGCGACATCGGCGAAAACGGTTTTAAACGAACCGATTTCGTCCGCCGCACCTTTAGACGGATTTTCTTTTGCGCCGAATGTAATACTGCCCTTATCCGGTCGTTTTGAATCGGCAAAGGAGCAGCTGGTGTCATTGATAAAAAGACTGAATAGCAGGATAAGGAATAATGTATGCAATCTCGCTTGGTTAACTTTGATTAAATGCATAACATCCGCCTTTCTGTTTAAATACACAAGTGTTATCGCTTTGTTAAATGTCGTTTAATGACATGCATGTTTCCATCTCCTGTATTAACCCAGAAATAAGGAATAGTGAACAGAATCATATCTTAAGCTATTATTCAGTTTTTCAGTCTTACTACAGCGACAATTTTTTTTGCACTTTTGTAACTCTTCATTAATCATATCTTTTTTTAAGGGAAAACTTTTTTTCCTTCCCTGTAATGTCCGCTGTCTATTATCATAATTTTGAGTCAGAACAGCGACACATGGTAAATGCCTTGTTGCTTCATTCGAATCAGATCTCGCTGAATGATCGACAGGCAAGGAAGGATAATACCGTGTAATAATACGGGGTTTACCGGTGTTCTGGTTGGAATAATTGTATCTATCGTTAAACACCGTAGAAAGGACTGGTTCGGAAAAAAGCAATCCTTTCGTGTTTTCGAAAAGTAAAATATTTATAGCGTTTCTAGTAAAAAGTAAACAGGGATCCTGACAGTTGTATAGATTCAGTGATGTAAAAAAACTATTATTGTTGGGATTGTATTCGTTTATCAGGTCAAAATTAACAGAGACAGCTGTTTTCTCCGATGTGGTTTTATAAAACGGATACAGTAGATCGGTAGTAAAATAAGATTGAGAAGAAAAAGGTAAACATATCAGAACTGCAATTAGTGACCTTATAATTTTCATAGCTTTCATATTATTTACCCCCCTTCTCTTCTTTCTGTTCTTTAATTTTTCACCTTCCTTTATTAGGAGGGCCGGCTGGAGGCCCTCCTGAATATGTTTACATGTATTTCGTATCCCTCCTGTGTTAATAGATGCTTTACGCCTTTATCTCGATTTTTTTCGGTTTAACCTCTTCACGCTTGGGTATGTTTATTTCCAGGAGACCGTTTTCAAGCGTGGCTGAGATATTTTCCTTGTCATAATCGTTGGATATCTGGAATGCACGGTAATAATCACCGATATTGTACTGCGATAATACGGCGCCTTCCGGTGCAGTGAAAGAGTTCTTTCCTTTAATAATCAGAGCATTATTCTCATCCAGATTGATAATTACATCGCCTTTCTTTACACCGGGAAGATCAACCACCAGCAGCATTGCATCATCCGATGCATAAATATCCACGTCGGGGCTGTATGATGGTCCTGCCTGGTCTATCTGTTCCGCCGCAGTATGATTTACCGCTTTCTTTTCTCGTTTCTTAAGTTCTGTTGCCATAGCAATCACCTCCTCCTGCTATTTCGCCTCGATTGCAATTGTTTTCGGTTTTGCTTCCTCAGCTTTGGGCAGAGTAACTGACAGAATACCGTCACTGAATGAAGCGCTTATTTTATCCTGCTCTACTTTTGAAGGAATACGTATTGATTTTTCAAACGAGCCTTCAGAACGCTCCTGTCGAATAACCGTCATATCTTTTACCTTATCCAGAGGCTTTTTCGTACCGGATATCGTCAATGTGCCTTCTACAAATGAGATTGATACATCATCCTTTGCCATACCCGGTAACTCCGCGGTAACAACGAAATTCTCCTTCCCGTCATACACGTTAAACAACGGGAATGTATAATTCACACCGACACGTCCTTCACCGGAGAAGATATTGTCAATGTCTCTCCGCATCCTCTCCAGTTCTCTCCAGGGATCAATGTTCCACAACATATCAATCACCTCCACTGAATAGTTTGATGTTAGTTAACTTTTATTTCAACAGCCTTACGGGCCTGTTCCGTTTTCGGTATGGTTACCGTGAGCACACCGTGTTTGTACTTCGCTCTGGCGTTGCTCCATTCTAACGCGTTGCCCAGCGGAATGTCGCGCGAAAAACTGCCGTAACGACATTCACGGTAGTAGCTGTCCTTTTTCTTGTCTTCTTTTTCCTCTTTTTTCTCACCTCTGATGTTAAGGACGCCATTGTTCCACGTTAACTCGATATCTTTCTCGGTCATCCCGGGTATTTCGGCCTTTACCGTGACCTCTTTCTTATTCTCAGACACGTCAACAGACGGCAGGGATGAAGAAAAAGAGCGATTAAATACCGGGAAAAAGGTATCAAACGGGTCTTCCCATACGCGATCGAACCAGTGGTCCAGACGCATTGGCGCCGCACTCCTTTTTGCACGGTTCCAGGGTACTAAGCTTTTCATACGACACCTCCTTTTTTTTGTTTGAAATTTTTATTCGTGTAATTTTCTTTTCGCTATAAAATTCTGCAAAAAATATGCCAGTTGAAAATGATTTGTTAAGCACCGTCTATTCCGGTTGGAAAGAGAAAAAAAATGTTAACTATAGTGTTTGTTTGCTCTTAAGTACGGATTGAGAATTCATCAATGTTAAACAGAAACTACGTTTTTTCTATCTTGACGAAAGCAGATGCAATTATTTCGAATTGATGTGGACATTTTTAAACAGAATCTTATTCAAAAATGAATCAACATGTGTTTTAAATTGAAACAATGCTGTTCTAAATTGAAATGCCTATGTGACTATTTATCAGTGTGTTAAAACTGCCTTACTTAGAATGATTGTATAAGTTACTGTTATTTTTTTTCATAAAAAAAGGGGGAAATATTTCTTACAACTAGCTCGTAATTTGCATGAAATTGTATAGAAACTTTCATTATTCATATTTATTTTTAACAAGGAATTGATGTAAGTATAATTAGTTTGTGTAAAATACGGGCTGTTTTGAATGTCATTCCGGCATGCTCTTGGCTGTACCGTGCAGCAGCTGCGATTACAACCGCACTGTTGGGCAGGAGCAAATCCAGCTTTTCTGACATTTAGAGGCATACATTCCCGCCAAAAGCGTGCGGGAAAGGGAAAGATGCACAATATAGTGAAGATACTGTAGGTTTTGCAAACTTTGACCTTGCCCTTGAGAACGAATGTGACAATGACGTTTGTTTGTAAAGGGTTAACACAAATTAGTTATTTAGAGTGCAAATATACGTATGCAATTTTGAGAAGAATGATTATGATTGAAACAGGCGAGAATATAATCATCGTTATTCTTTTTAGCCGTATACATTCCTTCAGCACCATCTTTTTATCCCGATTAAATACTTTCGTTGTATCAGTAATGTTTCAAACTGTGAGCAACCGGTTTGTGCATATAACGTCGTGAGGTTAAAATGACAGACGCAAAAACCAACATATTGAGAGAAGAGGCCAAATTTTTTAAAAATAACAGCCTTACTTATGATCTGCTGGAGGTTTTTATCGGAGAGCGTGAGGGGACTGAGGAGGAAAAGAGAAAGCTTTCCCGGATAATGAACCGCCACAAAGATGGAATTTATATCAATGCTGTATATCTGCTTATTCATAAAGTTATTAAAAACAAGGTTGAAGCAAAAAAGATTTTTAACGACATACTCAAACACAGAAACGGCATGGTCAAGCTTCTGGGCAGGAATGTGAGTACAGCAGTTGCCGCGCTGGATTATATGCAGAACATCCGCAATATCCTGCAAAAGCCGGTCATTCTCGAATCAGACCGGTATCAGGAGTTTGCTCATAAAGCACTGATTGACGAAACAACGGAGACTGATGAACGGGATCTGCTGGATTCGGATCTGGAAGCGGAGATTGAGAAAGCACGACGTTTTAACAGTGCGTTTTCCATCCTGTTCATCGATATTGATAATCTCAAAGAGATTAACGATACCCGTGGCCATGAGTCCGGCACTGAGGCGATACAATATGTAAGTAACTGTATACGGAAGAATCTGCGGAAATATGATACGTCATATCGCTACGGCGGTGATGAATTTGTTACGCTGCTGCCCAGAACCGATATCGGCCAGGCTCGTTCGATAGCCGGGAGAATTCAGGAACTGTTGGCAAAAGAGGTGCCCGGATCCATGGCAAAAAGTCCAACGGTAAGTATTGGTATTGCCATGTTTGGCAGGGAGAAAAACAACACAAAAAAAACCTTGCTTTCCGCGGCGGATGCCGCGCTGTATAAAGCAAAAAAGGCGGGTAAAAACCGGATTGGGATTGACGGCGGGAAACCGGTGGGAGAGATCCCGGTTGGAAAGGAGAAGCAATCCCCTGCACATTTGGTGATACAAAGCTCCCGCACCTGTATTCAGGGCATTCCGCTGGTACCGGGCCTCGGCATAGGGACCGTGTTACACTACCGTGATATCATGACCAGGGAACTGGAATTGAGCGACCTGTCCGGGAATAAAATAGAGAGCGAGTACAGAAGAATCGAGCGGGCAATTGTAAAAGTTCAGAAAGATCTCAAAACTATCGAGCGTGCCGTTGAAAAAGAGATTGGCTCCAGCCACGCGAATATTTTTAATGTGCACCATATGCTGCTGGAGGATGTTGATCTGATGGCGAAGATAGAACATGAATTAAAGGATAAAATGATAAACGCCGAGCATGTGGTCCGTAATGTATTCAAGCAACTGGAAAAGAAATTCAGGGATTCGGACAGTACTGTACTGCAGGATCGTGCTCAAGACATTTACGATATCGGCAGGAGACTGCTGCGGGTTCTTACCGGTGCCGAAGAGAGCATTCTCGCCACCATTTCACCAAACACCGTTATTTTTACCAGAAGGCTCCTTCCGTCGGATACGATACATTTCACGAAAAGAAAACCCCTTGCCATAGTCACCGAAGAAGGCGGGCCTGACGCCCATTCGGCACTTATTGCAAAAGCCATGGGTATACCTTCGGTATCCAGGGTTGCCATTCAGCCAGAGGAATTTCCCGACGGTACGGAAGTGATTGTCAACGGCAGTACCGGCAGGGTCATTTTAAATCCAGATGAACAGGAGAAAGGATCGTTTAAAGCGAGACGGACATCGCATATTGTCAGTACCCGTAACGTTCGGAAACGGACAAAAAACCGGAACCTTACGATACACAGCAAACCGGTGCGGGTTGACGCCAATATTTCTTCGACTGAAGATATAGCAGCTGCGATTCAGAACGGGTGTGACGGTATCGGTCTGTACAGAATTGAGCCGTTATTCATGGTGTCACAGAAAATGCCGGGTGAGAAAAACATTTATACAATGCTTGACAATTCACTCAAACCGGTTAAGGACAGGGAGGTTACCCTGCGGCTGCCGGATTTCGGCGGGGACAAAAAACTACCCTACCTTAATGTGGGCAGAGAACATAATTCCCAGCTTGGTATCAGAGGCGTCCGGTTCCTGCTGCACTATCCTGATTTTCTCAGAAAACAGTTGCGTATATGTTTGCGGTTGAGTGGCAAATACCGCATAAAGATACTGGTGCCGATGGTAACCATACCGGAGGATATGCATGAAGTAAAGCGGTTCCTTACGGAGGAAAAACAGGTGTTGAAAGGGGAACAGATTTCCTTCGATGAAAATATACCGCTGGGAGCAATGCTGGAAACGCCGGCCTCGGTTATGGCGCTGGATTCCATTCTTTCCACTTCCGATTTTATCAGTATCGGTTCGAATGATCTGGTGCAGTATATCACGGCGGCGGATCGGGAGAGTCTGGATGTTTCACAGTATTATCAGAAAGGTAACGAATTGGTTCTGGACAGTATCCGGACCATTGTTGAAAAGGCGGTATCGCAGGGGAAAGAGTGCTGTCTCTGTGGAGAGCTTGCCGGCAATGTGAATTATACCGACAGGCTGCTTGACTGTGGTTTGACGAGGTTCAGTATACTGCCGCCGCTTATCCCTGCGGTTAAAAATAAAATTTTCGAAATAGCCGGTTCTCAATAAAAGGAGGTTGTTATAATGAATTTTGTATGCCCGGGTTGTGGCAAAGATATCGCCGGTTACGCCGGCGAAGTAAGGGTAGTACCGTCCTTTGACGGGGCGGTCAGATCCTATACCTACAAGGACGTTTCC
>Ga0190359_1001520_pt1 | contig 14546 bp, 14 predicted proteins | sample 48721823_MG_FD_161269 | JGI IMG/M metagenome (GOLD analysis project Ga0190359, IMG submission 161269) | Hydrothermal vent microbial mat bacterial communities from Southern Trench, Guaymas Basin, Mexico - 4872-18-2-3_MG | ecosystem: Environmental > Aquatic > Marine > Hydrothermal vents >... | reverse complement strand
CGTAGCATGAGTCACACTCGTCGTTGTAACGATCCCGGTGCTCATTCCCTTACCTTCAGCATACTCAATTACCGTTTTCAGACTTCTTCCATTTTCATCAACGCTTATGACCCCTTTCCTGACCTTGACCCCGGTAGCCAGAGCTGTAGCAGAAGCAGCCGATTCCCCTACAACTGACTCTCCACCTGGATCCGTAGCAACAAGACCTACCACAGGAAACTTTTTGAAAGGGGTATCCTTATTAGAGTAATAATCCCAGGTTACATGGGGAACTCCCATGCCATCGCCAATAAAAAGTATTATAGATACAGGGTCTTTTGAACCGCAACCCGTAAAAAACAGAGCAACAGCCAGGACCACTGAAATCAAGTTACAAACTTTACGAATCTTCTCTTCCCCACCTTTACTATATACTCCTTCCCTTTCACAAACCGATAGTTGATATCGCTAACCTTTTGCTTATCAACCCTAACTGCACCCTGGATTATCAATCGCCTTGCTTCACTTCTTGAAGAAACAACTCCGTTGTCCGCAAGAGCTTTAACAAGCTCAAAGCTGTCATCCTTCAAAACCACTACAGGGATATCCTCAGGTATCTCCCTTTCGCTAAAAACCTTCTCAAACTTCTTCTGAGCCTCCAGAGCAGCTCCTTCAGAGTGATACATTGACACTATTGCTCTTGCTAGCTCCTTTTTTATTTCCATTGGATTTACAGCCGGGTCATCAAGCCTTTTCTTTACATCTTTTAACTGTTCCACTGAATAATCTGTAACAAGGGTAAAATATTTCAGTATAAGTTCATCCGGAATCGACATTACCTTGCCAAACATTTCATCCGGGGGCTCATCTATCCCGACATAATTCCCCAGAGTTTTACTCATTCTCTGTGTTCCATCAATCCCTTCAAGCACTGGCAGAGTTAATATCACTTGGGGTTCCTGTCCGTACTCCCGCTGGATCTGCCTTGCTGCAACCAGATTAAATTTTTGCTCAGTGGCTCCAATCTCTACATCAGCCTGAATCGCCACAGAATCAAATCCCTGCATCAAAGGATAAAAAAATTCGTGAAGACTTATGGGTTTCCCCTCTTTATATCTATTCGAAAAATCATCTCTCTCAAGTAATCTTGCTACGGTAAACTTTGCTGCAAGATCCATAACATCGCTAAAAGACATTTTAGAAAACCATTCCCCATTATACCTAACTTCCGTTCTATCCCTGTCCAGTATCTTAAAAAACTGCTTCTCATACGTTTTTGCATTTTCCATTACCTGTTCATATGTAAGTCGAGGTCTTGTCTCGCTCTTACCACTCGGATCACCTACCATACCTGTATAATCTCCGATTATCAACACTACTGTATGCCCCAGATCCTGGAACTGTTTCAGCTTTCTTAATCCAACAGTATGTCCAAGATGAATATCAGGTGCAGTGGGGTCAAATCCCTGTTTCACACGAAGAGGCTTACCTGTCTTCTCACACCTCTCAAGCTTTTTTATCAACTCTTCTTCGGATATTAATTCCTCAACTCCGCTCTTTATCACCTCAAGCTGTTTTTCAATAGGTGGAAACCTCAAAGCTTTCCCCTCCTTAACCTTTCTAATTCCCTTTTTGCATCTCTCTCTGCAATACTTGCCCTTTTATCATGCAGTTTTTTCCCTTTCGCCAGCCCAAGCTCTACTTTGACCTTCCCTCTCTCATTAAAATACATTTTAAGAGGTATAAGGGTCACCCCCTTCTCTTCTACATGCCTTTTAAGCCGCCTTATTTCCTGCTTTTTCAACAATAGTTTTCTCGGTCTTTCAGGATTATGATTATCGTATCCACCGTATCTGTAAGGAGAGATATGACTCTTAAGCAAAAAAACCTCTCCGTTCTTTACAATAGCAAAACTATCTTTCAGATTCGCCCTCCCTTCCCGGAGAGATTTCACTTCTGTCCCTTTCAATTCAACTCCCGCTTCTATCCTGTCAATAATGAAGTAATCATGCAACGCCTTTTTATTCGATGTTATAACCTTCAGTTCACCTCCCATAGTCCAAGAACCTACCGTCAACCAATATTAGAAAATATTACAAAACAATACCAGTTGAAAAATAAAAGTAAAAGGTCCTGTTTCCTTTTCTAAATATATTCTTTTCTCCATTTGCAACGCTTAACCGGACCGGTCCTAACGGCGTAGAGACAGTCAAACCCATCCCAAACCCTATTAGATTATGCCCTGCATTCCTCACAGTAGGAAGCTCAAAAGCATAATAGGGAGCCCAGTTCAGACTGAAAAAGAGCCTCGCATATTTCAAAAAAGCAAAGTTATAGTCCAACCTACTAAAAATCAGCTTATTAACCGTCAATTGCTCATAACTAACCCCGAGAAAATCACTGGAGCCACCCATATGAAAATGTCTGTATACAGGAACATCTTTTGCATAACCTAAAAAACCGAGAAACATAAGAGTATTTTCTCTCCAGGTCCTGTAAAATTTTAATCTCGAGCTAAAGATTGTCCATCCAGCACCTCCCTCACCTTTAGGAAAATAACCAGCCAGTATGCTTCTAAAAAGCATCCCTTTCGTTGGGTAAAAACTATCATCCAAATTATCGTATTCAAATACCAGAGATACCCTATCTTTGTTTGCTCTTTTAAAAGGAAAAATCAAACTATCGCCCACACCTATATCAGGCTTAATTCTGATGAATTCCCTCTCAAACTTGAAGGTAGCGTTAAACTTGTTCCCTACCAGAAAACCTATCCCCCCAGAGACACCCGCTGATCTGTCGAAATAACTCGACGACTTCACTCCATGGTGATTATATACAAAGACAGGAATATTCTGCGACCAGACTCTAAGAGCGGGATATAGAGGTGTGCCCATGCTTCTAGAGGGATAAATTACACTAAAGGTAAACTTCGAAAATCCCAGACCAACAAGCTCTGCTTCTACTCTCAGTCCCGGGATCACCAGGCTGGTATTTTGATAATCCAGGACCCCAACAAGATTGTATCTATTGTCGTACCTTACTCCTATACTAATTTTACTCAAGTATTTCTCCTTTACATCAACAAACAGTTTTACACGGTCCTTATACATCGGCACAAGCTCATAAGTAATGGTCTCAAAATATCCAAAACTGTAGAGATACCTTATACGCTTCTCAATCCTATCGATATCAAGCTTCTCTCCTGACCGAATTCCAAGTAATCTCTTTATAAAAGAGGCTGAAAAGTTTTTGTTACCTCTTATCTCTACAGAAGCTATCTCAGGTGGACGAATCTCAGTAAGATTCAAAACAAGTTCGACCTCACCTTCATTTATCGGCCTTATCTTATACATGGCCCGTTTGAATCGCCCCAGCGCCTTTAATCTGGCAATACTCTGTTCTAATCTATCGACATCCAAGACATCCCCAACCTTCACTCCGAAATAATTCCTTATTTCCTCAAATGATATACTCATTCGCCCGGTAAAAGTAATCTTTGTTATCACAGCCTTTCTGTTATACAATGCAATATGGCTACTGTGAGATACATCCCTGGTTAGTCTATACTTCTCTTTAAGGGAGACCAGCTCCGGTAAAGCACGGTAAGCAGCTTTTTCTCCCAGTGCAATTATTTCTTTTATCTTGTTTATTTCAAAATCGATCGGATAATATCCTTCCAGGGGAACCTCTACCAGTACATCAACATACTTAAAATTCCTCCTCATGTTATAATTTCTTGCAATAGTATAGGACTGGGTAAAGACATCAACCGTATTTTTGATATCCTCCTTTCCTTTCATTGGCATAAAGACAAACACTCCAATTACAACCTCTGCCCCCATCTCTCTCACGACATCCGCGGGGAAATTATTAACCAGCCCCCCGTCGATAAGCAGAGAGTCTCCCCAAATAACAGGACTAAAAATTGTGGGAACAGCCATTGTAGCTCTTATCGCTTTTGCAAGCGAGCCCCTTCGCAAAACCACTGCCCTCCCGGAAATCAGATCCACAGCAACACACCTGAAGGGAATTGGTAGTCTATCAAAATCTTTTATGTACTCATACGGAAAGGTAAGCCTTGATAGGGTAAGATAGATATTCTGCCCCGAAATGAGTCCCCCTTTTGTTACAAGCCGAAGATTTTCAATTCCAAATTCGAACTGAAACCGCCCCTGACCCTTCTTTGAAAAGTAAGGAAGCTCCTCCCGGGGGATCCTATCCTCAAATATTCTTACCCAGTCGATTGAGTTTACAAGCTTTTTTATCTCTTTCCCGGAATAACCTATCGAATATAATCCCCCAACTATCCCTCCCATGCTGGTACCCGCAACATAATCTACAGGAATACCTAGGGAATCCAGCACCTCAAGTATCCCTATATGAGCAAAACCAAGAGCACCTCCTCCCGAAAGGACAAGTCCAATTCGAGGCTTGCTTTCTGCCTTAAGCAAAACACACAGAGCAACCAGTACTACTCCAACTTTTCTTTTCATAAATTCACCCCCTGAGGCCAGGAAAATCCTACAGATTTTAAAAATTATTCCTTACAAAACACAATCATTTCCCCTCTTGATACTTCTCAAGTTTCATCTTCACTGTACCAAACTTGAATCTCGTTTCCAGGACAACCGGGATTTTCCTCTTAATGCTCACATAAATAACGGCATGCCCACCATATTTGAAAGGGGAACCATCAACATGAAATGGAGCAAGTACAAAACAGCCCTCCTCCCCATATGGCATAACAAGACGCTTAACACCAATCACCACAATTTTATACTGCCTAATTTTATTGTTATCAAAACTCTTAACAAAAAATTCCTTTCCCTCTTCTAGATTCAATGCCCTTACATAATAAAACACAGAAACAGGATCATTTAGATAACCATCAATCGCCATTGTATCCTCACCAGCTACGGCAACCATCTTATCATAGTTAAATCTTACACTGTACTCTTTCCTATATTTTCCCTCATGAACACTCTTCGCGAAACCATAAGAAAAATACTCTCGAACGTCAATCCACGACTCAAAAAAATCCCTAACTTTAAATATCTTATCAAACATACCAGTGGATCTTACTTGATAAACAACACGGTAAACACCTCTGCCATTTATTGTGTCAAGCGAGTTAACTTCAAGATAAGATACGCCTACTTTTATAAAATTATACCACATGGAAAAGGTCATTTTTTCCCCAATTCCAGGAGCATTTCCCATTGAAAAACTTACTAAGAAGAACAGCAACGTAACCGAGACACATTTCTTCACACTTTCTTCCTCCATCGCAACAATTTTTTTGCCTTACGCCGCAGCCGATTTTTCCTTATAGCTTTCTGCATTAATTCATAAAGCTTCTTACTCTTATCACCAGAATATTCTTCAAGAAGCTCCACATACAAGCAATCCTTATGAGAATACGCAAGATCGCATGAACAAAGATTCAACTTTGCAAGCTCATACATCTTTCTTTGCCAGCTCAAGAAAAACTTCTTTTTCATCCTGTTAAGGTCTATTAAATAGACATTATGCTCAGCATCCACAAGAAAATTCCCGGGAGTAAGATCATTGTGAATATAATTAATCTCATGTATTTTTCTAATCATCCGGCCAATTTCACGTACTATGGTTTTCTTTCTTTCCAGAGATTCATTATCGTCTCTTATTACTTCTCTTGCAAGCCTATAATCCTTTATCTTCTCCATCACAATAAAGTTCTCTCCTATAAAGCCAAATCTTCTGAAGGTATACACAGCAATGGGAGCTGGAACTCTTATACCATTTGCAAGAAGCAGCAAAGAATGATCAAAAGTCTTCTGTGCGCGGGACCTCATAAAAGGGCTTAGAATAAACGAAACAGTATTTCTCCACCCGAAGTATTTCACCACTACATGTTTGTCTTCTCCGTTTACCCTGAGCTTTAGTTCCGCCACTATGTTCACTTTGTTCTTATACACTCTTATTGCGTTACTCTCAATCCACTTCCGGGATCTGAGATTTTCAACGGTTTGGGAATCGAGCTGAACGCCCTGGTGTACTTTGTAAAACATCGTTACCAATACCTGAACATTTTTCTTACCTTATATGCCCTTATCAAATTCAAAGGCTTTCTCTTTAAACTTTCGAGTGCTCCAGACTCAATAATTTTATCTACTGCATCAAGCACACGAAGACTACATAACTTGTCTCTATAAGGGTGTATTAACTGAAGAACCTCCCGACGCTTAGAAGAATGTTCTTGAGGAAATTTAAATGCCCTATCAATAGCACTCCTAAGCTCAAGAGGATCGACAATGTTTAAAGCTTTTTCTTTCCTCACTCTTGCATCTATCGTTATAACAGGCTTATCAAGTAACATGAATTCATATACAATAGATGAGGTATCAGATATCAAAATATCCGCCATATGAAGAAGCGGGACATTGTCAGGACTATCATAAACAATGATATTGTTCAATTTTTTGTAAAGCTCCACTTCTTTTTTATCAGCAAGGTCATGAAACTTCACAATAAGAACCTCATCGTCCCTCAAGATATCCTTAAGATAAGGTAGCAGTTTATGAGTTGACTTAAATCTCGGGCTAAATGTCGGTGCATACAGGATGATCTTTTTACCTTTAGAGATATTTGCTACCGGATAGCCAGTCTCCCCCTCATCATAACCCAAAATGTAATCCACTTTTGGCCACCCTGTCTCGACTACAATAAAGTGCCCATATTTCTCTTCCAACTTCTTAAATTTCCGGGTTATAAGAGGACCACTTGTACAATAAATATCAAAGAAACCTGTTATTTTATAATGACCTTTTTTCTCTTCGCATAGACCATGAAATATCTGGACTTTCACCCCAGGAATTTTATCATGAATAACGTTACCCGGAACAAAAACGATGTCTGGCTTATAATCAATCACTTCCTGAAGAGAATCCGTAGAAAACTTCTTCATCTTTTCTGGCATCCACTGCAAAATATAATCAAAAGCAAAAATAAGATTCTCACCCTTTTGGAATTTTTCAACGGTTTCAAAAATAGGTTTAATAATGGGTACCGAGTAGGGTTTCGTTACAAAATATAAGTACTTTTTCATCTAAGTCTTCTCAGTATATCTTCCACAACCCTCTCTGAAGCTTTACCATCCACCCTGCCAAGAAACATCTCCTTTCGCTTTTTCATCAGTGGAAGCTTTTCCTTTTCAAAGTTTTTTACATCGTACACTAACTCAAAAGCCTTTCTAGGATCATTCGCGATATATGCAAAGTCTATAAATTTAAAAATCTCCTTATCCATACGAGAATTCCAGAACCATCTTTTGAAAATTCTGTGCTTAAACCGCAACTTATAAAAGTTGCAAAGCACGACAGGTTTTTCGGTGGCAAGAAATTCAAAAGCAGTCGAAGAAAAATCCGTTATCAGCACATCAACTGCTCTGTAATATTCAACAATATTAAGTGCGTCAAAATCCAAGAGCTTTATATTATTACGCTCCCTGGAAAGAGTTGTTAAAAGTTCTTTCTGTCTCCTATACTTCTTTAGAGTGAAAGTAAACTGATGAGGTTTAACATATACAGTATACTTTTCTTGCAGCTTTAATAAATACGGCGCAAATAGCTCTATCGAACTTGGATAAAAGGTAGGAGCATACAAGATAGAACTTGCTTTTTTAATCTCGGTTTGGGAGCCCCCACTCCTTCCACAAAAGAGAGGGTCCAACTTCGGAAATCCAGTCACTACTACATCGTATCTATAGTTGTAACTCTTTAATATCTTCGCTCTATAATTACTCTCCACATACCGTACATCAATTCGGGGATCATAATCTGTATAATAACATTTCTTGAATCCAATTCCATGATACAGCAGAACTGCAAGAGAATCCCTGCTACAAAACTTCCCCGCATGAGCGCTCTTCCCAAATACCACAACATCAAAATTACCCTTAACCAGCTTTTTGCGTCGTTCCTTTTCACTATCACAGTCTATAAAACGATACCCTTTCAGCTCTGCAAATTCCTTTATACGCCTGTATTCTGCTTTGTTCCTTGCCCCCGCGCTAAGATATACCTCAAAAATACCTGTTTCCGTCATTCTCTCTGCTACAGGAGCAAATTGGGGTAGATAATACACATGCTCTACATTAAACAACACTTTAAACATTCCCAGTTTCCCACCTAAAAGCAACGGAACTATTCGCGGTAAAACACACAGCCCCCACACCAACTATGGAAAGTATTGCTAATCCAAAACAGTCAGTAAAGAAACTTCCTATATCGTCTTTCCACCTACGGGTTGATTCTAGGATACACAACATTTCTTGCAAACTCAAGGTCTTCAGGAAAATCTATCTCGACAACGGGAAGTTCTGTGATGTCTTCCATATAAATACAATGCTGGGGCAGCAACCTATCCACAGCCTCTTCAAAAAAGTTCTGTTCTCCGCCCTCATTTATTACCTCCTCGAGCTTATCAACAAAATCGGAATTCATCCCGCGAGAAAACTTCGCTATACCTACAAATTCCCCTTCGCACTCGACAGGGTTAAGTTCCTTACCTATACGCTTTATTCTGCCATCCGACTCACACATAACTTTAACCTCTTCTGCTCCACATTCTTTTCGCTCTACCGCCATCAGATTTTCCTTGGATGAGCCCAGCAACCTTTTCACTATCTCGGGATGTGCTAGGACATCTGCATTAAAATAAAGGAATTCAGTATCCTTGAAATATTCCCTGGTAAGCCACAGAGAGTAAACGGTATTCGTTTTATAATAAATGTCATTAGTGACATAAATTAAATTTACTCCATTATATTCTTTACCAAAAGTCTCAACAATTTTCTCCTTCTTATATCCTACAACAATTATCGCTTCCCTAATGCCACACTGCCCGATAATATCCAGTTGATGCTGAAGCAACGGTCGGTCACCCACCACTATCAAAGGCTTGGGGATGCTGTCAGCCAGCTTTCCCAATCTCCTTGAACGGCCTGCTGCCAAAATTATTGCTACCACCTTCCGCTCCTTCTTAAAACTTCGTATTATTCCGTAATACAAAACTTAGCCCTATGGCTAAGCCTTTTTCTGCGAACTTACCAGTTCCCCGAGATTCTGCATGCTATAAAAGTGATGATATAATCCCTGCAACTGCAATAATTCCCTATGGGAACCAACTTCAACTATTCTGCCCTGATCTAAAACAATTATTTTATCAGCATTCGTTACAGTTGCCAATCTATGAGCAATAACAAACACAGTTCTATCTTGCATTAAAATCTCAATAGCTTCTTGCACCTTTTTCTCAGATTCCGCATCAAGACTTGACGTCGCTTCATCAAGGATCAATATAGGAGGATTCTTCAACAATGCTCTCGCTATAGCTATTCTCTGAGCTTCTCCACCAGAAAGTTTGGTCCCCCTGTCCCCTATTACGGTGTTCCAACCATCGGGTAACTTCTCTATAAAATCCAGAGCGTTAGCGGCCCTTGCCGCTTCCACTACCTTCTGGAAATCAATGTTTTCATGACCGTAAGCTATATTGTTGTAAACTGTGTCATTAAAAAGGATGGTCTCCTGGGTCACAATGCCCATAAGAGACCTTAGCGATTTAATATTAATGTCCCTTATATCTCTTCCATCGACAAGAATCCTCCCTTTCGTGACATCATAAAATCTGGGCAAAAGATCAACCAGGGTCGACTTTCCTGCACCACTAAACCCCACAATAGCAACAACTTCCCCTTTTTCTACCTCAAAAGAGATATCCTTAAGTACATAGTCTTCAGATTCCTGGTATTTAAAATAAACATGATCATAAACTATCGACTCTTTGAAGTCAGTGACAATGAAAGCACTTGGTCTCTCCACAATGTCCGATTTTTCATCGAGAAGAGAAAATACCCTCCCGGCAGATGCCATCCCTTGCTGAATTTCGATATTAACATTGTTAAGACTTTTTATAGGATTCAAAATAGCAAATAAAAGAAGTATAAACCTTATGAAGTCTTCCGGGGAAAGCCCGTTTCCCAGTAAAACCTGTCTTCCTCCAAACCAGAGGAGAACCACTCCTATAGTTACTCCAATTGTCTCGGAAATTGGGGTTGAAACCATTCTCAGCCTTACTCGCCTGAAAAGGAGCTGGAAATAGCGATAGGTTTCCCTTGTAAATCGCCTTTTCTCAAATTCTTCCATCGCAAAAGCTTTCACGATTCTAATACCATTTACAGTCTCAGTCAAAATCGACATTATACCTGCTATCTGTTTTGAAGTCCTGAATGATTTCCTTCGAATACTCTGTCCTACTTTCGTAATCACATATCCCGACAGTGGCAATATCAAAAGAGAAATAAGGGTTAGCTTCCACGAAATAATCATAAGAAGAGCCATAAAAGCAAGGACGTTAACCGGCTCAACTATCAACTTATTTAAGCTAGCGCTGAAAGACTTCCGAAGCACCTCTACATCATTTATTATTATGGAAGCAATCTCACCAGCTCTTTTCCTCTTGAAAAAAGAAAGCGGCAAATCCTGAATATGAAAATATACCTTGTTCCGCAAATCAGTTATAAATTTCAGCTGAGCATATGAAAAAGAAATTCCTTTTATGTAGAAAAAAATGTTTTTAAGAAAGAAAGTCACAAAAATAAATATGCAGAGATTCCTGAGAGAGTCAAGAGGATTTTTATCAAGAATTAATCGATTAGTATAATCTTTAATCCTCTCGTTGAGAGTTCCCTGGTCCGTATGAATCTTCTGTCCCACCACACTTTTCTCTTTCACTGGAAAAACAATATTTATAAAAGAAGCAGTCATCCACACCGAAGCACTGTTAAAAAAAACGTAAAACAGCGAAGCTAAAAGCCCTATTGCAACATGCTTCCAATATGGGGCAACAAGTCTGAGTACACGGTAATATATATTCATTATCTCTCGAGTTTCTTTATTATTTCGAAAATACTCACAGCTCCCTCACGCAAAATGTGAAAGCTATCCTTGGTCACCTTTATAACAGTTGACACACTAACCTTTCTCACCGGACGGTCATAAATCAAAAGAGAGACCTTGTTTTTAAAATACCCCAAAATTTCTCCTTTATTTCGGGCAGGAGGCATTCCTGAAGGATTTACACTGGTAGTAGTAACAGGATTCTCATAACTTTCAAAAAGCTTATTAAGGGTAGCATGAGTGACAACCCTGACCCCCACATGATTATCCATAACGACCTCAGGCGGAAATTTCTTCTCTGGGGGCGCTGGCAACACAAGTGTTACCTTCCCTGGTAATAACCTGCTTACAAAAAATTTTTGATATTCGTTCAGTACAGAGCTAAAGTCTGAAAGCAACCTTTCTACACTTGAATAGAGTATGCTAAAGGGTTTATTATGTTCTCTTCCCTTCAGTATCGCAAGCTTATGAAGCCCCTGGGGAGAGAATACATTAACACCCAGTCCATAAATAGTATCAGTGGGATAGGCTATTACCTCCCCCTCTCTAAGATGGTTGTGAACCAACTGAATTATTTCGGGATTTATCTCCTTTAGCTTTACAATCTTTGTCATCTTCTCTTCTTCCACCTCCTGTGAAACCAGAAATACTGTTCTGGCACACTTCTTATCTTTGCTTCAAAATAGTCAAAATAACTCTGCGTTACTTCACCTATAGGGTCATCGGATTCCAGAGCACTATCAGTTTTCAATAACTCTAAATTAACACAATATTCACCGTTTACCAAATTACAACATGCAAGCACAATAGGACAGCCCAACCTTAAAGAAAAAGTGGCGGGTCCCCGGAAAGCTTTTGTCTTTCGCCCAAAGAAGGTTATATCTATCCCCCTTTTCCCCGCATACTGGTCCGGAACAATAAATAGAATTCCCCCTCTCTGCAAATGTCTGGTAATCCCTGTCATATTATCGTTCATGGAAACCACTTTTATGCCATTGGTTGTTCTAGCTTGTGTAACTATGCTGTCAAAACCCTCACTCTTTTGCCTTCGGACGATTGCAACAACATCAAAGCCAGACCTCGCAAGAGCATCACCAAGAACCTCCCAATTTCCGAAATGAAAAGTGGTTAAAACGACCCCGCTTCCCCTTTTTATTAAATCTTCCACAAGGCGAAAATTTTTTATACTCACTCTCCTGAAAAAGCTCTTATTATCAGCAAAGTAAAACGGGAAAAAGTCAAAGGAAATCTTTGCAAAATGCAAATAACACCTGAAACAAATTTTCCTCCTCCAGTACTCTTTCCTATGGGGAAATGCAATTTTCAGATTCTCAAGAATAGTCTTTTTCCTTACTGGCAACCAGAAGTAGAGCATTTTACCAATGGCAGCTGAGATTTTATCCCTTCTTACCTCTGGAACTTTGCAAAGAAAATTCCTGAGCCAGACAACAAGCAAGTATTCAAGACGTTCTCTTACTCTGTACCTTCTCATTTTTCAAGGTTTCTTATGTACTCTTCAACCAGTTCTGTCAGGGTTTTCTCACCAACCTTTACCATAGAATAGGCATACTTCAGTGCCTCAAAAAATGGCTTATCAAGATTAAATTCCATCTTGTAGAATCTATCGATATAAGAGACAATTTCTTCTTTCTTCCCAACCTCAAGTCCGCTGTAAATCTCGTAAAAAGGCTCAGCTATGACCTTTGAATAAAATTCCTGGACTTTGTAATCCTTACCGCTTTCCTTAAGCATTAAACCTATTTCATGAGTACGGTAGAGATAAGCATATAGAAAAGCCTTCTTCGCCTCTAGAGAAAGCATCTTCCAGTAAATAGCAGACGCCGTCGCAGAGTGATCCCTTTCTCCAGATGAAAGATTCGATTGCAAACCCAGAAACAGGACATAACCAAAAAGAAAAATTAGTCTAAATTGTTTCATCATTTATTCTTCCTCTTCCATTTTCTCAATTTCTAATAACAATCTTTCTACCGCCAGGGATTCTGGCACCCTATCCACAATTTTTCCTTTCCTAAACAACACTGCAACCTTTTTCCCAAAGGCCAGCCCTATGTCGGCTTCCCGAGCTTCTCCCGGCCCATTCACTACACATCCCATTATTGCAACATTCAGATTCTTCCGTATACCCATTGCCTTTTTCTCAAATTCCTTAACTATCTCGACCACATCCGCTTCGGCTCTCCCACAGGTAGGGCACGAAATTATATTTATTCCAGATGTCTTCAGGCCTACAGATCTCAATATAAAAAAACCTGCTCTAACCTCTTCCACCGACTTATCTGATAACGACACTCTAATAGTGTCGCCGACACCATTTAACAAAAGATACCCCAGTGCTACAGAAGATTTTATAACCCCCTGAAACCCGGGTCCTGCCTCAGTAACTCCCAGATGAAGAGGATAATCATACTTGTCAGAAAAAAGCAGATTAGCTTTTATTGTTAGCATCACATCACTTGATTTAAGAGATATGACTATATCATCAAAACCATGTTTATTAAAAAACTTTATGAACCTGTCAGCCGCTTCAACCATAGCCTCCGGTGTAGGATGAGAGTACTTATCAAGAATATCACCAGGTAAAGATCCCGAGTTTATACCTATCCTTATAGAGACACCATGAGACCTCGCACAATCAATTACTTTTAGGACCCGATCGTAGCTACCTATGTTTCCTGGATTTATTCTTATCTTGTCAAAGCCTTCCTCAATAGCTCTGATAGCCATCCGATAGTCATAGTGGATATCTGCTACCAGAGGCATGTCCGTATATTCGCGTATCCTACGAAGCACAGAAGCTGACTTCTCATTTGGGACAGAAATCCTGAGTATCTGACACCCAGCTTCCTTCAACTCATCTATTTCTCTAAAAAGGGAATCAAGATCCCAGGTCCTGGATTTTGTCATCGACTGTACCGTAACCGGATAGTCACCACCAATAAAAATATTGCCGACCTTTATTTTTTTTGTCTTTTTCCTAGGTATCATTTAACACACTCCTGAAAAGTACCAAGAGAAAATGGTTCTTTATAACGCACTGCAGCTTCTTTGCATGCCACACTCCTGTTATCCAGTTTCATCACTTTTTTGTACCATTTTTTTGCTTTCTCCCTATCTCCCACAGCATCGTACATATAGCCTAATCTCAAATATAAATTCCCCAGCTCATAATCAAGCTCAAAATCAGTGTAATTTAGGCATTCTCTGAAAAATTTATCCGCCTCTCGAAGTCTACCACCATACAGAGCGAGACTCGCTTGTAAGAGATTAATTCTGAAAGTTGTTTCCCTCTTCACCCTACCCCTAAGAGCAGAAGACATTCTCTTCATCTCCTCTATTAGCAATTCAACTCCATCATACTTTCCCATCCCTATGTAGGATTCTGCCATCAAGTACTTAAAATATGGATTATTCGGAAAATCCTTAGCCATTATTGAGGAATATTTCAAAGCCTTTTTGTAGTTTCCCTCTAAAAAAAGATATATAAAAGCCAGTGTACTCCGGGCTTCATACTTCCCATAGTTTCCCTTCTGAGCGGTAACCTCAATTTGCTTCAAGCCATCTTCTTTTGACCCAGAAACACCCAGAAGAGCAGTTGCTATCTTCATGTAA
>Ga0190359_1001518_pt1 | contig 14547 bp, 19 predicted proteins | sample 48721823_MG_FD_161269 | JGI IMG/M metagenome (GOLD analysis project Ga0190359, IMG submission 161269) | Hydrothermal vent microbial mat bacterial communities from Southern Trench, Guaymas Basin, Mexico - 4872-18-2-3_MG | ecosystem: Environmental > Aquatic > Marine > Hydrothermal vents >... | reverse complement strand
CTAATACCTTAGCAACCAAAGATTTATTAACTCCTCTATCTATAGCCTCTCCGATGAGACCTCGTTTTTCAGGTGTAAGTCTCATTGGGTGTCACCTCCTTTTGGAGTGTGCCACCCCCTTCACACTCTTTTTTGATTATTAAATAAAAGAATTAATAAGTGTATACTTTTAAGGTTTACTTTACACTTTATAATCCTCTTTGAAACAAGCAGTATTCAAAAATCCCTTTATAGAAACCAAAAGTTTTAAAAAAGAATTCCAACTTCTAGGTTTTTGCGTTATTAAAAAGATAACGCTTCTAATGCCGAAAGGCATGACATGATTAAAATGGTAACAATGTACGATGTTGATCCAAGTGAACTAGTAGAGGCTATAGCTGAAGAGCTAAAGAAAAACGAGAATATTAAACCACCAGAGTGGGCCAAATTCTGCAAAACAGGTGTTCATAAGCAAAGGCCTCCGGTTAGGGAGGACTGGTGGTATATAAGGGCAGCTTCTGTGTTAAGAAAGGTAAGGTTACTCGGACCAATTGGTGTTTCTAAGCTAAGGACAAAATATGGTGGAAAACAGAGCAGAGGCTATAAATCTGAGAGGTTTATGAAAGGTTCTGGTAGCATAATAAGGAAAATATTACAACAACTTGAAAAAGCAGGATTTATAGCAAAAGGAAGCAAAGGGATACACAAAGGAAGAATAATAACTCCTGAAGGGATAAAGCTTATAGATAGAATAGCCAAAAAAATAGGGGGAAATACAGGAAATAGAGTAGGCAAAGTAGAAAAAGAGAAAAAAAATGGATGAATTAGAAGAAATAAAAAAAAGAAAGTTAATAGAGTTACAGAAACAACAAGAAGAACAAATAAAAAAAAGCATTGAAGAACAAAAACAAATACAACAACAGATAGAACAACTCGAGATGCTTGTAAAACAGTTTTTTACGAAAGAAGCTCTGGAGAGATATGGAAACCTAAAATCAGCCCATCCTGAGAAGGCAATTAAGCTACTAATGATTGTGGGAGAAGCAATCCAACAAGGAAGGGTTAGAAAAAAGATTAGTGATAGCGAGTTAAAAGAAATATTAAAAAAGATGGAGGTTCCAAAAAGGAATTTCAAAATTATTAGGAAATAATTAGAATGGCAAGATACAAACATCCAAGTAGGAAAAAGAGATTAGCAAAAAAACATGAGCAAACAAAGTGGGCTCCGTTTTGGACAATACCAAAAAAATATGGCAGAGGAAGGAGGGTCCATCCAAGTAGACATACAGCCATTAAAAGAAGCTGGAGAAGAACAAAAACTAAAGCATAAATCAAGTAGGTGTTAAATAATGGCTGAAAAAAAAGAAAAGGAAAAGAAGGTTATACTGGAAAGGGTCTATAATATCCCACTCAGAAAGAAATATATAAAGGTTCCTAGATGGAAAAGAACAAACAGAGCAATAAAAGCTGTAAAAGAATTTGTTATGAGACATATGAAAAGTAATGATGTGAGGATTAAGAAGGCACTTAATGAAGAAATATGGAAACATGGTGCAAAAAGGCCTCCACACCATATCAAAGTTAATTGTCAAAAATTTGATGATAACTCTGTTCTTGTAGATTTGTATGAAGTAGAAAAAAAGGAAGAAGAAATAAAAGTGAAAGATGCCTTAGGTAAAGAGGAAGGAAAAAAAGAGATAGAAGGCAAAGCAAAAGAAAAACAAAAAATAGAAAGAGAAACTACTAAAAAGAAAAAAGATGTCAAAGAAAAGACTAAGCAAGAAAAACAAAAAAAGGATGAAGAAAAGAAGAAGCAAGAATAAGAGTTCTTTTTCAGATTTGTGTCTTGAATGTGGATTAACCAAAGATAGTTGTTGTAGCTTAGGTGTACCCCTAACAATAAGAGACATTAGGATAATAAAGAATCTGGGATTTAAGCTTGAAGATTTTGCCTATGCTGAAGAGTGGGGGAAAGAAGACTTTGCAGATGGTGAAGAATGGTGGAAAGGAAGCATGATAAAGGTAAATAATAGATTTTATAGAGTAAGTTGTAAAGAAAAGAAAAATGGAAATTGTTTTTTTCTTAGGGAAGGTTCGGGTTGCATACTAGGGGAAAATAGGCCGCTCCAGTGTAGAATGTTTCCTTTCTGGGTTGAAAAAAACAGGATAATTTATGACGGTTCTGCTGATGGTTTTTGTATGCTAAAGAATAAAAGATTACCATTAAAAGAGAAAATCAAAATAATAGGGGAAAGCGAAAAAAGCTTAAAGAAATATTACAGGATGATAAAGGAAGACTGCATAAATAATAGAGAAGAGCATAGAAAACTTGTTTTAAGGCTATTAAACCAAAGGTAATAGCAAAGATATATTTATATATCTAATTGTTTTATAAGCAAATACTAAAATGCATCTATTGACATTAAAGGACTGGAGCAAAGAAAGGATTATAGAGCTTATAGACTGGGCTGAAAGAATCAAGGAAGATTCAGAGGGGTATTATGGTATTTTAAAGGGAACTAATATGGTTATGATTTTTCAAAAGCCCTCTACAAGAACAAGGATAAGCTTTGAAGTAGCTATGGCTCAACTAGGTGGACACGCTATATTCTTAGATTGGAAAAAAACCCATTTTGAAATATCAGACATTAGAGATGAGATAAGATGCATTTCAAGATATGCAGACATTATAATGGTAAGATTAATGAGACATGATGACTTAGAAATGATGGCAAAAGTTTCAAGTGTTCCTGTGATTAATGGTTTAGATGAGAAATATCATCCATGCCAAATATTATCTGATTTGCTTACAATAAAAGAAAAAAAGGGAAGGTTGGAAGGACTCAAACTTGCCTATATCGGAATTGCAAATAATGTTTCAAACTCTTTGGCTCTTGGTTGTGCTAAGGTTGGCATTAAATTTATCCTATGCTCCCCAGAACGCCATCCACCTAGTCTAGACAAAGAACTGGCTGCTATGTTAAAGAAAACTAACCTATACAAGGAAGAAATGGACCCAAAAAAAGTGGTTAATAATGTTGATATTATCTATACAGATACATGGATAGACATGGAACTATTTTCTGATTCAAAATTCAAGGGGGAAAAACAAAGAAGGATAAAGAAATTTATGCCATACCAGGTGAATGAAAAACTCCTGAAGAAGAGTAAAGCACTAGTTATGCATTGTTTACCCGCACATCCCGGATATGAAATAACAAGGGGTGTTATAGAAAGTAAAAATTCAATTATATTTGATCAAGCAGAAAATAGACTACATATGCAAAAAGCAATTATTCTAAGTCTTTTAGGTAAAATATAAAAAAATTATTTTTTCAAAATTTCAACAAGTCTTCTGAAGAACCCTGTGGAAGCCGTTTTTTCTATTTCTTTAAGTTCGCTATCAAGCCTTTCATCATAATTCTCTATTCGGTAGTTTATTTCTTCTATTTTCTTGTTCAATCTTTCCAAGTCAATTTTAAAAAGTCTTTTATTTGTCACTAACAATATCTTATCATATGTTCTATTTACAAATATGTTGTTAAGCTTACCAAATTCTTCCCCCTTCTTTATCACTCTATCTAAGAAAGGTTTCCAATTCCTAGAGAGATTTTCATGTATTGCTTTCAATCTAAATACAATCCCTATATTTTTGTATCTTGTCAAAAAGGTATCTATCATTGTGCTATCAAAACCAAATTCTTCCAAAAGCCTCATGTTATCCGCTGTCAGTTTAGAGTCAAACAATATCATGGTGTAGATGTCCTTCTTTTTAGCTTCTAGCTTTTTTATTGTAGATACTTTTTGTTCCATTTTTTCACCTACCTATAATAATTTTGTTCCACATTTTAGACAAATGTGGCATTTATACTTGGTACTGTATTTAGTTGATATACCAAGAACTATTTTAGTCTCACATTTAGGACACTTTGGTTCTAATATTTCTATATTATCAAATATGTTAATATTATCCCCCACCATACTATAATTTAATAGAACAAAAGTTTATAAATTTTTCGTAAATGTCGTTCCGTTCATGCTATTTGCTTTAGGTTAAATTATTGGAAAAGAACTAATCAGATAAAACACCAGCCTTGATGTTTTTCTTTGATAGTCCCTTGTGTTTGAAAAGGGAAACCCTTTTATTTTTGTATATTCTCTGACCATTGCTTATTGAACAGCTGTCTTGTCTGATTGTATCCTGTCAAACCCTATATTCCACCTGTCTATCAAATACGAAAGAACAAACGGGATTACAATAAAGAGAAGTTGAGTGCCGATTAACACAGAATAGATGCCTGTTCCTATAAGATTGCCTTCAACAAGAAGTTTTAATATTACGATGCTTGTGCTGAATCTTACACATAGACCAATGCCCAATAAAATTGCTTTCTTTGAACCAAGTTCTTTTCTGGTTATGATATAACTACTTATCGCTTTAGCTAGATAAGTAGCGAATGCAAAAAGCAATACTAATGTAGGATACTTCAAGATGTAATAAACATTTACACCAAGCCCAACCCACAAGAAGAATATTGGAGCCAGAAAACCATATGCTAAAGTTTTTATTTCCGACTCTATAACAGCTAAGATTTTCTTTGGAACTATGTTCTTCAAGGAAATTCCAGCCAATAGTGCACCTAATGCCGCAGATTCAGCAAATTTCCCTAATCCAACAAACAAAAAGAAGAAGAATATAACAATAAAGAAAAAGGAAGGTATATCCTTATACTTAAAAGAAGAGAAATAATTTCTAAATCTAAGTAGTAGAAAAACAAGAGCTAGCAAGGAGAACAATATAAGCAAATTTGTCCAAATATTAAAATGGGTATGTCCTATAGAGTAACCCAGAATCACAACAATAGCAATGACTGTCAAAACCTCAATAACATCGTCTAGAACACCAACGGCTAAGATTGTTTGTCCTAGTTTTGTCTTTATAAGATTAAACTCTTCTAGTATGGGCAACAAAACTGCTTCTCCTACGGTAGCAAATGATAAAGCCAAAACAACTGAAACTAACCAAGGCACATTAAATACAAAATGAACTAAGATAGAACCAACTATGGCTTCTGAAAATATGATAACAAAGGTTGTCTTTAATATGAACTTGCTGCTTTTTAATATCTTTTTAATATTTAATTCAAAACCAATAATAAAAAGAAGAAAATACATTCCTAGGTTAGCTAACAATAAAAAATCGGATGAAGAGGTTATGCTTCTAAATGGGTTATAGGCAGCTAAGCCAAGACCAATCAGTAATGCTGAAAAAATCCAAGGAATTTTTATCTTTTCTAGTAACCTTCCTACCATAAAGGTCATTATGAATATGCCCGCCAAAAATAACATTAATCCCATTATTTTCTTATTATAGAACAACCCTATATAAAAATTTATCTTTTGTTATTGTCAAAAAATATTTAAATAATGCAAGAAGCCCAAAAATTAAATGGTATACAAGATATTTGACCCGTGGGAGAACCCAAAAAGAGAGTACAGAAGAAGAGAGACAGGCCCCCTAGGATATAATACTGGAGGAAACTATTCTAGAAATGAAAATAGAGAGTTTAATAATTATATAGCTAATGAAGCTCCAGAAGAAAAAAAGCCTACAGGGATTGAGGAAGAGATAGAAAAAGAGGAGGGAAAATATAAATCTAAAGAAGAACAAGAAGAAATAAAGATAAGCACTCCAGATTCTTCAAAGTCCGAAGAGAAAATTGAGGATTCCAAGGAGGATTCTGAAAAACAGAAGAATAAAAAGAAGGCAAAGCGGTCTATAGAAGATGCAATAATAGATGCTATTAAAGAAGAAAAAGAGATTATCCACATGTGATACTAGCATATTTATTTGCTATACATGAAATCAAAAAACATAAAAAAGTTAATAATGTTTTGTATTTTATTTGTTTTAATAATTTTTGTGTCTATTATCTTTGTAATAAACAGCTTCAATACTATTGCCCTAGATAAGCAGTTCTACAAAAAAGAATTTGAAAAATATGATATTTATGAAAAATTTCCTGGGGAAGATATTGATAAAATAAACTCAATTTTATTAGAGTATTTGTATGGTATTAGGAAGGATTATGATTATACATTATTTGACAAGAAAGAGAGGGAACACTTATCAGATGTGAGAAGTGTCATTGTAAAATTAAACATCCTGAAGAATATTTTGTTTATTATAATAATCCCTCTGGTTTCTATAATCTATTTTTTAGATAGGACCAATTTCCTCCTAAGAGTTTACAAGATATTCTTTTATTCTGGGTTCTTTACTTTAGTAATAAGCAGTGTTATGATTTTGGCAATTTTTGTAGGATTTGATATTCTATTCACAATATTTCATAAGTTATTTTTTGCTCCTGGAACATGGGTTTTTGATTATTCTGAAAATATAATAAAAATATATCCATTAGGCTTTTTTTACGACATATCAAAAGAAATCTTTATAAGGATAATATACAACGCAAACATTCTTATAGCAACCGGAATTTTAATGTTCAGTAAAAAATGATAGATATCATTTCAGATTTTATATTTAAAAGGACACTAGAATTTATAGTAGTGTTTTTCCTTTCTTTCATCCCTCTTTATCTCTTAATAAAGCTAGTTGGCGGCACTGCGGGAGTAGTAAAGACAATACTGATTAGTATTGTACTTGGTTTTTCGTTCATCTCAGCTTCATATTTTTTGAATATTTATGCCGGGCTTTTTGTGTCTTTTTTGTCAGTTTTAGTTTACATGGTTGCTTTTCAGATATCCTTTTTTAGGGCAACTGTTGTATGGCTCATACAATATTCAATTATTGCTTTATCTTGTGGAATTATTGCCTGGTTAATCTAAAAATCAACAAGATTTTAGAAATATTTATAAAGAGATAAACACTTCAAAACATATATAAAAATAATAAAAATAATAAAATGGTAGGAGTACCAATTCAGGATAATAGGGCAGGAAGAGTTCCACCATTAAAGAAAAAAAGGACAGATGGGTACTTCGGACAGTCTAACTATTCGTTTAGTTTAGAAGGAATAGCTTATGTGCATGAAGATTCCCCAGGCAAACCCCTCATAGAAAACCCAGAAAATCCAAGTCTGGATAAATTATTACAGGTAGTAGAAGCAATTGGAGAAAGATACCAAATCAGGGAAGCCTACGCAGGTGAATCTTGGAATAGAAGGAGAAAGCTATATGAAATTAGGGAAAAAGAAGAATTCCCATATTTTGCTCTTGAGTTTCATCCAAAAACAAACGCTGGATTAATCTCATTTGAAATACAAAGAGATAAGGAAGGGTACCCAAAAGGTTGCTTCCATTACAGGGTTATATTTGATGGTAACGTGCCTCTTTTTATTGCAGAAAAGATTGGAAATGAATTAGCTCGGATATTGTTCTCAGAACTAAAATTGCTTGGAAACAATACAGAGTATGGTTTCTCAAATAGGTAAAAAAGGTTAACCAGAAACTAAAAATCGTCTATAAAATCGATACCTTTAAATAAATTTGTGACTTTCTAATAGTAAAAATATTAGTTTAAAGATGGGAATACAGGATATAATCGATAGGCTTACAAAAAATCCTGATAAATTTGTAGAACTTTTAACAGGTGGAAGTATAGACTTAGAAGTCTTTCTGAAGGATAGGGCAACTAATTGGGGGTGTGCTATAATAGATCCTGAATCATCTCGGAGAACACCTACTCGCCTAGGAATAGAACAGCTATTAGTGAATCTATTTTATAGAGATGAAAGCTCATATAAATTCTTTTCTTATGGCTCATTAGAAGATTTTCTCAGGGAAAACAGGCTAGAGAATATAAATAAGACTAGCCCCATCATATATTGTGTTATTGTAGGTCCAGATGTTTCTAGAGAGGATGTTAGGAAGGGGATTGAAAGATATAATGAAATAGCAGCCCAAAGAGCAAAAGACTCAAGGGGATTAGAAGAAATTCCTTATCATGGATTTAACATATTAGGGTATGAAGACATTGAAATGGTTGCGAAAGAGCTACCAGATTTCTCGGATTTCATGTTGCCCCCACCAAAAAATGATGGAAGAAGCATAACAGAAGAAGACATAGATAAGTTGTCAGGAATTGTGCCAAAGGAGTATCTAGAAACAGATGTTCCTCTTGGTCTTTGGACTACTTTAGGGATAGGGGGTGTTGGTTCTTGTTTAGTGCAACCACAGACAGGGCAAGAGTATAGCGAGCTTGTGCATTATTTAAGGGAAAATGATTTGCTCTATTTTGTAGTAGGTAAAGGTTCCAATACCATTTATGGCAACTTCCCAGGCGTTATTATAGAAACAAACAAGATAAATGGTTTGCTAGGCCTTTGGGTTGGAGATGATTATTATCCCCTAGAAGGAAAGGAGAGGAAAGAAGCAGTAAGGTTTATCAAAGAAAAAACAGAGGGGCTTGATGAAGGAGCCGAGGTAATGATAGAAGCTGAGGCTGGCTTATCCCTACCAGAGCTGTCAAGAATCGCCGAAGAATGCAGTTTGTCCGGAGTAGAATATGTTTCTTATATTCCTGGCACAGTTGGGGGAGCTGTAGTAATGAACGCTGGTGCTGGTATTTATGAAACAGCTGACATATGTAGGAAAGTTAGAATAATAGGAGATGATGGAAGTCTAAGGACATTAAATCGAGATGAGGTTGAATACGAATATAGATATTCATCATTGCAAGGCAAGGGGGTTGCAGTATATTCCGCTGTTCTTAGTTTGACCAAGGCAGAAAGAAACAAGATAAAAAGCGAGATAGAACACTTTAGGAAAGAAGGACAACCGAAGGGATTTTCAGTAGGTTCCTGGATATTGAGAAGGGGTATCTGTGGGTTGTATTTGGCTGAAGATGCCCTAGTCAGCGCTTTAGAAGGTATAAGCGCTTCCAGTGGGAACATAGTAGTACCAAGATCAAAACAGTATTTATCATGGGTAACAGCAAAGAAAGGTAGAAAAGTGCGTACAAAATTAAAGGTTGGTTGTATAAGCTCTGCCACGATATATGATTTAGCAGAAGTGGGTTATAGGCTTGTTGCGCTAGTTAGGCATAGAAAACCTGAAGCGAAACTGCATCTAGAAGCAAGAATTCCAGGATTCACCCAAGAAACTGGAATCAGAGTAAAAGAACCACTACAACCATTGATTGAAAAAGTCCTTTCAGGTGAGATTAATCCAGAAGACATAAAGCCAAAGCTTGAGATAGGTGGAGAGTATCTGCCAGAATCTGTGGTAAAAAGATAATTAAGATATATGAAGAACTGTTCTAGCAATATATCTAGTTGAGTTGACTATTGCTTTCATATTGTCTATTATTCTTGTTGTAGCTCCACAAGCATATCTAAACTTACAGATACCTTTCCTTGCACCATCTTTGTATTGCAAATCTCTGTGATTGTGAAGATTAAAAAAGTTATTACACTCTACTAATAATTTTTTATTCTCTGTTTCTATTTTTAGTGCAAGGTTTTTATCATTTGTATAATATGCTTTCATTACATCTAGATATGCCCACTTAATGCTAGCAAATAATTTTTTTATTTCTCCTAACCATTTCCCTTTTATTTGGGTATCATTTAAATACCTGCATATTCTTTTTGTACTATCGGCTATCCTTTCTATCTGCATAGCGGTTGTATGGTCCCTGAGTAATTTCAATGGGTTGGTATTAAATGAACTTGCTATCCTTACATTCTCCAATGCACCCCTTATTATCCTATGAACAAGAAAATGAAGTCTATTCACTTCCTCATCCCTATTAGCAAGATTAGATGAATTATCTACCCCATTGAGAGATTCAATACTATCCTGAATCATTGCTCTTGTGATGTTATCCATCCTTCTTATTAGTTTATCTATAGAAAGTTCATTTGAGTCTATAAGATATTTTGAGATAATCTTTTTTGATGTTTGTTCTAATATTTCAAGGCCTGCTAGGCTCATCAGAATTTTTTTGATTTCAGGTGCTTTTTCCTTTAAGTCCTTGGAGATTATTTCAATTACATTGTAATTATTCAAATAAGCAGAAACAATCTCAGTTTTTATAATATCTAGGTCTTTGTTATCAATTATGATTGTTATAGTCTTTTCCTCTTTTTGTGCTTCATTATTATTTAGATTAAGCAAGAGTCCATCACTATGTTCATCAATCATTAGTAAATCACCTTTCTTTAGCTTATTCTTATTAATCCACTGCTTTGGCAAAGAAACAACAAAAGAGTTATTTCCAAAACTGATTAGCCTTCTTACATACATTTTGACCCCCCGTTGATGTTTTATATAAATAATAAATAAAAGCATATATTAAAATTTTTTATATATAGTATATATAATATATGGCTAACATATATATAAATCTTTTGTTTAATAATTTTTAGATTAAAAAGGGGTGGAAAATGTTTTCAGATGCGCTTCCTGGTGGGGAACCAATCATAATTGAAAGGGTGAAGCCAGAGATTTATTGTGGGGGTTGTATGAAAAAGATGAAGCTTATCCAGGAAGGCTTGTTCAGATGTCCTATATGCAGGATGGATTACAAAAAATGAAGGGGTGATTGATATGAGATTTACAAAAAATGAATTAGATTTTGTTAATAGGGAAGATTTTGTTTATTGCAATAACTGCAAAACAGAGATGTGCTTCAACGGTTACAGCTACGAGTGTCCTGTATGCGGCAACACAAGTGAACAAAAAGCAAGGACATAAGGTTAGGACTTAAGGTTATGAGAAAACATGAAAAAGGGGGTGAGAAAATGATTAAAAGAATAGCTAAATCGATTGAAAGAAAACAAGCTCTTGAAGATGATTACCTGGATTTCTTTAAGAGATACTATGACTTCAGTGACAAAATGACTGAATTTAATGAAAAATGAGAACAAAGACATGTAGGTATTGTGGAAAGGAATTTTCTGAGTGGGACTTCCCAGCACAATTTAATAGAATGATCACTTGTGGAAATCCTGAATGCATGGATAAGAGAAGGATTGAGAGATTAAAAAGAAACAAAAAGCAGTTTGTTCCTTAGAATCAAGTGGGGTAAAAACTTTAAAAAGATTTAAATATGAACTATTTCTAGATTGAATCTAATCGGGGTTTTAATAGGTCTAAATGAAAATCGGAGAAATTATAAGGAAAGTCTATCCAGAAGCGAGGGTTATATCAATTAGGAAATTTAAGAAAGGGGTTATTAACAAGACATACGAGATAAGTATAGCTAATCCAAAAAAAGATTTGGTAATAAGAATCTATCCAAGTGAATTCTGGAAAGCAAAAAAAGAGAACTATATATATGGGCTTCTAGCTAAGAAGATACCCACACCAAAGGTATTATGGGAGGGAAAAAATTATCTCTTGATGTCAAAAATAGATGGAAAGGAATTAAGTCTAGACAGAAAGTTAATAAAAGATGCTGGTTTCTTATTAGCAAAAATACATTCTATAAGGTTTCCATACTATGGCTGGATTATGGGTAAAAAAGTAAGACCTAAGTTTAGAAGGTGGTTAGATTTCATAGCCTATGATTTTAATCAAAAATCAAAGATTCTGATGAGAGCAAATATAATAGACAAGGAGGAAATAAAAAAGATAAAGAAGGTTATTGAAAAAAATAAAGAAATACTAAAAACTAAAACAAGGCCCTGTCTCTTGCATAAGGATTATCACTCTTCTCATATCTTGGTCAAGAATAAAAAGATTAGTGGGATTATAGACTTCGAGTGGGCAATATCAGGCCATAACGAGTTAGACATTGCAAAAAGTTGTTATTATATGTTTGATAAAAAGAAAAATTTTGAGAAGGTGTTCATAGAAGGATATGAAAGTTATAAAAAGATAGATAAGAGATTTGATGAGAGAAAAAGCATATACAAGCTACTAACAATATTCTCTTCTTTAGCTTTTTCTGTTAAGCATTACAATAAAAAATGGATTGAATACAATAAAAAAAAGTTGGTTTATGAATCAGAAAAGCTAGATTAAGACTAAAAATTATTGAAGAAGAAAAACGATAAATTTATTAAAAACAGTAAAAAAAACTTTTATATGATGTCAAAAAAGGAAGATATTGGTTTAAGTGTAAAGAAATCGGAAGATATGTCAAGATGGTACAGTGAAGTTATAAAAAAAGCTGATTTAGCGGACTATTCTGCTGTTTCTGGATGTATTGTCTTTAAGCCATATTCCTACTCTATTTGGGAGAAGATTAGAGAAGTTGTAGATAAAAAACTAAAGCAAAGAGGAATTAAGAATGTTTATTTCCCATTATTTATCCCAGAGAGCCTATTAAAAAAGGAAAGTGCACATATAAAGGGTTTTTCTCCAGAAGTGGCGTGGGTAACGCACGCAAGTAATACCAAACTAGAAGAAAAACTAGCAATAAGACCAACATCGGAGACAATAATGTATGAAACTGTAAAAAACTGGATTAGAAGCTGGAGGGATTTACCTTTGCTCTTAAATCAATGGAATAATGTTGTTAGGTGGGAATTCAAGCACCCCATTCCATTCCTAAGAACAAGAGAATTCCTATGGAATGAAGGGCACACCTTCTTTGCTACCAAAGAGGAGGCAGAAAAAGAATGTTATGAAACATTAGAAATGTATTATGAAATACTAAAGAATTATTTTGCTCTTTATGGCGTAATGGGAAGAAAAACTGAAAAAGAGAAATTCGCAGGTGCAGAATACACATTATCAATAGAACTGTACCTGCCAAATGGAAGGGCCATACAAGGCCCAGATACCCATCATGATGGACAAAATTTTGCTAAAGCATTTAAAATAAAATTCCTAGACAAGGATGAAAAAGAGAAGTATGTATGGCAGAATACATGGGCACTAACAACAAGAATGATAGGTGTAGTGATAATGATACATGGTGATGACAGGGGCCTAATATTGCCCCCAAAACTCGCACCGACTCAGGTTGTTATCATACCAATACTTTTCAAAGAAAGCAAAGAAAAAGTGATAAAAAAAGCTGTTGAGATAAAAGAAAAGTTAAAGGAATTTTCTGTGAAATTAGACGCAAGAGAGGAATACTCTGCAGGATGGAAATTTAATGAATATGAATTAAGAGGAGTTCCAATAAGGATTGAGATAGGACCTAAAGATTTAAAAAAAGAGCAAGTAGTGTTATTTAGAAGGGATACACTAAAGAAGGAGATAGTTAAAATCCGGGACCTGAATAAAAAGATAAGGGAAACATTGGAGAATATCCACAATAATTTATATAAAAGATCAAAGAAGTCTTTTGAGGAAAATCTAGTAAATGTTAAAGATATGCATGAATTTAAAAAGGCAGTTCAAAACAAAAAACTTGTTAAGGCATTATTCTGTGGGGATTCTAAATGTGAAGAAGAAATCCAAGAAAAAACAAATGGAGCAACTTCAAGGAATATTTCATTTGGACAAAAGCTTGTCACAGGAAAGTGTATCAATTGTGACAAACCTGCTAAATACGTTGTTATTTTTGGAAAAGCTTACTAATCGATTTTGATATTAATTCTGAAACATCTATTTTTGCTACTTTGCTTGGAATTGTATTGCAAGCCAAAACATCAACCTTATGTTTTCTCAATTTGGCTAAACTGTTTTTGGCAAAAATACCATGGACACAAATCACAAGAAAATTTTTTCCACCAAGTTTTCTTAGTAACTTAACAGTTTCTATTATTGTAGACCCAGTAGAGATGATATCATCAACTATGACAATAAATCTGTCTTTTAGATTGATATTCTTATTGAGCCTAAGGCTGACATCATACGCAGATTTTCTATGCTTCTTTAGTATAATATACCCTGCATTAATATTCTTTGCAACAGCTCCTGCCCACTTATAGCTTTCCTCATCGGGACCTATTACAATCTTGTTATTTGCTTTTTTTAATTGTTTTATATAGTCTGAGATTAAACTAACGGATGTTATCTTATTTGTTTTGATTTTGAATATATTGCTTAGCTTCTTTTCCCTATGCAAATGAGGGTCTATGACATATATCATATCAAAGTCTTCATCAATATTTTTGGCAATAGTCTTTAAGCTAATGCATTCACCTTCCCTAAACCGCCTGTCTTGTCTTAGGTAGGGGAAATAAGGTGCTACTAGAATAACTTTTTTAGCTTTTAATTCTCTCGCTGTTTCTGCAGCAAATAGTACTTCTATAATACAATCATTTATTACTCCATAAAAACTCTGGACAAGAATAATAATCTTGTTCTTAGGATTAAAATTAAATCTAAGATATGTCTCTGAATCCGGAAATTTTTTTACCTCAAGAGGCGAATATGTTATTCCTAACCTTGTAGCTATTTTTTCAGCTAAGTGTAAACCATGAGAACATCCAACAACAATAGCATCTTTTTTCTTAAACATAAATATAAAATTTTGATGAATTATTATTTAAAGTTTTAGTTTTTGAGGCTCTGTAGAAATCCTTTAAGAAATCTATAAAATCTTTAACTGTTCTTCCAGCATTATAAATAATTTCTTTAAACAAGATTTCTTTATTTTGCATAGCTACCTTAATACTTCTAACAGTTGAACCACTTATCCTT
>Ga0190359_1001516_pt1 | contig 14558 bp, 11 predicted proteins | sample 48721823_MG_FD_161269 | JGI IMG/M metagenome (GOLD analysis project Ga0190359, IMG submission 161269) | Hydrothermal vent microbial mat bacterial communities from Southern Trench, Guaymas Basin, Mexico - 4872-18-2-3_MG | ecosystem: Environmental > Aquatic > Marine > Hydrothermal vents >... | reverse complement strand
AGCATTTTTTTTGTCCCCATTGCGGAGCACCGGTTGGTTCAAAAGCCGGCGAGCGGTACAATGCCGGCAGATACTCTTATGACGACCGGTACCAACCGCCTCGTACCGAGCCTCTGGCATTGATCTCTCTGCTGGTGAGTGTTTTCGGTTTTTTTGCTGCCGGGTTTATCGGTCCGCTTGTGGGAGTGATCCTGGGTCATGTTGCGCTGAATCGTATCAATCGTTCAGGCGGCGAACTTCAGGGTCACGGAATGGCTACTGCAGCGCTGATCATCGGGTATGCCGGACTGATACTCGGGGTTATTCTACTGGCCGCATTCGGTACTTTTTTCGGACTGGCAATGAGTCACGGAGGATATAACCTGCCGTGGTTCAGGTAACCCACCGACGAAGAACGCTTTACAGCCTTAAAGAGCAACAGCTTGTCAACTTGACAACTTTTCATATAAAAGTTTGTTGTAAAAAGGATAAACTTCCTGACTACGACATGACTAAATTGAACATAGTAGTTGGGGGCATACGGCGGCACAAAACCCAATCTGACAGTTTTCAATGATACATTACGTTATTTAAATACTTATGACAACCGAACGTTAATTAAGGTAAACTTTAAAAAACTTTATGATGAAAAAAGTGATCCTGGTAAAATGCGCATTTTAATAAATGATCCGGCTTATTTTGATCATATCTCATCTATGCAAAATCAGCAGAAGCTGGTCATTTTCGAATATGATATCTGTCATCCGTCAGCAATTGATGAACTATATCAATATATATCGTTTTCTTGAAGACCCCGAAGGGGCTTGGATTGCAGTGAATAGAAGTAATAAAATTAATTACCAGGGGACACTTTTCCCTGAAATGAGGGGGGCTTGGTTATGAGATCAAAAAATATTATGTCTGAATATCAGATAATTATAGTTTAAACGAATGTTCCGGTTTTACCGAACAACAATGATTCAAGTGCCCATTTCTTTCTATAAATATAGTCTATCGCAAATTGACGATTTTAAATTTTCCACAGGCGTTGAGGATGTTTTCAGGTTAAGGTAAAGCATCAATTAAATCAAGTTCATTCAGTTCTTCTTAATGGGGTGATGCGGTGAAAACGATTCCTTAATTATCCCTCATCACCAAAATACTCCCAACCTTATACAGTTCTTTTTCACCCTCGAACTTCCAATAATACCGCCCGGGTTTCAGGCGTATTGTCCAAGCGACTTCACCGGGCGATGACGGGTGAATCAGGGCGACCTCTTTCTCGTGGTTATCTATGATCCGGATCAGATATTGCTCACCTTGTTTCGGTTTCCAGTGCATCCACAACGTATCACCTGGTGCCAGGTGAGTGGCGGCTGCAGGAGCCTGCAGTTCAGATCTATTTATACCACGGTATCGTGCCTTCATCAGGTTTTCGTAGGCCGGATCGGGTGTGAAAGCCTGGGCGTAACGAATGGTATCGGGGATAAAAGAGGTTGAATCTTTTGTATAGGTTGAAAATGTTGAATCGGTAGTATGTTTGCCGGCAATATGTGTAGAAGATTGCCGGTCGGGAAGCATCTTCTGGATGAACCATGCAAGTACCAGCACAGCAGCAAGTCCTGCTGCAATTCTGCCCACTACCCGCCATAGGCAGGTCGACTTTCTCTTAGGTGCAACAGTTGGTTGCCGGTCTGTTTGAGCAGCATACTCCGCTGCAGGCTCTTCAACCCGGTCTAGCAGATCGGCAACCTCCATAACAGCCAAGCGGCATGTAGCACAGTCGGCTACATGTTGGCGTATCTTTTCGGGCAATGCAGTAGCCCGGCCTTTCAGGTAATCGACATATATGCTTATGCCGTTTTCATCCAAATGACCCTCCTTATCGAAACCTTCGGTATACGTCTTATCTTCTCTCATTCATATTAATATATATGCATTTTACTTATTCAAATGGAAAAATTTTACTCATTTTTTTTCATATTCATCCCATTTTTCAACCAGGATCTGCAGGGTTTCTTCCGTATAAGCCGATGTGGGAGGATCTCCGTTCATCAACTGCAATAATCCTTTAAAACGGCTGTTGAACCATTTACGCAATGCGTCAGGTTTGCGCGGCTTCACACCCAGTCGGGGTAAAATTTCACTTAATACTTTCAATCTCTCTTTACGCAACATACTATTAAATTGATTCAACGCGTAAAGCAATTCATGTCCGTCGCCGGTTTCGTCTGTCAACTGAAATCCTGCCAGGTCATCCGGAGTAAGCTCTATATTGAAAAGAAAACGCAGCGTTAACCGGATCAATGGCCCTTCATTTCCGAACAGGCTGATCGCCCGTTGTAATCGTTCTATCTCCTGTCTGATTACTAATTCTCCCGGTGGACGATCCTGTAAACCATTCAGATAGTTTTCGGTGGGTGGCGGCTCGGCCACCATGTGCACTTTCCGCATCTCTTCCAGAAAAACATTACGAATCACTACGGAGAAATAGGTTTTGAAACAGCTTTTCCCGTTGAACCGGTCTCGAATCCTCGGCATTCGCTCGAGTAATTTACGGTTTACTTCCTGAATCATATCCTCAAGGTCACTGCGATGCCCGCATCCCCGGTTTAGGTAACTGATAATGATCATCCGGATATACGGCTGGTAGCGAATTAACAGTTTCCCCGGATTTTTATGTAATTCCAGGATATCTAATTCATTCTGGTCCATTTTGGTTCAATCCACCGCATCATGTAAATACGAGTTATTAGGTCTCAGTTTGGCGTCCCGTCCCAGGGTAAACCGGCTCTCTTGTTCAGTCTCCTCAAAGATAGCTCTCTGAGGTGATCCTTTTCGCCGTTTAAATGCCGGCACGCGCTCAGCTTCATCAATCTTTTTCGGATCGGAGAGGTTACGGTAGTCATACGCTCTGAGCAGCTCGGCTTTCGGATCTTCGGCTTTCGGCGGTTCAGGCGGCACGTAAGGTGTTTCCGTTATATCCTCAGGCAGATCTACAGGCAAATCCACCACTTTGGCATGGGGTTCGGGTTCGGGATCAGGTTCCGGCTTGGATTCAACCTCTTGCAGTGACTCCAGTTCTGCCTTCACTTTCGGAGATGTTGGAGGTGCTGCCGGGGAATCCGTCAGGGGGATCACTTTCCGCTCCGGCGGATTTACGGTGATCCACTCCGGAATGGCATCGTCTTTAAAACCGGTAGCCACCAGGGTAACGCGAATACTCTCTTCAAGAGCCTCATCGGTGCAGGTACCCCAGATCGTATTGACCCGGCCGCCCACTTTTTCGGTAATAAAATCGGTAATTACCCCGATCTCATCCACTGTGATCTCATCACGGCCGGAAGTAATATTGAGCAACACACGGCTGGCTCCTTTGATATCGTTATTATTCAGCAGCGGTGAATTGATGGTTTCGTCGATTACCTTTCGTGCCCGGTCGCTGCCGGACGCCGTAGCCGATCCCATGAAGGCAATGCCGCCCTCTTTCATAACCGATACCACATCGGCAAAATCCACATTAATATATCCGTGAATAGTGATGATTTCGGCAATCCCTTTTACGGCCAGGGTCAGTATCTCATCGGCATTGGCAAATGCTACCGAGATGGGTTTGTTGCCATATATTTCGCGCAGTTTTTCATTATGTATGATCAACAGGGCATCCACCTCCTCTTTCAGCCTGTGTATCCCCGATATAGCCAGGCGCAGCCGTTTGGGCCCTTCAAAGCGGAAAGGCAGGGTTACCACACCGACGGTCAGGATTCCCATTTCACGGCATGCACGTGCGATCACCGGTGCCGCGCCGGTGCCGGTGCCGCCGCCCATACCGGCGACCAGGAAAGCCATGCGGGTATTTTGACCAAGAAAATCGGTGATCTCCGTAATACTCTCTATAGCAGCCTGTTCTCCGATGTCACTTCGACTGCCGGCTCCGCGTCCCTCGGTAAGAGTCCGACCAAGCTGTACTTTTTGGGCAACCGGACTCGTTTGCAGGGATTGTGCATCGGTATTGGCATTCATAAAATCCACTTCCCTGATTCCCTCCTGGCACATACGGTCAACCGCATTATTTCCGCCACCGCCGATACCGATTACCGTCAGGATAGGATGCTCATTTACCGGAAGATTGAAATCGATGATGTCGTCTGTCATAGGTTATTTCATTTTTGTATCGTTACTGTCAAACAGGTCGCCCAGTGTAGTCTGGATCCATCCCCTGGATTTTTCTTTCTGCTTTTTCCGCCGGCGAACCGGAGCAGGTTCGGGCTCAAGATCTGCCTCCCGGAGTGTTAGTTGCGGCTCTGTCTCGCGGCCATCCACCTCAAAGGGGATTTCGCTTTTTTTAGGGGATTCAGGCATCTCTTCATCAGATACTTCCTCTGCCTTACCCTCATCATTGATAATAAATTTCTTTTTATTCCGGTAATCGGGTTTCAGTTCCCCGATACCTATCTCCTCTTTCAATCCGGTTGCCACAATGGTAACCGACAGAGCATCACCCAGCGATTCGTCGAAGGTATTGCCCCAGATAATATCCGATTCGATTCCTGTGCACTGGCGTACAAAATCCATGATTTCTGTGATCTCATCCATCAACACCTCCTGCGTGCCCGAGATCACATTCAGCAGAATATTTTTAGCTCCTTTAAGATTATTGTTATTCAGCAGCGGCGATACCAGAGCTGATTCGATCGCCTGGCGCGCCCGCTGTCCGCCGGATGCCGTAGCTGCTCCCATAATAGCCACCCCGCTGCTGTCCATCACTGTGCGTACATCGGCATAATCCACATTGACATATCCCGGAACGGTGATAATCTCGGCAATCCCCTTTGCCGCCATGGTCAGTACATTATCGGCATATCCGAATGCCACCGACAGTTTCTGGTCGCCGTAAATTTCACGAAGCCGGTCGTTGTGGATGATCAACAGGGCATCCACCCGGTCTTTCAGTTCGCGGATGCCTTCGATAGCCTGGTTCCACCGTTTCTCTCCCTCGAAACTAAACGGCAGAGTTACAATACCCACCGTGAGAATATCCATCTCCCGGGATAATTCGGCAATCACCGGTGCAGCACCGGTTCCCGTGCCGCCACCCATACCGGCGGTGAGAAACACCATTTTTGTACCACCCGACAAAACCTGCCGGATCTCCTCGATGCTCTCCAATGCCGCCTCACGACCCATCATCGGTTCATTGCCCGCACCCCTTCCAAAGGTAAGTGTACGGCCGAGCTGTATCCGTGTGCTCACCGGACTGTTCTGCAGGGCCTGGTTGTCGGTATTGCAAACCACAAAACTCACCCCCTGGATCCCCTCCTGGTACATGTGGTTCACGGCATTGCTGCCACCACCGCCCACCCCGATCACCTTAATGATCCGGGGTTCTTCGTCAGGCAGGTCAAAGGTGTAACGCTCTTCATTCATGACTTTCTGTTTTAAAACCGATCACTCTCGTCATTAAAAAATTTGGTCCAGCCGTTTTGTATCTTCTCAACAATTCCCGCTCTCTGCGGCTTTTTTGTTCTTTTATAAGAGGATTTTACCATCGTCGGACCCGCATCATACCCCTCCATCACCAGTCCGATCCCGGTCGCGTAAATAGGCTGATTAATTGACGGATCCGTATCCGGCACCAGGTGCTGGCCGGGATATCCCATCCTGACATCAAAACTGGTTTTGAAACTGACCAGTTGCGGCAGGTCTTTCAGCATCGAACCACCACCGGTAAGTACAATACCGGCGCTCAGCTTCTCGGCATATCCCGATTCATCAATCTCAAAAGATACCGCATCCAGGATCTCATCCATCCGCGCCTGAATGATGTAAGCCAGATTCTTAAAGCTGATCTCGCGCGGATCACGGCCGCTGATTCCGGGAATAGTCACCACTTTATCTTCAGGTGCCGTATCACCCATAGCCGATCCGAATTGTGTTTTCAGCGCCTCGGCATGCCGAAGCAGAATGGAGCACCCCTCTTTGATATCGTTGGTCACCACGTTGCCGCCAAAGGGTATCACCGCAGTATGACGCACTACATCATTATAAAATACCGCCACATCCGTGGTCCCTCCTCCGATATCCACCAGCACCACCCCTGCCTCACGCTCGTCATCTGTCAGACAGGCAGTAGCCGATGCCAACGGCTCCAGGATCAGCTTTTTTACTTTTAATCCTGCCCGTTCTACGCATTTAGTGATATTTTTAGCCGAATCAATTCGGCCGATCACCAGGTGGAAATTGGCTTCAAGCACACGACCCGACATGCCGACGGGGCGGGTAACATCCGTCTCCTCATCCACGATATAACTCTGCGGGATCACATGCAGAATCTCTTCACCGGGATCCATCGGAGTCCGTGACATTTGTTCAAAAAGATAATCCACATCCTCCTGCCCGATTTCCTCTTCATCAATATATTTCTGATTGCGGTTCTTGATGCTCTTAATATGCTGGCCGGCAATACCCACATAAACTTCACTCATCCGGTATCCGGCCATTTGTTCGGCTTCGTCGCGGGCTTTCGCAATGGCCTCAACAGTTTCGTCAATATGGATCACCACACCCCGCTTCACACCGTGCGACGGGGCTTTACCGAGTCCGAGCACTTCGTACTTCTGATCTTTTGTCCGTTCGGCAATCAGCGCCACGATTTTTGTGGTTCCGATGTCAATAGCCGATATAATTTCTCTTTTCCCCATGGTATATTATATCTCTGGTTTTTTTCGTGCTACTACCTGATTTGAGAAACGCAAATCAATAGACTCATACCGATTCCATCCAACAGCCGGCAGGCCTTGCTCATAAAATGCCCGTAATTTGGTGAGTTTCCAGGCATACCCGTCAGGCCTTCCGAAAAATATCCGTTGGCCGCCTACACGTGGTATAATCTCAATTGTCTGGTCTTTAAACACATGCACCTCCTCTATCAGGGACTTGAGAAACGGATCGCTGCGGATATATTCGGATAAAGCAAACAGTTGGTGCTGTGCAAAGTCCTCATCATCAGTACCGGTGACGACCAGTACCCGCGCAGAATATTTATCCGATAACCTCAGCACCTGTCCGTTTTCATCAAGGTAGAATGACCGGGTTGGACCCATAATTCTGACCCGCGGGTCACGTTGACGGATCCGGATATGCAGCATACCGTCGGGTGTGCTGAACACAGTGGCATCGCGTATCTCATCTATTGCCAGCACAGCATCAAGGATCCGGTCACGGTGAATGCTGTCTACCGGTCTGCCTGTAATATATAATTGATTCTTTTTTAACTGGTTAATCACATCATCCCGGCTCACGAAACGATTCTTCAGGCTGTCGATAATCTCCACCTGGATATTTTTTATCCGCAACCGGTGCATCTGTTCACCGGTAAACGTGAGTCCTAGCGCCAGGTAACCGGCCAGCAGCATCCAGATTAATATGTGGCCTGTTTTACGTAACATGTTGCTCAAGGTATTGTGTAATGGGTTCAACCAGTCTGTCAATATCGCCCGCCCCGATAGTCAGCAGAATATCAAATGTATGCTCAGCCAGAATTCCGGGTAGTTGTTCTTTCTGCACCAAAATAGCCGGGATTTCCCGGATCCGGTCGAGAATAATACGGGCAGTGATGCCGGGCAGCGGTTGTTCGCGGGCAGGATAAATATCCAGGAGCAATAATTCATCCAATGCCTCCAGTGCCGCGGCAAACTGCGCTGCAAAATCCCGGGTGCGGGTAAAAAGATGAGGCTGGAAGATCCCGGTTATTTTCCGGCCGGGATATAACGCCCTCACCGAATGCAGCAAAGCCCTGATCTCATTGGGATGATGGGCATAATCATCCATATAAATAATATTATTCCGGTTAAACCGGATATCCAGCCGGCGAACCAGTCCGTCGAAAACCGACAACCCTTTCTGCACCTCACCGGGATATAACCCGGCCTCCAGCGCCATAGCAGCTGCAGCCACCGAATTTTCCACATTAAGTACTCCCGGGATCCGCGTGTGCCATCCCCGGTAAGTTGCCACGGGAGTGACCAGGTCAAATTTGTAACCCGGTTCGTCAACCTGCAGATTTTCAGCATAGTAATCAGCATCCGGATCTTCCAGAGCATAGCTCAGGATCCGGTATCGGTGTACGGGATCCGGGGTCAGTATCACTCCCTTTTTCAGAATCACTACTGATCCGGGGGTGACGCGGTTGATAAATGAATTAAACGCTGCCTGCAGCTCCTCTTCAGTACCATAAATATCCAAATGATCAGCATCCCTGGAAGTCACCAGTGCCTGCACGGGATGCAGGGTTAGAAACGAACGGTCAAATTCATCCGCCTCCATCACGGCCCATTCTGCCTGGGCATCATAGAGATAATTACTACCGATGGATTTGCTTATGGCCCCAAGAAAAGCAGTACATCCGGTTCCGGAATTTCTGAATATCTCCGCCAGCATGGCTGAAACGGTGGATTTTCCGTGTGTACCGGCCACGGCCAGCGTGCGGTATTGCTCAGACAACATTCCCAGGATCTCCGAGCGCTTGTGCAAGTGGTATCCCAGTTGGATCAACCGCTGTCGCTCACGGTGTGATTCCGGTATTGCCGGGGTATAAACAACCAGGCTCTCATCACCCTGGGCAGGAGAAGCAAAGGCAGGCGGGATCAACGCAGGGTCATCCTTGTAATGAATATGCATCCCCTCGGCTTCAAGCCGGCGGGTAAGTGGTGTGGCGATGCGGTCATAACCCGATACTTCGACTCCATTTTGCCGAAAATAACGTGCCAGGGCGCTCATGCCGATTCCGCCGATACCGAGGAAGTAGCAATGGCGGGGAAGGGACCGGGGGATTAAGAGATTATGTTGATTAAAAGATTCAGGGAGGAGATTCAATATTTCCGTAGTGATATTACGAGTGGCATTGGGGCGCGCGAAGTATTTCATTTTCCGGCTCATTGAGCGGAGTTTTTCAGGTTGACCGATCAACTCTAGCATTTTATCCACCAATATAGCAGGTGCTTCGGTGTCGGGAACGAGCAGAGCGGCCTGTTCGGCTTCAAATACCCGGGCATTTTTGGTTTGATGGTCTTCGGCGGCATGCGGATAAGGAACGAGGATGGCCGGTTTTCCGGTGACGGCCAATTCTGACAAGGTGATGGCGCCGGCACGGCAAACCACTAAATCAGCAGCCGCATAGGCCAGTTCCATTTCATTAATAAACGGTAATACTTTGATATAACTGATATTATGTGACTTAACCATGGCAGCGGCAGTAGAGGCGAAATCCGTTCCGGTCTGCCAAATGACGGATATTCTTTTACCAGCCAGTTCTTCAATATGAGCGGCCATAGTTTGATTGATCGTGCGGGCACCCAGACTGCCACCGAAGAGCAGGATCACCGGACGGTCGTCGGGCAGACTGAAACGAGCTCTTCCCTCTGCGCGTTTCTGATCGATGGCGGTTAGTTGTTTGCGGACCGGGTTACCGGTAAGCACGATTTTATCTTGCGGGAAATATCGTTCCATACCGTTGTAAGCCACACAGATACGCTGTGTCTTTCCGGCAACCAACCGGTTTGTAATTCCCGGATAAGAATTTTGTTCCTGCAGCAATACCGGGATTTTTCTGCGTATTGCCATACGGATGACCGGTCCGCTGGCAAATCCGCCGGTGCCGATCACCAGATCGGGATGAAACCTGCGGATCAATTGCCCCGACCTGACCAGGCTGGTCAGCAATTTAACGGGGAAAAGCAGATTCTTCAGGGTCAGTCGGCGGTGCAGCGGTGCTACCGGTAATCCTTCTATCTCGTAACCTGCCGCAGGAACCTTCTCCATCTCCATTTTTCCGTGTGCACCCACGAAGAGTAACTGCACCCCGGGCAACCGGGCCTTCAGCGCATCCGCGATGGCAATGGCAGGATAGATGTGTCCCCCCGTGCCTCCACCGGTAATCATAATCCTTATTTGTGCATTATCAGGCATTTACTGGCGCTTCATCTAAAGAACGGCTGATCCCGAGAATTATCCCCAGGCTCAGACTGGTAACAATTATGGAGGTTCCGCCCCGACTGATCCAGGGTAGTGTTTGTCCGGTTACCGGCAGCACACCGGTAGCCACACCCATATTGACCAAGGCCTGGATCACCAGCATGAGCATCAGACCAATGGCCAGAAAGGCAGGAAATGTGCGGTCACACCTCCTCACTATAACACCTGCCCGGTAGAGCAGGACGAGATATATAAAAAGCAGTGGTAAAGCACCGAAAAGCAGTCCGTACTCCTCGATGATAATGGCAAAAATAAAATCCGAATCAGCATGCGGGAGTGAGTGACGCTGTGTACTGTGGCCGGCAAATTTTCCCATAAGGCCGCCGTTGGCGATGGCAATCTTTGCTTTGGTGGTTTGAAAACCGTCCCCTTTACCGTGCACAAAAGATTCGATACGGTTCTCCCATGTTTTAGTCCGGTTCTCCGCCCCGGTGTAGGATGAGATCGACATATAACTCACCACCACAATGAGCCCGATAGCGGCCAGCAACAGCAGGTATTTCATCTTAACCCGGCCGATAAACAGCAAAATTATACTGGTGAGAAACAACATGGCCGAAGTTGAAAAATTCTCGGGCAGTATTAATCCGCAAATCAATAAAATCCAGAAAAGAACCGGCAGAAGACCCGTTTTCAGATTTTCTATTCCCGCCTGATTACGACTCAGATACCGCGACACAAAAATGATCAGCACCAGTTTGGCAAAGTCTGAAGTCTGAAATTTTACTCCGATCCCGGGTACTTTCAACCAGCGCGATGCCTGATTCCTCTCCACGCCCAGTTTCTTTGTAAGCGTAAACGCCAGCAGCACCACAGCCACCAGCATTAGCAGCGAAGCCATCATGCTGTACCATTTATACGGGATCAGGTGCGTGATATAGATAATAAACCAACCTGCAATAAGAAAAGCAGAGTGGCGAATGATATATACCGTCACGTTACCACCGTTGCGATAGGCAACGGAAGCCACTGAACTGGCTACGGCAACAGCCGAATAGATCGTCAGGATCACGATCAGCAACCAGATCACGCGGTCGCCTCCAAAATATTTCATCAGTTGCTTCATATCACAATCAAAGAGAGAACCGGAGAAAATTTTACAACTCTCTCACGGCCGTTTTGAACTGCCGCCCGCGGTCTTCATAATTTTCAAACAGGTCAAAACTGGCACAGGCAGGAGAAAGCAAAACCGTATCTCCCTGTCCGGCAAGATAATAACCCGTCTTCACAGCATCTGCCATATCCTCTGCATCCACGATGGTATCCACTATTCGCTCAAAAGCATCATGGATTTTAGTGTTATCGGTTCCCAGGCAGATGATCGCTTTCACTTTTTCACGGACCAGGGGAAACAGCATGGTATAATCATTCCCCTTATCCACACCGCCGACCAGCCAGACGACGGGGCTCTGGATAGTTTCAAGGGCGTACCAGGTTGAATTTACATTGGTGGCCTTTGAATCATTAATAAACTCGATGCCGTGAACCTTGACTACCGGCTCAAGCCGGTGTTCAACTCCCTGAAAATCCGACAAACTTTCACGGATGGTTTCCTTACGGATTTCGAGAACGCGCGAAGCAATTCCGGCTGCCATGGAATTATGCACGTTGTGCTTGCCTTGCATGGATAAATCAAACATAGACATATTAAATTGAGTGTTAGTTATTTCAAAAAAAATCCGATCGCCTTCGGCATAAGCCCCGGGTATATAATGTTCGTCAAAACCGAACCGGTAGACCTGCGGTTTGACTTCCCGCTGAGCCACACCCAGGCGGATTACCTCATCATCCCCGCAAAAGATGAAATGGTCATTACGGGTCATATTTTGGAGAATCCTGAATTTGGATGCAGCGTACCGGTTAAAATCATGGCCGTAGCGATCGAGATGATCCGGAGTAATATTCATCAGGATGGCAACATCGGCCTTGAAATCGTACATTCCGTCTAATTGAAAGCTGCTTATTTCGAGTACGTAATAATCATGTTCCTCCTCTGCCACCTGGCGCGCGAAGCTGTCCCCCACATTCCCCGCCAGTCCGGCATTCAGGCCGGCCTTTTTCAGAATATGATGCAGAAGCAGTGTGGTAGTGGTCTTTCCGTTTGATCCGGTCACACAGAGGACTTTTGCTTTGTTGTACCGGCCCGCGAATTCGATTTCGGAGATTACCGGAACGCCTTTCTCTCTGAGTTGCAGAATCAGGGGGGCGTCATCCGGGATACCCGGACTTTTCACTACGAGATCGGCTTTTAATATCCGGTTTTCGGAGTGTCCTCCCTCTTCATATTCTATCTCATATTGTTGCATCAGGTCGCAATATTCCTGACGGATGGCCCCCGAATCCGAAACAAGAGTCGTCAGACCTTTCTTAACGGCCAGAATCGCGGCTCCCGTGCCGCTCTCTCCTGCTCCCAATATGACTACATTCTGCTTCAGTTTACCTGATTTTAAGTGTTACTATAGTGATGACTGCCAACAGGATCCCGATAATCCAGAAGCGGGTCACAATTTTCGGTTCTGCATATCCTTTTTTTTGGTAATGGTGGTGGAGCGGTGCCATCAAAAAGATCCGTCTCCCCTCTCCATATTTTTTTCGTGTATATTTAAACCATCCCACCTGCATAACCACAGAAAGATTCTCAACGAGAAAAATGCCGCACAGGATAGGCACCAGCAACTCTTTACGGATCAGGATGGCAAATACGGCGATCATGCCCCCCAGGGCCAGGCTCCCGGTATCTCCCATAAAAACCTGAGCGGGAAAAGAGTTAAACCAGAGGAATCCCACAGTAGCTCCGATGAAAGCGGCGACAAATACAGCCAGCTCTCCTGAATTTGGTATATACATGATATTCAGATAGTCAGCGATCTCGTAATGACCTGACACATACGCCAGGATCCCCAGCGTCACCCCCATAATAGCCGAGGTCCCGGTAGCCAGTCCGTCAAGCCCGTCGGTAATATTGGCCCCGTTACTGACCGAGGTAATGATCAGGATAATGAGTATCACAAAGACTACCCAGGTCCATCTCCCGGCTTCAGGACCCATCCAATTCACCAGCCAGTGATAGTCGAATTCATTATTTTTTACAAAAGGGATAGTGGTAGTTGCGGATTTCTCTTCTTTATATTGGAAGGCCGGACTTTTTTCCGATTCTCCGGGCTGCCCGGTTTGATAAATCACAGATTCTCCCGGTGCTACGGGGATTTTTTCCCCGATCACAATATCCGGATGAAAATACATAGTCACTCCGATTACTATCCCCAAAATCACCTGTCCGGCAACTTTAAACTTACCTGCCAGTCCGGCTTTATTTTTCCTGAACACTTTGATGTAATCATCGGCAAGTCCGATGAGCCCTAACCACAAAGTAGTGACCATCATCAGGATGATGTATATATTTTCAAGTTTAGCGAAGAGCAAAACCGGGATCACAAGGGATGCCAGGATGATGATCCCTCCCATGGTAGGAGTTCCCTCCTTATTTTTCTGACCTGCCAGTCCGAGGTCCCTTACTGCCTCCCCGATCTGTTTTCGGGCCAGCAGCAGAATCACTTTTTTGCCAATCAGGGTTGAGAGTACCAGTGCGGTGATAAGAGTCAGGGCAGCCCTGAACGAAATGTAGTGGAAAAGTCCGGCTCCCGGCACATCCATTTGGTCTAACCAGTTAAAGAGGTAATAGATCATTGGGTTTGTTTTGTCAGTTTTTCCAATTCTTCACGATCGTCAAAATGATGGCGCACGCCATTAATTTCCTGGTAAGTTTCATGGCCTTTCCCGGCCACCAGGATCACATCACCCGGTTGAGCCAGCGCGAAAGCGGTACGGATCGCTTCGTCTCTCCGCGTAACGGAGAGGGCGATCGGCCGTTTAGCAGCGGGGATACCCATTTCAATATCCCGGATAATTTGTTCGGGGTTTTCGGTACGCGGGTTATCCGATGTAATGATCACCCGGTCGCTGTAACGGCAGGCTACTTTGGCCATTTCCGGGCGCTTACCTTTATCGCGGTCACCCCCGGCACCGAACACAGTGATCACCTGTTTGCCGGGTTTACGCAAATCAGTAAGTGTTTTCAGTACATTCTCAAGGGCATCCGGTGTATGGGCATAATCCACGATTCCGGTTATCTGCCTGCCAAGGTCTACCTGTTCCATTCGCCCCTCTACGGGGGTTAGTTGGCTTAAAGTGGTGAGTATCTGCTCTTTCTCCTGCCCCAGCAATCGGGCAACAGCGTACACAGCCAGCAGGTTAGATCCGTTAAAACGACCGGCAAAGCGGGTCCACACCTCCTGTGTTTCAATTTGAAGCAGCGTGCCCTGCCATCCGGTCTCGATCATTTGGCCGTGGTAATCGGCGACCGACCGGAGGCCGTAAGTTTTTTTCAAGGCGCGGCAATTTTGCAGCATCACCGCACCGTTTTTGTCATCAGCATTCACCAGGGCAAATGCATCGGGTGACAACTGGTCAAAAAGTTTTTTTTTGGCTTTCAGGTATGAAGCTACATCCGGGTGGTAATCCAGATGATCGCGGGTCAGGTTGGTAAA
>Ga0190359_1001515_pt1 | contig 14588 bp, 10 predicted proteins | sample 48721823_MG_FD_161269 | JGI IMG/M metagenome (GOLD analysis project Ga0190359, IMG submission 161269) | Hydrothermal vent microbial mat bacterial communities from Southern Trench, Guaymas Basin, Mexico - 4872-18-2-3_MG | ecosystem: Environmental > Aquatic > Marine > Hydrothermal vents >... | reverse complement strand
GAGGGGCTGCGCATGACCCAGCGCCACAGCTTCAACGAAAAGACCCACCGCCTGGAAAAGGTGGAGGTGGACATCCACCTGCCCGCCGGCATACCCGAAAAGCACCGCCGGCCCATCGAGCGGGCGGTCAAGCTGTGCGCGGTGAAGCGCGCCATGGAAGATCCTCCCCGGTTCCGGGTGCAGCTGCACGGCTGAGAATTTGTCCTTGTATTACCATCTCCTTCGTGATTACTTCCCCTGACCAGGAGAGAAGATCTTTTCCCGGGAGGGTTGGTATGAGCGTCGTCGTTCGCCAGGCCGAGAGCAAGGCCGACCGCAAGAAGTTCGTGCTGCTGCCCTGGAAGCTGTACCGCAACGATCCGCGCTGGGTGCCGCCGCTCGTCATGGACCGGCTGGAGACCCTCGACGAGAAGAAAAACCCCTTTTTCGAACACGGCCGGGCGGCGCTGTTCCTGGCCGAGCGCGACGGCGAGGTGGTGGGCCGGATCACCGCTCACAGCAACACCCTGCACAACGAGTACCACAAGGACAAGACCGGGTTTTTCGGCTTCTTCGAGTGCGTCGACGACGAGACGGTGGCCCGGGCGCTGCTGGAGCGGGCCGAGGACTGGCTGCGGCAACAGGGGCACGACCGGGTGCTGGGGCCGGAGAACTTCTCGGTCAACGAGGAGGTGGGCCTGCTGGTGGAAGACAAAGAGGGCCCGCCCATGATCATGTGCACCTACAACCCCCCCTATTACGCCCGGCTCATCGAGGCCGGCGGCTACGAGAAGGCCAAGGACCTGTTCGGCTGGGCCTACCAGGTGGGCGACGTGCCCGATGCCCCGCGGCAGATCGCCGGGGCGGTGGAGAAGCATCCCGGACTGGTGGTGCGCCAGGCCGATCCCAAGCACATGGAGCGCGACGTGCGCATCGTGCGCGACATCTTCAACTCCGCCTGGAGCCGCAACTGGGGCTTCGTTCCCTGGACCGAGGCAGAGGTCAAGCACTCGGCCAAGATGATGAAGATGATCATTGTCCCAGAGCTGACCGCCATCGCCGAGGTGGACGGCCAGCCGGCGGGGATGATGCTGGCCTTTCCCAACCTGCTCGAGGCCATCAAGGACCTCAACGGCCGGCTGTTTCCCACCGGCATGCTCAAGCTGGTCTGGCGGGTGATGCTGGGCCGTTACAAGTTCCAGGCGGCGAGGCTGTTTCTGCTGGGCGTCAAGCCCGAGTTCCGGGGCAGCGTGCTGGGCGGCCTCAGCGTGCTGCTCTACGTCAAGGCCCACGAGGGCGCTCTCAAGGTGGGCATCAAGGGCGGCGAGCTGGGCTGGACGCTCGAGGACAACGAGAAGATCAACCAGGGCATCCAGTTCATGGGCGGCCGGCTGGCCAAGATCTACCGCGTCTACGGCAAGGATCTCTGAACACCGCCGCGCCGTACCCGGTGCCAGCCGCTTGTTTCTTGGCGGGGGCGGTGAGCTTGTCTTTGCGATTTCAAAGGCTCTTTCGCGGCGGGGGCGGGTGGGGCTCCGGCAGCAGCTCCGGCGCGATGCGCAACCGCGGCGCCCAGGACGCGTCCTGCCGGTACAGTGCCCGGTAGACGGCGGTGAAAGAGATGACCTTGCGCACGTACCGGCCCGTCTCCAGGTAGGGGATTTCCTCCACGAAGGTGTCGGCCTGGTCGTCGCCCAGGCCGGCCAGCCACCTGTCGACGGCGCCGCTGCCGGCGTTGTAGGCCGCCAGCGCCAGCGGCAGGCTGCCGCAGTAGCGGTCCAGCAGGTCGCCCAGGTGGGCGGTGCCCAGGCGCACCGCCCGCTCGGGCCGCAGCAGCTGCCAGAAGCGGAAGCTGCGCAGGCGCAGGCGGTGCGCCGTGCGCCGGGCGGTGCGCCGCACCAGCTGGGTCAGTCCCAGGGCGCCGGCCGGGGAGCGGGCCCGCGGCCGGAAGGAGCTTTCCGCCCGTACCAGCGCGTAGGCCAGTTCCGGTTCCACCCGGTCGTCGCGGTCCGGGCCCTCGATGACCCCGGCGAAGGCCCGGGGGTAGGCCAGGCGGGCGGCCGCCAGCGCCCGGGGCGAGGGGAAGCCGGGTACCCCGGCGGAGAAGGGCAGGGGTGCGCTCCACACCGCGGCGCTGGGCTCGCCCGCCTGCAGCCACAGCCGGGCCAGCTCCAGGCGATCGGCGTACGACAGCCGCCGCCGGTCGAGCGCCAGCAGGGTGGCCCGGGCCTCCAGGGACAGGCCCAGCTCCAGGTAGGAGCGGGCGGCCTGCAGCTCCACGTGCATGGAAGTGGGGCCGACCAGGGAGGATACCGGGTTCAACAGGACCTGCTGCCAGGGTGGTCGAGCACCACACTCGCGCAGGCGCGCCGCCGCCAGGACGGCATAGTAGCCGAGGGGCCGTTCCTCGATTACCTGGACGAGATCGGATACCGCCCCGGCCCGGTCACCGGCCAGCAGGCGGAATCGCGCCCGCCAGTAGCGGGCCCGCTGGTGTATGTCGAAGCCGTCCCGCGGCGGCGCCTGCTGCTGCCAGGACTGCTCGCCGCCGGCGCCGCCGTCCTGCCCGGGGCCGGCCTCCGCGGCGGGGTCTGCGGGCTCGCGTGTCTGCCGGTCGTCGCCGTCGCCGGAGGGCTTGTCTCGCTCGGCCGCGGGGGCCAGGTCGACCTCGGGAGGAGCGGACTCCTGGCCGGTTTGCGGGCCGCCGGCCAGCACCGCCTCCAGCAGGGCCAGGGCCTGGTCCGCCTCGCCGTGCCGGCCCGCCTGCCAGGCCAGGGAGAAACGGGCCTGCAGGGCCACCAGGCCGTCGGGGCGCAGGGAGACGGCCCGCCGCAGCCAGCCGCTGGCTTCCTGCTGGCGCCCGCGCCGCAGCAGCATCTTTCCCCCCAGCAACAGGGCCCAGGCGGCGGCCTCGCTGCCGGGCCACAGCCGGGCCACCTGGGAGTAGGCCTGCAGGGCCGCTGGGAAGCTGTAGCGGGCGGTCAGCGAGGCCAGGTCGAGCGCGGCCCGGGCCCGCTGCGAGACGTCCTCGGCCCGGCGCCGGACCCGCCGCAGCAGGCGCCGGGCGGTGCGGAACCAGCGAAAGCGCACCGCCAGCTCGGCGGCCAGCAGGTCGGCGGAACAACGCCAGGGCCCGGATGCCGGGCCCGGTGCCAGCCGGCGCAGGCGCAGCAGGCGCCACAGGTCCCGTCGCCCGCGGGGGTGGTGGGCCAGCAGGGCGAGCCGCTGCAGAAGCCGCCCGCCCTCTGCCGGTGCCGCCCGGATCTTGCGGGCGGCCAGTTGCTCGAGCGCCGCGCCCGCCTGCTTGCCGGCCGGGGTGGCCGGCCACAGGGCGGCGGCCAGCCGGTAGTTCGTGGCCGCCCGGCGCAGCTCGTCCCGGGCGGCCGCCCGGTCACCGGCGCGGGACAGGCGCGCGGCCCGCTGCCGGTGGCAACGGGCCAGCAGGTTGAGCGCCCGGCTTTCGGCGGGACGGCGTTCGAGCCGGCGCGCGGTCTCGGCGGCCAGGCTGCAGGCTCGTTCCAGGTGTCCGGAGCGCAGCAACAGGCGCAGCAGCGCGAAGCGGGCGGACGGGCCGTAGCGTCCCTGCAGGCCCACCCGCACCAGCAGCTGCTCCGCCCGGCGCCGGTCGGCCGGCTTGCGGGGGTGATCCGCCAGCAGCATGCCCAGCAGGGCCTCCAGGTGATGGCGCAGGCCGGCGGGCAGCAGGTCGAAGTCGGTGTCGGCGGCGGTGCCGATGGCCTCTGTGAAGCGACCGGCCCGCTGCAGGGCCAGGACCTTCAGAAACAGCAGCAGCCCTTGCTGAAGCGGCGAAGGTGAGGCGGCCTCCAGCGCCTGGTCGACCAGGGCGGCGGCCCGGGCAAGCTGGCCCGCGGCCAGGGCGGCGGCCACCCGGCGAGCCGCCGCTCGCGGCGCCGGCGGTCTTGCCGGGGCGGCAGAAGCTGCCGGCCCGCCGAGCAGCAACAGGACAAGCCCTGCAGCTACGCAAGCAACTGCAGGGATTCGGTTTGGCAACGTCGGGGTAAACATTGCCGCCGGCGACCGGGTATCGCTCATGTCGCCGCCCGGCCGGCCGTCAGGAGATGACGTCGAAGCGGCGACCCACCCGCTGGAAGGCTTCCAGGGCCCGGGTGAGCTGCTCGCGGGTGTGGGAGGCCATTACTCCCAGGCGGATGCGCTCCTGGCGCAGGGGTACTCCCGGGTGCACCACCGCCGAGGCATACACCCCTTCATCGAGCAGGGCGCGGTTCATGCGCAGGACTTTCTCGGTGTCGCGGATCATCACCGGGATGACCGGGGTCCGGGAGGCGCCGGTGTCGTAGCCCATCTCGTGCAGGCCCTCGAGGACGAAGTGGACGTTGTCCCAGAGCTGCCGGCGCCAGTGCGGTTCCCGCTCCAGCAGCTCGAAGGAGGTTGTCACCGCCGCCACGATGGCCGGCGGCAGGGAGGCCGAGAACACGAAGGGCGAGGCCTGCATGCGCAGCAGCTCGATGACCTGGCTGTCGGCGGCGCAGAAGCCGCCCACGGCACCGGCGAACTTGCTGAAGGTGCCCGCCACCACGTCGGCGCCGTCGGGCAGGTCGAAGTGTTCCAGCAGGCCCTTGCCGCTGCGGCCCAGGATGCCCAGGGAATGGGCCTCGTCGATGCAGACGGTGACCCCGGCGGGCCGGCAGATGTCGTTTATCTCCGGCAAGGGGGCGATGTCGCCGTCCATGGAGTACACGGAATCGACGATGAGCAGCCGGTGCCCCTGGTGGGAGGAAGTCGATTCCACCAGCCGGCGCAGGTCCTCGCTGTTGTTGTGGACGAAGGAGCGGATGCGACAGCCGGCCAGCTTGCAGCCGTCGATGATGGAGCGGTGATCGAGGTTGTCGACGAGCGCCAGGTCCTTGCCGGTGAGCAGTCCCGAGAGCATGCCCGTCAGCGCCTGGTAGCCGGTGGCGAAGACCAGCGCCTCCTGCTTGCCGTAGGTCCGGGCGATGATCTCGGCCAGGCGCAGGTGCAGCTCGGTGGTACCGCAGGCCAGGGGCGAGCCGCCGATGCCGATGCCGTACTTGCGGGCCGCCTGGCAGGCGGCCTCGATCACCTGCGGGTGCATGGAAAAGCCCAGGTAGCTGTTGGAGATGAAGTTGATGCACTCGCGGCCTTCCACCATCATGGTGGGCCCGCAGCCGGAAGAAACCGTCAGCCCGTAGGTGGACAGGCCGCTGGAGGCCAGCATCTCCAGCATCTGCAGCTTCTGCTGCAGGGGGGGCGAGAGGTTTATCATGTTCACTCCCGGGACAGGCCGGAACGGCTTACCTGCTCGTCGGCGAGCCGGGCCAGCCGCTCGAAGTCGGGGTCGTCGCGGCGTTGTAGATGGTATCGCAACTGCTCCGCCAGGCGGTCGAGGCAATGCTCCGCCAGGAGCAGCCGGTGCTCGTCGCCGGCCTCGCCCTGCTGGTGCCGCCCCTGCAGGCGTGCCAGCACGGCCAGCTGCAGGTACAGCGCCTGGGCGGCGTCGGCCAGGCAGCGCAGGTTCATCTGCCGGTGGATGAGCTTCATGCCGTAACGTTTCTTGAGCGAGGCCACGGACTCGCCGAGCTGGCGCGCCTGCTCCAGCACCCGCCCCAGGTAGCCGGCGGCCGGGCCCTGGAGCCGCAGCCGCTGGAGCTGTTCGGCCGGGTCGTGCTTGAGCATGAGCAGGCCCACCGCCAGGTGATAGCGCAGCACCTCGTTGGCTCCCTCGAAGATGCGGGAGATGCGGGCATCGCGCAGCAGCCGCGCCACCCCGGTATCCTCGATGTAGCCCGAGCCGCCGTGGATCTGCAGGCTCTCGTCCACCACCCGCCAGGCGGCCTCGGAGCAGAACACCTTGGCCACCGAGCTCTCCCACACCACCGAGGCGGGGCGCTCGTCTTCCAGGGTGGTGACCAGCCTGAGGATGGATTCCATCAGGTAGATGTCGGCCTCGGCCTCGGCCAGCTTCTGCTGGATCATGCCGAAGCGGACCAGCGGCCGGCCGAACTGGCGCCGCTCGCAGGCGTGCGCCAGCGCCATCTGCTGCGCCCGCCGGGCCAGGCCCAGGCAGCCGCCGGCCATGATGGTGCGGCCCCAGGTGAGCACGTAGGCCAGCTGGTCGAGCCCGTGCGCCGGGACTCCCAGCAGGTGATCCATGCCCACCCGCACCTCGTCGAAGTGCAGCGAGCGGGTGGAAGAGCCGCGTATGCCCAGCTTGTTCTCCTCGGCGCCGCGTTCCACCCCGGGCCGGTCCAGGGGAACCAGGATCATGCTGTGGCCGCGGCGGGCCCCGCCCAGCCCCGGGGTGCGCGCCACCAGGGTGGCCATCGAGGCGAAACCGGCGTTGGTGGCGTAGATCTTGCTGCCCTCGATGACCAGCTCGTCGCCTTCCTGGCGGGCGCTGGTGCGCAGGGAGGCGATGTCCGAGCCGGCCTCCGGTTCGGTCACCGGGAAGCAGGCGATGTACTCGCCGCTGGCCAGGCGCGGCAGGTAGCGGCGTTTCAGCTCCGGGCTGCCGTAGGCCAGCAGGCCCCGCAGCCCCAGCCCGGCGTGCAGGCCCACCGTCACCCCCAGGGAGCGATCCCAGCGGCTGAGCACGTCCACCAGGCGACAGGTGGCCTTGAAAGACAGCCCCGCCCCGCCGTACTCGCCGGGAATGGTCAACCCGAACAGGCCCAGCTCGGCGGCCCGCTGCAGCACCTCGGGGTCCATGTCCTTTTCGCGGTCGATTCGTTCCTCGTCCACCCAGCGAGCCAGGAACTTGCCGGTGCTGTCTTCGAGCAGCGCCAGCGTCTCCCGTTCCTCCTCGTCCCGCCACCAGCGGGTGCACTGGCCGGACAGGGAGGGTAGATCCCCGGCCAGCCTGCCGAAGGGATCCGCCGCCGCCGGATAGGGGTAGTCTGGCCGTTGCACGGGAATCTCCACTCTAGAACTGGATGGTCCTGCTTTCCTGGTCGGCCTCGGCCAGGTGCTGCCGCGAGCGGTAGAACTCGCGCCACAGCATGAGGTAACCGTCCAGAAGTTGCTCCGGGCTCATCACCCGCGGGGTGAAAACCACGTTGGCGTCGTTGTAATGGCGCCAGTCCCGGTCGAATATGCGTCCCTGCCGTTGCAGGGTCTCCCACAGGGGGGTGCCCGGGTAGGGGGTGGCGATGGCGAACTCGGCGATGGTGAGCCGGACGGAATCGGCGAATTCCAGGATGCGTTCGAAGATGCCTTCCTGGTCGTCCTCGCCTCCCACCAGAAACGACATGTAGGGCTCGATGCCCGCCTGCTGGCAGCGCGACACCGCCTGGCGTACCTGCTCCAGCGCCTGGGGCTGACCGCGCGAGAAGGCGTCGCGGGTGACCTTGTCGAAGCCGCCGACGATGTAGAAGCGGTTCATGCCCGCCGCCCGGGCCTCGGAAAAGACTTCCTCCTCGGCGTGCAGCAGCAGGGGAATGGAGGTGCCCAGGTAGCTGATGCGGACCGCCGGATCCATCTCCTGCCGGCCCAGGCGGCGCAGCAGCTCGCGCAGGCGGCGCCGGGCCCCGGAGACGAACATCAGGGAGGTGTCCTCGGTCAGGCTGCAGCGCTTGCCGGCCCGGGCCAGCTGCTCGAGCAGCTGCAGGTTGTGCTCGAGCGGCAGGGGACGCAGCTTGCGTCCCATGGTCAGGGGAACCACGCAGGCGTCGCAGCGGAAGGGACAGCCCCGGGAGATCTGTACCGGGTAGTCGTGGGGGCTGAAGTCGGGAGTCTCGGCGCCGAAGTACAGCTCCATCCGGGGCAGGGGCAGCGAGGCCGGATCCACCGGCTGCCGGGCCTGGTAGCGGGGGGCCAGCCGCCCGGCCGCCGCGTCGCGACACAGCTGCGGCCATACCGCCTCTCCCTCGCCGACCACCACCGCGTCGAAGTGGGCCGCGCACAGCTCGGGCATCAGGGTGGGAAAGATCCCGCCGGCCACCACCGGCTTGCCCGTCTGGCGGAGCATGTCGGCGATGGCCAGGGCCCGGCTGGCCGCCGGCGTGAAGAAGGAAAGGGCGTAGAGATCGGCCTCCGGCAGCGGTTCTCCGACCGGGGTGACCCGGTCGTCGAGGTAGGCCACCTCGAACTCCGGCGGGGTGCAGGCGGCCACCGAGGCTATGCCCAGGGAAGGGGAACCGATGTACTCCTCCCCCGGTACGTACTCGAGCAACTCGGGGTGGGATTGGGCGTGTCGTTCGAAGGCGGGGTAGATAAACAGTATCTTCATCGGCCTTTTTGTTCTTGCATGATCTCGCCCAGCCTGGCCACCACGTCACCTACCGTCTCCACCTCCATGACGTCTTCCATCTCGACGTCGAGATCGTATTTTTCGCAGATCCTGGAAAGCAGCTCCATGCTTTGCAGGGAATCGAGGCCGAGATCCTCGCGCAGGCGATCCTGGACCTTGATCTCGCCGGGATCCAGCCCGATGAGGATCGACAGCACTTCTACGATGTCCTGTTGCAGCTTCTCGTGCTCGTTGCCACTCACAGTAAACCTCCACAGGTGTGGTTCACTTCAAAACGGGTGGCGAAAGCTAGCACGGTTGCCCGGGCCTTGTCAATCGACAATCACCCCCTGCTCGATGAGATCGTCAACGATTCCGGCAGGGAAGCCCAGCCGAAGCAGCAGGTTTCGGCTGTGTTGTCCCAGGCGGGGAGCCGGCTGTCCCCGGCGGCTGCTGCCTGCGAGGCGCAGGGGAGTGGCCGGGCCGGTCACCTGCCCGGCCCGGGGGTGCCGGTGGGTGAACCAGGCATCCCGGGCGCGAAGCTGCTCGTCGTCGAGAACCTCCCGGCCCTCCCATACCGGCTCCACGCAGGCATCCCGGCCCTCGAAGCGGCGCAGCCACTCGTCGCGGTCGTGTTGCCGAAAGGCCCGGGCCAGCTCGGCCCTTACCTGGTCGGCCCGCTCGCCCTGGGCCAGCCAGCCTTCGGCGGCCAGGTGTTCGAGACCGAGCACCCGGCACAGCTCGGCGAAGAACTGCGGCTCGAGCGCCCCCACGGCCAGGTACTTGCCGTCCGCGGTCTCGAACACGCCGTAGCCGGCCAGTCCCTGGCCGCTGAGCGCACCGTGCCCGCGCCCGGCGAAGGGCTGCCCGGCCCAGACCTCCTGCAGGGCCAGCAGGGTGGTGGGGAGCGCGCCCTCGGTCATGGAGATGTCCAGCCACTGGCCCCGGCCGCTGCGCTGCCGGGCGAGCAGCGCCCCCAGGATTCCCGCCAGCGCCTGCCAGCTGCCGCCGCAGACGTCGGCCAGCTGCACCCCCGGCAGCTGGGGCGGGCCCCCGCGCGGACCGCAGCAGCCCAGCACCCCGCTGCGGGCCTGGTAGTTGATGTCGTGGCCGGGCCGGGAGGACAGCGGGCCGGTCTGGCCGTAGCCGGTGATGGAACAGAGCACGAGGCGGGGATTGCGGGGTTGCAGTTGCCGGTAGCCGATTCCCAGCCGCTCCATCACCCCGGGACGGAAGCCCTCCACCACCACGTCGCTTTGCTCGGCCAGGCGCAGGAACACCTCGCGGCCCCGCTCCTGCTTGAGGTCGAGCGCCAGCGACTGCTTGTCGCGGTTCAGCATCAAAAACGCCTGCCCCAGCCCTCCCCGCAGGGGCGGCACCAGGCGCATGGGGTCTCCACCGCGCGGATCTTCGACCTTGATCACCTCGGCTCCCAGGTCGGCCAGCATCAGGGTGGCCAGGGGGCCGGGCAGGTGGCGGGTGAGATCGAGCACCCGGATGCCGTCCAGGGGAGGGGTGTCTTTCAATGCCTGTTCTCCCCCCGGATCTGCGCCATCGCCTCCAGCACCGCCCTGGTGGTCCGCTCGAGCAGCTTTGCCAGGGCCCGGCGGCAGGCCGCCCGCCGGTCCAGGCCGGCCGCCTCGACCTGGTCGCTCACGGTCCTGGCGTCAGCCGGCCGGGAGGGATCCACCACGTCCAGCCGCGCCCCGGCGCGGCAGAGCACGAAATTCTCGCTCAGGCGATCCGGGTTGTGGGTGTTTACCCGGCCGCTTATCAGTGCCTCGACCCGGCCGCGGACCACCTGGGCGTATTCCTCGATGGTCTCCGACATGGCCAGGTCGTCGGCCAGCTGGCCGGGCTCGACCGGGCGGAAGCCGCGGCTGCGCATCTCGTTTGCCAGGGCCCGGGAGAAGTGGAAGCCGGTGGCGCGGCCGGAGGAGTATTCCTCGATGAGCAGCATGAAGCGGGGAGCCTGCTTGCCGGCGGCCGCCAGGGAAAAGCTGGTCAGTGCCCGGCCCAGGCGCCGCCGCAGGCCGGCGAAAACGGCAGAGCCTGCCGGCAGCGATCCCGCCGAGAACGCCGTGATGGTGGCGGCATCCAGCCCGAACCTCACCGGCAGTTCCTGCCGGCCGGCAGTCGTCATCGCCGGAAGCTCCACGCTGCACAGGCCCACGTCGTTGGTGACGCAGGGCAGCGGGTGGGCCGGCTCCGGGGGAGAGAACAGCACCGGCAAACCGCTCACGGGAAAGGTTCGCTGGCCCCGGTGAAAGTAGACCCCGGCCACCAGCGGTTCCCGGGGGCGACCCCGCTCGTCCAGCCACTGGCGGTGGCCGCGCACCGTCCTGGCCTCCAGGGAATCCAGCAGGGTGGTGATCAGCCGGGAGGACTCCGCCAGGCTTGCCGGTGTCACCGGCTCGCTGCCCGCCAGCACTCCCGCCAGGGCGCTGATGCGCAGGGCCTGCACGCCGCCTCCCAGGGCCAGCAGCGCCGCCCGGAGGGCGGGGTAGATCTCCCCGGCCCGGAGATGACGCCTGGCCTGGTCGAGGTTCTGGCTCGCGCTGGCGGCCAGCAGCGAGACCCGTTCCCGCAGTCCGGCCAGGGCCTGTTGCCTGTCGATGACGAGCGCGGCGGCGTGGCGGGTGCCGTCGGAGCTCGACCAGCGGGGGCCGATGCGGGGCCGGGGCAGCAGCTCGAGCAACGGCCGGGTGTCGAGCCGGGGATCGACCAGCCCGCCGCAAACCTGGTACTGCACCAGCGACCCGGCCGCGCGGGCGAGCAGCCCCTGCAGCTTCTCCTGCATCTTCTCCGCGGCGGCGTGCTCGGCCTCGCCGCGGGTGGGGCCGCTGCCGGCCGCGAACAGGTACCGCTCCGGCGGGTAGGCGTTGTCGCTGCCGGCCACCAGCCAGGCCGGCCGGCCCGGTTGACGGAGCTGGCGGGGGCAGCCGGCCAGCCAGGCCGGCAGCGCCAGCAGCAGCAACCAGGTTGCCTGGGTGGTTCTGTTCACGATGGGCCACATGATGGGCAAGGATACAGAGGGCGCTTTACCGGTGTCAAACCATGGTTGAGTTCAGAAAATCTCCCGCCGCCGGACCGGAACCAGCAACATCAGCAGCAGGCCCAGCAGGCTGGTCGCCGGCCCGCCGCCTGTCGAACAACCGGAGGAGGGAGCCGGCAGGCACAGGCCCTTCTGGCAGGTGCGGCCGTCGCCGCAGCTGCTGCCCTCCGGCATCTGCTGGTGCTGGCAGCCCAGGACGTCGTCGCAGCTGTCTTGAGTGCAGGCGTTGTCGTCGTCGCAGGAGGGGGCACTGCCGGCCTGGCAAGCGCCCGCCTGGCAGGTCTCCGCGCCGTTGCAGGCCAGACCGTCGGAGCAGCTGGTGCCGTCGGCCACCTGGTCGTGGACGCAGCCGCTGTGAGGGTCGCAGCTGTCTTCGGTGCAGGGATTGTCGTCGTCGCAGTCGAGGGGGGAGCCGGCGGGGAGGCACTGCCCCTGCCGGCAGCTGTCTGTGCCGTCGCACAGGTTGCCGTTGTCGCACGGGCTGCCGTCGGCCCGGGGAGTGGTCACGCAACCCTGGCCGGGCTGGCAGCTGCCTTCCAGGCAGGGGTTGGTGGGAGTGCAATCGGGAGGGGTGTTGCCGGGGATGCAGCTTCCCTGCTGGCAGGTGTCGGGGCCGTTGCAGGGCTCGCCGTCGTCGCAGGAGCTGCCGTCCGGGGCCGGGGTGCAGGAGCCGGCGGTCTTGTCCCCGGCGCAGGTCATGCAGGGAGCGTCGCAGGAATTTTCGCAGCAGACGCCATCGACGCAGAAGCCGGAGTAGCACTGGGCGGAGTTGGTGCATACCTGGCCGTTGACGCTGAAGGAGCCGATGAAATCGTTTATCCACTCCTCGTAGACATCCACCTTGGTGGAGCAACCGAAGGAGTTGCAATCGCTATCTCCGTAGGAGGTGATGCCGGCCACGTATTCCTCACCGTCGATGCTCACGAAGGCCGGGCCCCCGGAGTCGCCGCTGCAGGTACCGCCGCCGTCGGCCCGGGAATGGCAGATGGTGTTGAAGGCCAGGTGAGCGCCGTTGGAAGCGGTGCAACCGCCGGCGGTGGTGCACACCTCCCACAGGGGCAAGGTGATGTGCAGCTTGCGCCCCATCTGCCCGTTTTCGTCCTTGCCGAATCCGGCGAACTCCAGCGGCATGCCCAGGTCGGCCCGGGTTATGGCCATGCTCTGGGGCAGATAGGGAATGGGGGCGATTCCGGCCGGTGCCGGCAGGCTCAGGCGCAGCAGGGCGATGTCGAAGCCGACGGTGGCGAATTCGTCCGGGTCCCAGTTGGGATGGTAGATGATCTCGCTCACGTTCCGGTCCTCGAAATCGGACTGGTCGAATCCGAAGTGCACCAGGTACTGTTCCGGCGCCCAGCCTTCGGCACAGTGCGCGGCCGTGAGCACTATGGTGGGGGCGATCAGCGTCCCCGAACAGTAGTAGACCCAGCCACCGGCGCCGGTTTCGGTGAAAACCACGGCCAGGTGCTCCGGCGAGGTGTCCGGGGTGCCATTGATGATGGGGAATCGCTCCCGTCCGAGCTTTTGCGTGGGCCCGCAGGCGGCGACTGCCAGCGCCAGCAGCCCCGGCAGCAGAATCTGGCGATACTTACGAGCTGGCATCGATAGTTCCTCCCGGAAAAAATCAGCATCGGCCACGGCGACGCCGGCACAGCAGTCCCAGCAGCCAGGCTGCCAGCCAGGAGCCGGCCGGCCCGCCGCCTGTCGAACAACCGGAGGAAGGAGCCGGCAGGCACAGGCCCTTCTGGCAGGTGCGGCCGTTGCCGCAGCTGCTGCCTTCCGGCATCTGCTGGTGCTGGCAGCCCAGGACGTCGTCGCAGCTGTCTTGAGTGCAGGCGTTGTCGTCGTCGCAGGAGGGGGCACTGCCGGCCTGGCAGGCGCCCGCCTGGCAGGTCTCTTCGCCGTTGCAGGCCAGCCCGTCGGAGCAACTGGTGCCGTCGGCCATCTGGTTGTGGGTACAGCCGCCTTGCGGGTCGCAGGCATCGTCGGTGCAGGGGTTGCCGTCGTCGCAATCCAGGGCCGGGCCGGAAGGCAGGCAGCGGCCCTCCCGGCAGGTATCGCTTCCGTCGCAGGCGTTCAGGTTGTCGCAGGCGGTACCGTCGGCCACGGGCTGGAAGACGCAGCCCACGCCGGCCTGGCAGGAGCCGGTCAGGCAGGGGTCGAGAGAGTTGCAGTCGGGTATGTCGCCCTGGCTGGTGCAGGCCAGTCCCTGGCAGGTCTCGCTGCCGTTGCAGGGATCGCCGTCCGAGCAATCGTGTCCATCCGGCGCCGGCAGGCAGTAGCCCTGCTGTTTGGGCACGTCGCAGGCCTGGCAGGGCTCGGAGCAGGCGCTGTCGCAGCAGAAGCCATCGACGCAGAATCCCGACTGGCACTGGGCCGGGCTGATACAGCGGGCGCCGATGGGCTTGTCGGTGCCGATGACGTCCTGGATGAAGGCGGCATGGCCGTCCACCTTGGTGCTGCAACCATAGGAGGTACATCTCCAGTCACCGTAGGAGGTGATACCGGCCACGTATTCCACGGCGTCACGTACCACGAAGGCCGGGCCGCCGCTGTCTCCCGAGCAGGTACCACCGTCGTCCATCTTGGCGCAGAAGCTGGAGGGTACCATGCTGAGCGGGCAACCGCCCTGGTTGCCGCAGATGACGTCGACGGTTCCGAACACGTGCAACTTGCGGCCGGAGTTGCCGTTTTCGTCCAGGCCGAAGCCGGCATACTCCACCTGGGTGCCGATGTCGTCCTGGGTAAGCCCGAGTTCGGGCGGCAGGGGCGGGATGGGAACGATGGAATCCGGAGCCGTCTCGGCAAGCGCCAGCAAGGCGATGTCGTTGGGCACGGGAACGATCGGCTGGTACTGGGGATGGGGGTAGACGCCGGCCACGGCCCGTTCCATCATGGCTCCGCCCACGACATTCCCGAAATAGACGGTTGCGTCCTGGGGCTTGATGGCCGAGCCGTTCGAGGCCACCACGCAGTGACCGGCGGTCATCACCACCGTGGGGGTTATCAGGGTTCCGGAACATGACCAGGCACCGTGGGCGCTGATGACCAGTAGAAAGACAACCGCCTGGTGCTCTTCGGATGTGTCGGGGGTTCCGTTAATGATATTCTCTTCGTTGCTGGCTACCGTGGTGGAATCACCGCAGCCTTGGCCCAGCCACAAGGCCAACGCCAGCAGGGCGGTAATGGCCGGCCGGTACTGCCTTCTTCGCATGGTCGCTCCTCCAGGGGATGGGGTTGAACTGGAGGAGATACTAAGGGCAAGCGGGGGGAATGTCGATAGAAAATCTTCAGGCCCGGCCGACGCAGCGCTGCAGGTACAGCCGCAGC
>Ga0190359_1001514_pt1 | contig 14588 bp, 10 predicted proteins | sample 48721823_MG_FD_161269 | JGI IMG/M metagenome (GOLD analysis project Ga0190359, IMG submission 161269) | Hydrothermal vent microbial mat bacterial communities from Southern Trench, Guaymas Basin, Mexico - 4872-18-2-3_MG | ecosystem: Environmental > Aquatic > Marine > Hydrothermal vents >... | reverse complement strand
TGTTTATCCCGTAATTGCCAATCAGAGGAGGGGTCATGGTCACAATCTGGCTCTTGTAAGAGGGGTCGGTCTGGGTTATGAGGTTCAGGGTTCAAAGGTTCAAGGGTTTTAACCCCTGAACGGTGAACCTTGAACGTTTAACCCAAATCTTGAGTTAGAAACGCACCCTTTTGTCCAAAGTATTACCCCAAAATTAGCTAAAATTTCCGAGGACTCTATTTACCAGGTCATTCGCACCTTAACACCCCGTGCGTGTAATTCTTCCTTGATTTGTTTAATAGTATAGGTTCCATAGTGGATAATGGATGCGATAAGGGCCGCATCTGCCTTGCCTTTAGTGAGCACATCATACATATGGTCAATATTGCCTGCACCCCCAGATGCTATAACCGGAATATTTACATTTTCCGATATAAGGGGTGTCAACTCCAGTTCATAACCTTCCTGTGTGCCATCCGCATCCATGGAATTCAGGCATATCTCGCCTGCCCCTAATTTTTCCGCCTCTTTAGCCCAGCCTAAGGCATCAATACCTGTAGAGGTGCGGCCTCCATTAATCCAAATCTCATAACCGGATGGTATTCTATTAGTTGCTTTTACCTTTTTGACATCCATGCCAAGAACAATACACTGGCTGCCAAAGGCCTTGGCGCCATCGGCAATGACCTTAGGATTTTTGACCGCGGCAGTGTTTACGCTGACCTTCTCTGCTCCCGCCAGCAAAATCCTGTGCATATCCTCGATTGTCCTTATCCCTCCACCCACAGAAAAAGGTATAAAGATCTCCTCTGCCACCCTGCGAACCACATCGATCATGATATCTCGGTGTTCGCTTGATGCCGTAATATCATAAAAAACGATCTCATCCGCTCCCTGTTCATAATAGAATTTGGCCATTTGCACAGGATCGCCAATATCTGTATTTTCTTTGAACTGTATACCCTTGGTTGTTTTTCCGTCCCTTACATCGAGACATGGTATGATTCTTTTACTCAGCATAGTTGCTTATCTCAAATGATGAAGTAATTTTTAGAGTATCAAACTCATCTAATGAAAGTCTTTTATAAAAATCCTATCAGGTTTTTCGAAACTGTTGTTAGAAAAGGTCAGGTTATTTAAGAGAGGCTAAAGGATAACTCGTTCATTCTTGTTTATACAGGTGTATACCGTTGAGCTATCGGCAATCTCCTTCCGCAGCCAAAGGACTTAGTCGTAACGTTTAATCCCGGCGGTGACTGGTGCCTCTTGTATTCGTTTTGATGAACCCGGCTGATAATATCCCTGACGATTGATGGCTCAAGACCCATCTCTATAATCTCTTTTGCTGTCTTGTTATCTTCGATATATGCCTTCAGGATATCATCCAGAATCTCATACGGGGGCAGATCATCCTGGTCTAATTGATCTGGCTTGAGCTCGGCCGAGGGGGGCTTTTGAATAATTCGTTCGGGAATCACCTCTTTGTCTCTGTTTATGAAACGAGCGATTCGGTATACCATAGTCTTAGGTACATCCGAGATAACGGCCAGGCCACCGTTCATGTCCCCGTAAAGAGTACAGTACCCCACTGCCAACTCCGATTTATTGCCTGTTGAAAGGAGCAAATGCCCAAGTTTGTTGCTGATTGCCATCAGGATTGTTCCACGGGTCCTGGCCTGGATGTTTTGCCCTGTGACCTCTGTTGCCACGCCTTTAAACAGGGGAGACAGCCCTTGAAGAAATTTTTCGAAAACCCCTTCTATGGGGACATTAAAAAGCTTAGTGTCCAGATTTTTTGCCAGATTTTTCGTATCTTCAAAATTTTCCTTAAGTGTATACTGAGAAGGCATAAAGATAAGTATGACATTTTCCTTTCCGAGCGCCTGGACCGCAATATATGCGGTAAGCGCTGAATCAATACCGCCACTCAATCCAACAACAGCCCTGGAAAACCCGCATTTCCGAACATAATCTCTGGTGCCCATGATTAACCCATTAAGGATGGATTCGGTGTCTGTTTCAGAAACTGGATGGAGGTCACCTTTTTGGGTTTGAGTGTCGAAGACAATTATGTCTTCTCTAAAGTCTCGAGCCCTCGCAGCTACCTTGCCTTGGGCATCAAAAGCAAGACTGATGCCATCAAAAAGCACACTGTCATTGCCACCAACTTGATTGGAATAAAGGAGAGGAAGCTTATATTTTTTTGCCATAGACCCAAACATGTCCCACTTAAATTTTCTTTTACCCACATGAAAGGGGGATGCCGAAATATTGATAAGAAGGTTAGCCCCTTCTTTTACCATTTTCTTTAGCGGATCCGCAGGGTAAAGCCTCCTTGAAAAGACATCTTTGTCATTCCAGATGTCTTCACATATGGTAAGGCCTATTTGGCAGCCCTTATACAAAAATGGCAAGCATTCTTTTCCGGGTTCAAAGTACCTTCTCTCATCAAACACGTCATAAGTAGGCAGAAGCCTCTTGTGTGCCTGGTGGAGAATTTTCCCATTATCAAAAAGCACAGCCGAGTTGTAGAGAGGGTTGCCTTTTTTGTTCGGATTTTTACTCACAACCCCGCATATTACACCAATTCCCTTAATAGATTTAACCAGCTTCTGTAGATGAATCAGGTTAGCATCAATAAAATCTTTCTTTTCCAGAAGATCCCGCGGCGGATAGCCAGAGATAATGAGTTCAGAAAAGACGATGAGATCACAGGAAAGACCTATAGCCTTTTCTGCTGCAGCTATAATCTTTCCGGTATTGTGGGTAAAGTCTCCAATGATCGGATTAATTTGTGCTAAGGCTATTTTCATTTTTTATTATTAGGGGTCAGGTCTTGACATTTGACACAATTACCATGAGTTAATAGCCTGCCAGCAAATGTTCCATTTTGTCAAATGTCAAGACCTGACCCCATTGGCCAATTTCCATCCCAGCACTTGAGACATAAATCCTCTTTAGGGATCTTCAATGCCGCAACAAAGGCCTCTAAACCGTTGTACTTTACAGAATCGGCGCCGATCTTTTCAAAAACCCACGCTTCCAGGGCCTTAAGTTCATCCATTGTGGTGATATTTCCTTCTGAAAGGTATTGCCTGGCTAATAGCTCTTCATAGGTTCGGGTTGAGATACCAAAATCGCAGGGGTACATCAATGGCGGACAGGCGATACGCACATGAACCTCTTTGGCCCCGGCATTCTTCAGCTCCCTCACTTTCTCCCTGATTTGTGTTCCCCTTACTATAGAGTCATCACAGAGGACAATTCGTTTATCCCTAATGGCATATTCAAGGACAGAGAGCTTTTTTTTTGCCATCCTGTCCCGATCCTCCTGGGTTAATTGTGTATAACTTCGATCAGCATATCGGTTATAGAGAAAAACCTCCTGGTAGGGCAATCCAGATGCCATGTGATATCCAAGGGCATGTCCTATGCCTGACATAGGCACCGGCGCAACAAGATCAGCCTGAATGCCGCCTTCTTCAATGTCTCTTTCTGCAAGGCTCTTTCCAAGATTATTTCTGGCCTCCTGGACATAGAGCCCGTCAATCTTACTGTCCATACTTGCTGTGTATGCCCATTCAAAGGCACAGTGGGCCCTCCTTGGGCTTTTTAATTTTTGCCTGGTCTCGAAGCCCTTTTTAGTGATAAAAACAATCTCTCCTGGCCTTACGTCTCTTGTGCACTTGAAACCTGAGCTTTGAACAGCTCTTGACTCGGAGCTTACCATAAAGGCATTAGATCCTTCTCCCAGCATGAGAGGTCTAAATCCATAGATATCTCTGGCTGCATATATTCCATCTTGGGTTAAAACAACAAGCGAGTAAGCGCCTTTTATCTTTTGAGCCAGCATAGAGATCCCTGTAACAACATTCTTCTCTTGCATGATGAGCTTGGAGATGATCTCAATATCTAAACCATGATAAAAGGCTTCTCCCTTATCCTTCATCTCTTCTAAAAGCGCCTCACTATTAATAATATTACCACTAAAGGCAACCGCTATCTCACCAACAGCCCCCTGCCACACCATGGGCTGTCTTTCGTTAAGACTTACGTGCCCAATACCCGTGTTGCCTTTAAAGGACTCTAATTCATGGGGAGTGAAGGTGTTTCCTACCTGGCCATAGTGGGTTATTTGGTAGATTCTTTTCCCATTATAAGTGGCCATGCCACAGAATTGCTGGCCCCTGTGTTGAAGAAAGTCAAGACCTCTATAGATGTCTTCAACGCAGTCCGTATCTTTAACAATGCCAAAAACACCGCAATTCTCACCTATTAATTTCATTAATTGCCCCTCCTTCTTGGTTTCCTGAGGACATATCAATGTCCCGATGGTAACTTTGTAGAGATTTGACAAACCCATGATCACTCTTGAAGGCCTCAATACCCTTAACAGCAGCCATGGCTGCAGCGGGGGTGGTGATATAAGGAACCTTGTACTTGATGGAAGACTTGCGGATATATGAGTCGTCATACTTGCTTAATTTACCGCTTGGTGTATTTATAACTAACTGGATCTCACGGTTTTTTATGGCGTCTACAATGTTTGGTCTCCCCTCATGTAATTTGAGTATATGTTCCGATTCAATCCCATGTTCAGCCAGGAATTTATGGGTTCCCTCAGTGGCCTTGATCTTAAAGCCAAGCTTCTTGAATCCTTTGGCGATCTCAGGAATGGCCGATCTGTCTTTTTCTAATACTGTAATTAAGACAGTTCCCTCTGTAGGGAGCCGCTGTTGGGTAGCCTCTTCAGTCTTGAAAAATGCCAGGCCGGGGCTTTTTGCAAGCCCAAGCACCTCTCCGGTGGACCTCATTTCAGGGCCTAATAGGGGATCAACCTCAGGGAACATATTAAAGGGGAAGACCGCTTCCTTTACTCCAAAATGGGGAATAGGCCTTTGTTTAAGGTTAAGATCGGCAATCGTCTTCCCAAGCATGATTTCGGTAGCCAGTCGGGCCATAGAGATATTACAGACCTTGGAGACAAGAGGCACGGTTCTGGATGCCCGCGGGTTAGCCTCAAGGATATAAACGATATCGTTGGCAATGGCATATTGGATATTTAATAGGCCAACAACATTGAGCTCTACTGCTATCTTTTTGGTATATTCATTGATGGTATTAATGTGCTGAGATGAGATGCTGACTGGTGGAATTATGCAGGCAGAATCACCTGAATGGATACCGGCGAGCTCTATATGTTCCATAATGGAAGGAACAAAGGCAAGGTTGCCATCGGCCAGGGCATCAGCCTCTGCCTCAATAGCATTTTCTAAAAACTTGTCGATTAGAATAGGCCTTTCAGGCGTAACGCCCACCGCGGCTGCCACATAATGCCTGAGCATTTCCTCATCATAGACCACCTCCATTCCCCTTCCCCCAAGCACATAGGATGGTCTGACCATTAGAGGGTATCCAATCTTTTCTGCGATGACTAATGCTTCATCCAGGGTGCTGGCCATTCCGGACTCTGGCTCTGGTATGCCAAGTTTAGCCATCATCTTTCGGAAACGATTCCTGTCCTCGGCCAGGTCAATACTCTCCGGTGATGTCCCGATTATCCTGACGCCAGCCTCTGCCAGCTCCCGCGCGATATTGAGCGGTGTCTGTCCACCGAACTGGACAATTACTCCCTCTGGCCTTTCCTTTGTGTATATGCTTAATACATCTTCAACTGTGAGGGGCTCGAAATAAAGTCGGTCAGATGTATCGTAGTCGGTTGAGACTGTTTCAGGGTTACAGTTAACCATAATTGATTTGAAACCCAGATCACGCAAGGCAATTGCCGCATGGACGCATGTGTAGTCAAATTCAATCCCCTGTCCGATCCGGTTAGGCCCACCGCCTAAGATCATGATCTTAGGGCCAGCTTTCCTCTCTACCCGGTCCGGCGCATTGTAGGTAGAAAAATAGTACGCTGCATTTTCTACACCGCTAACAGGGACAGGTTCCCACCCCTCGACCACACCAAGGGAGGTGCGCCGCTCTCTGATATCCTTTTCCGGAATTTCAAGAATGTTCGATAGATAACGGTCTGCGAATCCATCTTTCTTGGCCTGGATGAATAGATCATCAGGAAGAGTTTTGCCTTTAAATGTGAGGATCTTTTCCTCGAGCTCAACGAGTTCCTTCATCTGCTCAATAAACCAGGATTTGATATAGGTTTTATTATAGAGTTCTTTTACAGTGGCACCCTTTCTTAAGGCCTCATACATAATGAATTGTCGTTCGCTGGAGGGTTCGGTCAACAGATCCATCAGCGCCTCAAGAGATTTTTTATGAAAATCCTTGGCAAACCCAAGCCCATAGCGACCATTTTCAAGAGAGCGGATTGACTTCTGAAACGCCTCTTTATATGTTTTTCCTATGCTCATTACTTCACCAACCGCCCTCATCTGTGTACCAAGCTTGTCTTCGACACCCTCAAATTTTTCAAATCCCCACCTGGCAAATTTTACCACGATGTATTCACCAGAAGGTGTATATTTATCCAGGCTGCCTTCACGCCAGTAAGGTATTTCATCCAGGGTCATGCCAGCTGCGAGGAGGGTGGATATTCTGGCAATAGGGAAGCCAGTAGCCTTTGATGCAAGGGCTGAAGATCGGGATGTCCGTGGGTTAATTTCAATGACAACAACACGGTCTGAGTTCGGATCATGGGCGAACTGAATGTTAGTGCCACCAATAACCTGGATTGCCTCAACAATCTTGTATGAATAATCCTGCATTCTCATCTGCAATTCAGGGTCTATGGTAAGCATGGGCGCTGTGCAGTAAGAGTCGCCAGTGTGAATTCCCATTGCATCGACGTTCTCTATAAAACAGACGGTGATCATCTGGTTCTTTTTATCTCTAACCACCTCGAGCTCCAGCTCCTCCCAGCCGAGCACCGACTCCTCCACCAGAATCTGGCCGATAAGGCTGGCCGAAAGTCCTCGACTTGCCACGATTCTCAGTTCCTCAACGTTATACACCAATCCACCGCCTGTGCCTCCCATGGTATACGCAGGCCTTATGACCACCGGGTAGTCAAGCGCTTGAGCGATTTTTTCTGCCTCCTCAACACTAAAGGCCGGCGCACTTTTAGGCATCTCTATACCCAGTTTGTTCATGGTGGCCTTGAATTCTATCCTATCCTCACCCCGCTCTATTGCATCTACTGCCACACCAATGATTTTCACATTATATTTTTCAAGAATCCCCTTTTTATACAGCTCTGATGAAAGATTAAGCCCTGACTGTCCCCCAAGATTTGGTAAAAGGGCATCCGGCCGTTCTTTAGCAATAATCTTCTCCATGGTATCTACATTGAGTGGCTCAATATAGGTAATATCGGCCATTTCTGGATCAGTCATGATGGTTGCAGGGTTAGAATTGACTAAGACAATCTCATAGCCAAGCGAGCGAAGGGCCTTGCAGGCCTGGGTGCCGGAGTAATCAAATTCACAGGCCTGGCCGATAATAATAGGACCGGAACCGATAATCATGATCTTATGGATATCGGTGCGTTTGGGCATTGTTTATACTCCCTTAATTGGAATTAAAGAATTCAATACGCAGGAAATTATTTTGTTTTGGAAAATAGTACGAAGATAAAAATTTATCAAGTAGTTTCCTTATATAGGAAGACTTTCTATTGAATATTTGAGGCAGACGCTCAATGGTTTTGGAGAACAACAAAACGCCCTTGCGTCAGCATGAGTTGGGTAAAGCAGAAAAAGGGAAACAGGTGTATAACCAGATTCCCTTTTGCCTTTTCATTGCCAATTAGCTGTCTAAAATAGCCTCTGCCTCTTCCCTGTAAGCCTCCATAAGGTAGGGAATGCCTGTTACCTTAGCGCACTCTTCTGTAAGAGACATCAGATCCTTCCGTGAGATAGAGGAAAGGGAAAAATTTCTTGTACCTGCCATTAATTGTTGTAGCCCGACACATATTTTGTCGCAGTAACTATACAAACCGATAGCGCCCAAGGGGATATTTTTAATGTCATCGGCGCCTACTATCTCTTTAACTGCCTCATGGTTAACAAATATCTCTTCAACAGTTGAGCCAAACCTGCTTACGGTTTTGGGCAGCTTATCTTCTTTCAACCATTTTGCTATATTTTTGCCTACCATACCCGGAATCATAAGCGCCCTGCCCATGCAAATGGCTTTTACAAATGGAGAACCTAAAGCAAGTCCTTTGAATATCCCATCCTCGGAACTGAAACCCCCTGCAAAGGCAATGTCTGGCGGTCTTTCACCACTGTCGGCCAGTTTTTTACAAAAGTCATAGGCCGCAGAATGGAGGTAGATACCGGGCATACCCCATTCTTCCATCATCCGCCAGGGGCTCATGCCTGTTCCGCCGCCCGAGCCATCAATGGTAAGGAGATCTATGTTGGCTTTCGAGCCCCACTTGATCGCCATGGCCAATTCTTTTAGACTGTAGGCCCCGGTTTTCAGTGTTATTCTCTTAAAACCAATGTCTTTTAAGCGTTGAACCTCAGCGAGAAATCCATCTTCGCTTATAAAGCCCATTCTGCTGTGACGCTCAAACTCCTTTAAGGCGCCATCTTTAAAGGCAGACTGGATAGTTTTATTTGATGGATCAGGGGTAACTATATAGCCTCTTCTTTGAAGCTCTAAAGCTCTTTCGATGCTCGCCACCTTGATTTCACCACCAATGCATTTGGCCCCCTGGCCCCATTTCAACTCTATTGTATCAAGGCCGTGTTTATTGTGAACATACTCGGCCACACCCAGACGGGTATCTTCAACATTCATCTGGACAAGTATTTCACCATACCCTTGATGATATCTCTTATAGATCTCGATTCGGCGATCCATTTCTGGGGATTTGACAATCTTATTGTTGCTGTCAAGCTCCAGTTCGGGATCTATACCACACACATTTTCCCCGCAAACTATGGTAATACCACTTAAGGCAGCCCCAATTGCAAAATGTTCCCAGTTTTTCCGGGCAATCTCAGTAGATCCCAGGGCGCCGGTAAAAATTGGGAGCCTCATTTTAACCTTTTTGTCCCACCCATATTCAGTCTCTGTGTTTACCATAGGAAAGGTGGCTGTATCTGGATCTCCCACTATCCCTTCACCGAGGCCCTTTGCCCCGAGGGCATACCCCTGGATGTTGAAGTGTGAGTAGTCTACAGGATAGTCCTTGTCTGCGCCCGCCGTTACTTCTCCAAAAGGACCAGGATATAGTAATTCACGTCCTCTAAATGTTGCCTTAAATACTTCACAATTACCTGTACAGCCATCAATACACCGGGAGCAAAGACCGCTCATAGGGACAACACTCCTTGAACGATTTGCTGTGCCTGTTGCATCATTTGAATTTGGTCTGGATAGATTCCCCATAGTAACTCCTCCCTTTTAATAATTGTTTAAATAAAAAAAGTCCACTCATCTCATCGGCGAGATGACGTGGACTTCGTTGTCTTTTGTAATACGCCTTTGTATTACTTCTTTCCTAAGTGCATGTCACTGATAATAAAAGATTTAATATATGTCAAGTTGAATTTTATATATTCTTTATATATCCTGAGAAATTATAATGGCCTCTGCTATCTCTTTCATAGATTTTCTGGTATCCATACTCTTTTTCTGTATCCAGCGGAAGGCTTTTTCTGCTGACAATCCCTTCTTTGATATCAATATTTCCTTTGCCCTATCAATCATCTTCCTCTTTTCGAGTTCCTCCTCTATAATCTTTGTTCTGACCATCAGTTGTGTATTTTCAATAGCTACCGCAGCCTGGTTTGCCACAGCGGTGATGAGATTGAGCTCTGTTTCCGAAAATATATGTGGCCGGGTTGTGAAACAGTTTAGGACACCAATAACCTTGTCCTCTTTTACATGCATAGGCACACTGGCCATGGAGACAAGGCCCAATTTTTTTGCCATCTCTTTTTCCTTAAACCTTGGCTCCTGTAATACATCTTCAATTATAAGCGGTCTATTTGTAGAAGCCACATAGCCTACAACACCCTCATTCATGGTAAGCACCCTATCCTTAACATAATCTGGATCAATTGCCTGGGTGGCCTTGAGTCTCGCTTTTTTATCTTTTTCGCCTTCTTCTATCAGCCATAGTGAACAGATATCTACACCAGTGACCTTGGCTGTAACCATAACGATCAATTTGAGAATATCTTCTAAGTATTGATCTGAGGTGATTGCTTTACTTATCTCAGTAAGGGCCTTGATATATTTATCATATGTTTCTTCTGATATTTTATCCATGTTATCTAATTAAGCCCAAAGGAATGTTAGAAAAAAATGATTAGTTTTTATTTTTTAACTTTTCTATGCAAACAGGCCTGGGCAAAGCCATAAAAGAGGGGGGATGGGTTTTCCATCCTTGATTTTAATTCAGGGTGTGCCTGGGTAGCTACAAAACATGTAAGCTCTGGAAGCTCGATAAACTCAACCAGCCTTCCGTCCTGTGAAGTTCCTGAAAAGACAAGCCCCTTATCAGTGAGGTTCTTATGATACACTGGATTAACCTCATAGCGATGCCGGTGCCTTTCTGAAATAACATTAGATTTGTAAAGCTTGCTGACTATTGTCTCCTTCTTTAAAATAGCCTCATATGCCCCAAGTCTCATGGTGCCGCCCTTTTCTTTAATATTTTTTTGCTCCGGCAGTATATCTATCACAGGGTAAGGTGTGTCTGGATCAAACTCGGTGCTATTTGCTCCCTTTAGGTGACAGACATTCCTTGCATATTCCACAACTGCCAATTGAAGTCCGAGGCAGAGGCCAAGAAACGGAATATTTTCTTCTCTGGCCCTTCTGATAATCTCAATCTTGCCCTCTATTCCCCTGGAGCCAAAGCCACCAGGAACAATCACCCCATCTATGCCATCTAAAGCTTTAGTCTCTGTAAGGTCTGTTGTTTCTATCCATTCAAGGTTTATCTTGCATCCCAGGTGGGCTGAGCAATGATTCAGTGATTCAATAATGGAGGCATAGGAATCCTCAAGCCTGGTGTACTTTCCGCACATAGCTACTGTTATTTCGCCTTTTGGATTCCTTATATTTTCAATCAGTTTCTTCCATTTTCTTAGGTCTGGGGGAGAGTAAATATTTAGTTTTTTATGGAGGATTTCAGCTATTCCCTCTTTTTCAAAGACGATAGGTATTTCGTAAATATCATCGACATCAAGACCAGTGATTACTGCCTCGGGGCTCACATCACAAAAATTAGAGATCTTTAATTTTACCTCTTTGCTTAAAAATTCTGAGCATCTGCCTATTATAACATCAGGGAAAATGCCTCTCTGTTTTAAAAGATTGACGCTCTGCTGGGTTGGCTTTGATTTCTGCTCGCTCACGCCATAGGGGATGGGGACATATGTCAGATGTATGTAAACAATATTCTCCCTGCCAACATCCTCCTTCATCTGTCTCATTGCCTCGAGAAAGAGCTCATTTTCAATATCGCCTACTGTTCCCCCTATTTCCACTATAATAAGATCAGCCGATTCTTCCCTGGCGATTTCATAGACATGGCCTTTAATAATATCTGTAACATGGGGAATGTATTGAACGGTATGCCCTAAATAATCCCCTCTCCGCTCTTTTTCCCTTACCATGTGAAATATTTTACCCATGGTAAGGTTCCACTTGGATTTGCAAGCAATGCCCAGGAATCGCTCATAGTGCCCAAAATCCATATCCACTTCTCCCCCGTCATCCAGGACAAACACCTCCCCATGCTCAAATGGATTCATTGTTCCCGGATCGACATTGAGGTAGCCGTCACATTTTATAGGGATAATTTTCAGCCTTGAAGAAAGAAGATGGCCTATGGAGGCAGCAGCAATCCCTTTCCCTAACCCTGAGAGGACTCCACCTGTTACTATAATGTATTTAGTGATAGACATTGGATCGATCGTATTCCAAATTTAAAGGTTATTGAAGCCAAAGGCATTTCTTGTGGCATGAGTTTTTGCCTTTCGCTTGGAATATTTATTTTAAGAAGAAATTTCACATTTATTGAACTCATTGTCAATAAGGGTTTTTCAAATTCACCTTTTTAAATTGATCCTCCTAAAACCCCCGCCTGCCGGCCGGCGGGCAGGCATCATTCCATAATTCCAGTAGTCCAAAATTCCCTCCGGGGCGTAGGCCCTAAGGGCCGGAGGCCAATTACGAGCAAAGCTAACTGGGTTCAACTTAATTCCATTGCTTTTCTTGGATCAACTCTTTAAGAAAGCTTTTTTGAATATTTTGAGTTTTTTCCCACCGCTCCAGAATGGATTGGGGAATGGTGATTTGAAGACATCCAGGGCGGAATAGGCAGGTTTCATCCTCTTCATCCCAATCGTACCTATTGGTGCTGTCCAAATCGAAGGGGCTTCCCCTAAAACCTCCGGTCAACAAAGATATTCGAGAAAATATGTGGCGATCCTTTACTCCAATGCAGTTAGGGATAGCATTTGGGCTAATGCATCGGATGATGCTGGGGGGAATTGTGTTTTGATACCATAATCCGGTTGAAGCAAAGTAAGCGCCTTCTTTAATCAGGTTTAGAGAATTCAGCTGATAGGGGTTTTTAATAAGCCCATAGAAAGAGCCTTTCTCTACTGTGATATCCATTTCAGTAAATCTCTGTAAAAAGATAAGCAACCTTTCCATATACGTTATAAAATGGAAAAATTCATCGTGATCTAATTCCATGTTATCTGCAATGTTTGCAAGGAGATTAAAAACCTGCTGAGAAATAGGAGGAATAGGATAAAGCTCAAACAGGGCCTTCAGGTTAAATTCATCCAATTTTTCCATGAATTCAGGGAGGATGGGATAGTTTTTTAGGGAGTGAGTACCTTTACGTAATCTCTTTACAACAACAGATGCAGGCACCTTACCAACCGTAACCATGCGCATGGCATCAATAGTCCGGGCTTCGGTCTCGGAAATGGCCTGGGTGAGTTCCGTATCCACCTTTTGAGATATATAGTTTTTGCGAAATTCTTGCATAACCTTAAATGTTTGACGATAGATAAACTGTGCTAAAGGCCTCTCAAAGGAAAGATCGGGATCTCTGCTAATTTCATAATGAATAATCCTGAGGATATCTTCATTATTAAAGCGAAGAACAAGAAAACGTCCGATCTGGAGCGCTTCATTTTTATTTCTTTTTTTTAGATACGCAATAAAGTGCTTGACCAAATTCGAAAAGCTGTCTCTCCACTCCCTCTTTTGTCTTAGTTGGTTGTAAGAAACGCCAAACCAATTCAGGCTGATAAGGTCTTTTTCACGGATTCCCACACGCAGCTCAAGAAATTTTCGATAGATCTTTTGAAAGGCGGTTAGACTTTGAAAAAGGACCTGCTTTTCCTTTTCTTTTAGATTTGTGTTACGTGAGATATAGATAAAGATTGCTTCAATTTCGTAGTTATTGATCAGAACTTCACAGGCATGAGATTTAATTACATGATTGATATTTTTTTCTCGACCCAGAACGATTTGAATGATCGGTTTGATTATGATCAGAAATTCCGGTGTTCTGAGTTTGTGAAAGTTTAGCAATTCAAGGAGTAATTGTGGAGAAACGTGATTTCTGTATTGTCCTGATGTTTCAGTCAGAATCTTTACGATACACATATCCAAAAAGATAAAGGAGTGAGGCAGAGAGGAGTTCAAGAAAAGGTCATGTAACGTTTGAATGACAGTTAGGTTATACGGTTTTTTTGGAAAGATGATATCTGCTAGATCCTGCTTGCGGTCTTTAGCCTCCAGCAATGGTTTCGCGATTTTCCACTCTTTCTCAAAGCAGGCATAAATAGAGTCAATATCCAGATAGGGATGATTGTTCGGAGTGAATAGAAAGTCCAGGGAATAGGATTTAAATGCCTTGATTTGGGAAAGGATAGATTGGTGGATATTTTCTATATTAAAAGGCATAAACGATGCCTCCTTGTGGAATAATTAAGCCTTAAAAAATTATGTATTAAAAGAGTATGAAAATCAAGAATTCTATAACACTTTCGAAGGATGTTCTATCTGACAGGCTAATCTAAAAAATGGGGTGGGTGGTATATAGAGGGCCTACGGGGCATAATCAAAGGGCACTAAGAAGAAATGTTTTCATAGCTTATAAAGCGGGACGTCAGCCGTTCGTGCAGAACGCACATAAGATTGAATATTGCCTTTCCCCCCACACTTTTCCTGATAAAGCACGTGGCATCAATTTAATCGTAAAGCTCAATTTATTTTTCCAAGGGCCAGGTAAGATGGTGATATCAGATCTATGAAAATTTAGTTCACAATATCATATGTTGTTTATTATCTTTTCAGTATTGTATCGCCTGACATGAATTTCATCCCTTGTGGTTGCAATATCCCCTTTTGTTCCAAGGTCAAGGCCTTCTTTGAGAAGCTTCAATTGTTTCTGTCTCGCCTTCTTATAACCATTGGCTTCTCTGACTTTCTCCTCAAGTGATTCTCTTAAGAGTTCACTCAGGGATTTCTCTCTGCCTGCGGCAATTACCTTAGCCTTCTTCAATAATAATTTGGGCAAGGATAACGTTACATTCTGTCTTTCCATGAATATACTCCTTTGTAAAATATCACGTAATATGTCACGTATGCTTGTG
>Ga0190359_1001511_pt1 | contig 14603 bp, 10 predicted proteins | sample 48721823_MG_FD_161269 | JGI IMG/M metagenome (GOLD analysis project Ga0190359, IMG submission 161269) | Hydrothermal vent microbial mat bacterial communities from Southern Trench, Guaymas Basin, Mexico - 4872-18-2-3_MG | ecosystem: Environmental > Aquatic > Marine > Hydrothermal vents >... | reverse complement strand
CCGGGTTGGGGGGAGATGAGCTGTTCGGCGGGTATGATATTTATGCATTGGCGCTGTATCTTGATCTTTTACGAAAGCCGGGTGCGCGGCGGCTATTTTCTCTTTCCGGTGCTGCATTGCGATTCCTGCTGTCGCTGTTTCCGTCAATGAATTTCGACAACCTTCGCCGAGGCGCGGATATTATCAAACGACTGTCCCACCCTCTTGATATGTATCTTCTGTTGCGAAACTGCTGGGATCATGACAGACACTTGCGAAACAGCATTTACAAAAAGGATTTAATCGGCCGCACGGCCAATATGGTCCGAAACAACTTTCTCACAGTCTTTCCCGACAGTAATTCCTTTACCGAATCGGTTATGCAATTCGAGCTGGCAAATAAAATGGTGGATGATTTCCTTTCCAATGAAGACAGGATGTCCATGGCACACGGCCTTGAAGTGCGCGTGCCGTTTCTCGATAAACAGGTTGTTGAATTTGTCCATTCGCTGCCGTTACCCTATAAAATTCGATCCGGTAACCGTAAAAAAGTACTGCGCTCCATGATACGGGATATGCTGCCGACGCAAATTATGAGCAAGAAGAAACACGGTTTCACTTTTAATCCGGTATATCAGTTTAAAAAAGACCTGGGCAGCTTTGCATCGAACTATCTGTCCAGGGAGAGAGTCGAAGAGAGCGGGGTGTTTAATTATCCGTATATAAAAAAGATTATAGATTCAAAACCGAAAAGCAGTTTACGGTGGCACTATTTTTTATTGTGGAAGATTGTCGGGTATCATGTTTGGGAAGAGGTATTCATAAGAAATGGTAATTTACCGGAATGATATAATAATATGTGTAATATTTTTTGTAATTGTAGAATAAGTTGGTACTTAAGGTGTTTATAATCATACGTTAGGATTTTTAAGAAATGTCCAGAATATGCAGTCCTGATAAATCTACATGGGAATATTTCAACTATAAAGATATAATTCCCAGGGCACAGAATGAGGGAGCAAAAGCTCTTGATATAGGATGCGGCTCGTATTCCGGTACCTTTTTAAAAAATATAGGATATACTGTTACCGGTTATGATATTATTCGTGGAGATTCTACAGCAATAATCGGGGATGGTTGCCTGCTACCTTTCAAAGATGACTGTTTTGAGCTGGCTACATCAATGTCGGTATTTGAGCATTTACAGGATCCGTGGCAGGGATGCAGTGAGATATATCGGGTATTAAAACCGGGCGGTATCCTTGCTTGTTCTCTTTCATTTTTAGAACCGTATCACGCTCATTCATACTATCATTTCAGCCATTTAGGGGCGCATAATCTCCTTGAGAAGAGCGGTTTTACTGTATTAAAAATTGCACCGCTCGGTTTTTCCTGTTCTGAAGCATGCTTACGGCACCTAATTCCTATTCCGGGATTAGCAAGGTTATTCGGTTTGATTGTACGGGGAATTTTAAGGCTCAGACGAGTTGGTATAAAAACAATTTCTCTCTATTACCGAAGAAGAGATAAATCGAAATATCAAAGGGCGCTCGAGTATCTGTATGAAGATACCTATAGATTCGAGGCTGGATTTAAATTGCTAGGACAGAAAAAAACATGAATATTTTTCATTCAATATTTACAAAAGTATCAGGCCTCCAGTTGCGACTGGCGGATAGGAATTTCCTGACGCTCATAAAAATGCTGGAAATAAAACTGCTCGGTAAATATGCATCAACATATTGTTACAATTTCCCCAGTCACATTTTGATAGAGCTGACCGCACGGTGCAATCTGCGATGCCCCTGGTGTCAACAATGTGATCCGGATTTCAGAGCAGCCAATAAAGATGATATGCCGCTGGAATCTGCGTTAAAAATTCTTCCCGGGTTGAAGGGTGCACAGGTTTTGTTACTTTATAATATTGGGGAGCCATTATTGTATCCGCATCTGTTCGAAGTAATAAGAGAAGCGAAAAAATATATTCCTCAGGTAAGAATAACTACCAATGGAGTGCTTCTTACAAAAGAAATCGCCCGTAAGATAAAGGATGCAGGATTAACACAGCTTAACGTTTCAATAGACAGTCCGGATTCTGACATTTTCAATAAAATACGTAAAACAGATTTAATCAGAATCGAAGAGAATGTCATTCAGTTCTGTGAGATCACCGGCATCCCGGTCAACATATGGTCGGTTATCAGCAGTTCAACAATAGATTCGTTAGAGCAATTACCGGAATATTCTCAGCGATTTAAAACCTGCACCCAGCTCTATTTTCAACTGGTAAGAGGCTTTGAATTAAATGAAGAAGCAGGAATTCCGATTAAACCATTGCAGGAGCAGTTTGAGAGGTTTAAAGAAATTATTATTCAAAAGTGTCGAAAGTTTGGACTGAGGACAAACCTTGAATACATTGGGTATTATCCTGATGGTTTCTTTGAAAAAAAAGTCAAAGGAATATGCAATGCACTTATGACCACTCTTATAGCTGTTAATAATAAGGGATTTATTAATCCGTGCTGTACCTATCGAAATCAAAACCTGGATAATGTATTTGAGATGGGTTTTAAAAGGGCATGGAATGGACCGAAAGTAAAGAAGTGGCGTAAAATGATGTTGGAGCAGAAGTATCCGGTGTTTTGTAGTAATTGGTGTGGGTATCGCACTTTGACATGAGTATTATGAGGATTGTTACAACTCTTTTAAAATAGAATAACAAATGGCTGAACTTAAAAAAAAATATGTAAAAGATATAATCTGGTCTTCTATTGGAATCTTCTCTCTTGGATTATCTGCGTTTATTTTAAATCTACTTGTCGGAAATATTTCCGGTGTTTCAGATCTTGGAATAATTATGCTTTCATATTTATTATATCATAATTTGCCACTTACGCTATTTTCATTTGGCTTGGATCCAGCAGTTACGAAATTAGTCGCGGAGTACTACGATAGCAGGACAAGAAGGAGGATGATATTCAATACGGCCATAACTATGGCATTAGTTTTTAGTATTATTTCGTTTATCATTTTATATTTACTTTCAGAAACAATAGCGATAAAATATTTCAGAAATATAAACTATAAATATCTTCTTCGTTATTTCAGCCTAGCTTGTAGTATTGCAATTCTTAATAAACCTGTTTTGGGTTATTTAAATGGAAATCAAGATTTACGGGCGCGGTCACTTATCGAAACAGGAAGAAGTATCTTATTTATTTGTTTAACTCTTTTTTTATTGTTATACAAGTACAATGTGGCTGTTGTTCCTTGTTCTTTACTATTAAGTGAGTTCATTTTTTTAGTCATTGGAATCATTAAGACCAAGCCGAGTTTGATTTTATTGGATAATTGGAAAGAGTTTGCTAAGTATTCAAAAAGTTTATTCATTTTAGGTTTCCCAATTTCATTTTCTTCTGTTATGTCTCGGATAGGTACCCGCATTGATATAATTATGATAGGTTTTTTTATTGATACGGCTGCCATTGGTGTATATTCATTTGTGCTTTTTATTCACGAAGGTACTTCAATGCTGACAGCTGCGATGCAGAAAGTGAATATACCATTTGTTACAAAATTGTTTTATTCAAAAGATAATCGACTACAGGAATTTATTGATATCTCAATTAATTACAGTCAAATACTATATTCGCTTATTGGAGTTTTGATTTTTTCACTTGCCTGGGAGATTCCACAACTATTATATCCCGGACGTGAAGAATTTATAAATGGAATCATTCCTTTGAAAATATTTGTCGTATTTATGATTGTTGCCGGTTCTATCAGTGGATTAAATGGGAGCGAGAGTTTATGCGTTGGTAAGTCGTATATTAATTTCTATCTTGTAATTGCATATTTAGCTTCAAACGTTATTTTAAATTATATCTTAATACCAGTATTTAGTCTTTCAGGTGCAGCATCGGCAACATTGGTTTCGTATAGTATAATATTTATAATGTCGGCATATTTCAGGTGGAAAAATTTAAAAGTATCTTTCAATTGGAGGAAATATTTAAAAAATATAATATTGATTATTGGTGTTTATTCACTCGTTATTTATGGAACTGATAAGATAAATCATTATATCCTCGGTATTTTAGGAGTGTTATTATTATTGACGTTTTATTTGATAACAGGAGGTATACGAAAACAGGAAATAGATTATTTAAAAGGGTTTTTCTTAAAGAAATAATAAAACCAGCATTAGATACCTTTGCATCCCGTAAGCCGGGCAATTAACTCTTCAAATATTTCCGGAAATAGGTATTCTGTTTCAATGTGCATGCATTTTCGACAGATGGGATGATCTCCTTTTCTTGATGCTCTCCGTAATTTTCTGTAAGAATCAGAGTTCCAAAGGGTATTAATGTTGTCCTTTTTTAAATCGCCTGTCTGCGGCATATTGCCACAACAAGGATAAACAAGCCCGTCGAACATAACTAGTAAGAAATTATTCATTGCATTACAAGGTCTTACTGTAATGTTAGTTAATTGTTGATTCTTAATTTTGTTTCCACGATCTAGAATAAACTGAACCCTTTTAAAATTGGTTGGCGAATAACGCCTCCTTAATAGTCTCTTCAATTTTATTTCCTGGATAGTATTTGAACCGTCTGAATATGGGTTTAGATTTTCTACATAACGGGCAGAGTTTTCTACTGTATCTTCCGCAATGGGAGTAAAACTGATTTCGAAACCGTTTTTTACAGCATAGTCCATTAATAAATCCAGATTATCAAGATTTAATTTATGTATAATTGATGCTATATTAATTCTGCCGGGGATATCTTTAATTTCAGAAATATTTTCTAAAACCATATCCAAAAGACCGGTCCTGCCTCTTATCATATCATGTGTTTCTGGTAATAATGAATCAATTGAGACAATAAGACGATCTATGTTCTCCAGTACCTTTTTTTTCTTTTTTAATAATATGCCGTTAGTTGTTAGTGTAGTAAAAGCATGCAAATTATTTTTTGCGTACGAAATTAATTCATCAATATCCGTCCGTAATAAACACTCACCGCCTTGGAAGTTTAAATCTTTTATTCCAAATGCGTAGAGCTGATCAATTATTGTAATCCATTCATCGGTTGATAGATCGTTTCTGTTTTTATAATAATCAGGATCGGCAAAACTGCACATCAAACATTTAAGGTTACATTTTTTTGTAAGTAATAAAGAAGCTCTGTATGGCCTAAGTGCTTCAGGAAAAGAGTGAAAAAGAAAAGCTCTTTTTAATCTGGAAAAAATTTTTATCGAATACATTTTAATATCTGCCTTGGTTTTGGTATAGTTATTAAAATTTCCTTATTTGAAGGATTTGTTGTTGATACTTACTATTTCATTGTATACATTATTATGAATTTGAGCAATGCGATTCCAGGAAAAATTCTTTTCCGTATATTCTTTCCCTTTCTTGCCGATACGTTCTGCAAGTTTTCTGTCCTGTAAATAAGCAACTAAAGCATTATATAGTGCTTTGGCGTCACATGGAGGAACGAGAGTACCTCCATTTCCAAGTAATTCTGCGAATGAACCTACATCAGAACAAATTACTGGTTTGCTCAATGAATGAGCGATACTAATTACTGTGGTTTGTGATCCCTGAACATACGGTAAGACGAAAACATCAACTTGACTTAGTAATCGAGCGGCTTCATCATCTGGTACATACCTGTTATGAAATTCAATTCCATCCATCCTTTCCAACTGTAGTCCACCATCATTACCCGGACCAATTATGATCAATTTTGCATTGGGGATTTTATGCTTAACCATTTTCCATGCTTCTTTTAAGTATTTGAGTCCCTTATATGGGACAATTCTTCCAAAAAAAGCGGCTGTAGGCGGGGAAGTGTTTTTTTCAAGGGTAACATTGCTATTATCATTTGAAAAATAATCGAAAGCACCCATATGGCTTACCACAAGCTTTTTTGAGATATTCGGTACTGTTATTTTAAACCTGTTATGCGCTGTTTCTTTTTCCTGTATACCACCTGTAAAAATCCGTGCGGCTTTAAAAGCTTGATAATGTTCAATAATGCAATTGGCTATTGATACTCCTTCTCCAAATCTGAATTTAGCATTATGCATTGTCATGGCAAACTTTGATGAAGGAACTGCACATCCCCAAAATAGAAAACTTGGATGAGAATTCACTAAATGAAATATATCGATTTTTTTTTCATTTAGTATCTGCTTGATAAAAAACAACAATTGAAAATATTTTATGATTATTCCAATATTAAAGAAGCGGAAATTTGGAATATCGGCTTCAATAATTTCTGTGTTATTGTTGATTAAAGTAAATCTTTTTTTGGTTCCTTTTCGGATTAGTAGCTGTACATTGTTTCCAGCCTCTGATAATGCATTACACAATAATTCTGCGTAAGGTATCTGTGCTATACCTTTTTCCGGATCGGCATCAACTATCTGACATAAAAGTATATTAAGTCTCTTATTCATTTTTCCTATACTTTACCTGTGAGTTTTAATAGTCTTACTAGTACTTCTTCAATGAGGCGCTTTTGTCGAAAAAATCCGTTAATATAGGCTAAATACCATTGTAATTTATTTTTCCCAATACCTTTTAACTGGAAATAGAGATGCTGTAATTTTTCTCGTGGAATATTATTATTTATAAATCCAGGCTCAACTCCGGTTTCACGCCCTTTGGTTTCAATTAGTTCTTGGAGATAATCATATTCGATTTTATCTTTGTTTATTATTTTCTCAATAGGTGTACCAGGAAAAACTCTTAAATATGCAGGTACCACAGCCCACGGATTAACCGTTTTAAGAAATTTAATAGTCTCTTTTATTGTATCTTCGGTTTCCTCAGGTGTACCAATTACCACCATGGCAGTGGCTCTTATACCAGCTCTGTTGCAGAGATGGAACAGTTTTTTTACATTATTCAATACAATATCTTTTTTTGTTCCTTTTATTATTGATGAATTAACATTTTCTACTCCTATATACAATTCAACACAACCTGACTTTCTTGCCTTAGATATCATTTGAGGATTGAAATGATCGGCCCTAATAAATCCCTCCCATGTTACTGCTTTATATGAGGACATTAGAGCAATCAATTGTTCGAAGTAATGCAAGCTAGGATTTATTTCATAAGAAAGAAAAGAAACGTGTTCAACCCCATAATTATTAATAGCTAGATTCAATTCCTTACCAAGGTGTTCAATATTTCTTACCCTGTAATTTTTTTGCCGACTTTCACGCGCTTGAAGACAATATGTGCATTTTCCCCACGCACATCCACGCATCAGAAATGTTTGCCAGAATCTTTTACCCCACTTTGTGTATCGGCCCATAGGTAAAAGATTAAAATTGATTGTTGGGAGAGAATTTAAATCAATTCCAGAGCCGCCATTAAGACAGATTAATCCATGATTATTTTCAGATTGGAGCAATTTTGTAATATTAAGTTCCGGTTCTTCACCTAATATCCTTTTGACAAAACGAAAATTATCTCTAATAAAGGGAATTCTATATGGTGCCAAAATCTCATCCCAATAAATACAAGGAATCCCAATACCTTCAATAAAAGCTGTTAAAGCAAGATCCTCTAAAAACGTATTATCTGATGCATGAATTATTACAAAATCTGGTCGTGTCTTTAAAATCCACGAAGTAATTTCCTCTAGAGAAAAAGGAATTGCATTTGCATCTAATACTACCGCGTCATATTCCATAGACAATAGATAAGTAGCAAGAAGCGCTACATCATAAGGAGGGCTAGTTATATTAGGCACAATATCGTGGCCTATTCTGTATTTAGATGCATTTGGCCTATAAAAAATATTTCGAGCAATTGGACGAATTGAGGAAGGTGTCTCAATTAAAACAATACGTTTTCTACCATTTAATGAGAATGATGGCAGGTAATTCTCTATTATTTGGCGATTAACAATCTTTTTATTGGATTCTATTATCATGTTTACCTTCTAATGTTCAGTTTTTTCATATAGGTTGTCGGTTTCCTATACCAATCCAGCTTGCCCGTTCTCTGAAAGAAGTATCAACAGCTTCAACTTTAATATTACAATATCCGGCCTCCTTCATCATCTGTTCAATTTCTTCCTTATTGTAGCCATACTCAACCGGTGTTGCATAAATGTCAAATACGTTACAGGCGATTGCTTTTAACGAATATTTTCTCCATGTGGGAAATGGTATTTTTCCGGCTATCTTTGATAAACCAACCACAGTGAGAAGATGCGCGGGTATTTTAAAGAACAGATAAACAAGTATCGCATACATCCAGCTGAAAACATTTATTAGTTTTAGAGGTAATTTTTTAATTAATGACCTGCCTAATTTTCCCGGATGGAATCTTTTATCACCTCTTGTTGTTCCATAAAGCCACACGAGCATTTCTCCTTTAAACTTAAGCAGCGGTAGAAGGCTTTTTAAACCGTACTGTGCACCCTGTGGAATGTGGTGTAAAACGCCCAGACTATAATACATGTCCAGTATTTTTTCTTTTACCGGTGGGTTACATATATCTCCCTGAACAGCATGGAAATTATTAAATTCTTTACAATTATTATAGGCGCTTTCTATAGCATTACTTAAATCCATAGCTATAATTTCACCGCCTCGTCTGCATGCCACTGAAGTATATCGCCCCATACCGCAACCAAAATCCGCTATTACTTTGCCGGTAAATTGTTTATTATTCCACGGCCGGGTAAATATATTGAATTCTTTCTGCCAGAAATCGTAATTGGTGTTGTAGGTGCTCCACTCAAACGAAAAACTGAGTAGTGTTTTTACCGTGTTAATTTCTTCACTTGATTTGTTAACAGTATAATTATTCAATTTGCATTTTTCCAGCCATTCAGGATAAAATGCGAATAAGTAGTCAGGGAGATATTTTTTAGGTAGGAGCCTGGGAATAGCGTTTATAATTGGAAACAGGCCGCATCTGCCGCAGGTAAGTAAACCATTGACAATGTCACTGTTCGATCCTGAGAGTTCGAGTTCTTTTTCCAGGAGCTCGAGTTCCCCTCTGCATTCAGGACAACAGATATATTCAAGCATTTTACGCTTCATAATGTAAACAACAATTGCTAAAAAACCACATTAATAATGAGTATAGTTTATCTCCATGATTGTAGTATCCTTTTAAGTGCTCCTGAAATATGATATTGACATATCGAAAATTAAATAAATTATTATTCTTTGATTGACAGGTGTTCATGGTATTGTGAAAAATTTCTTTCCAAGTCGTACGAAGAAGATTGTCCAAAGGTACGGCAAAACCATGTTTCGGCCTTTTCGTTATCTTCTCCGGCAGGACACCTGCGGCTGCATGCCGAAGCAGCTTTTTTAATACAAAAAAACCTGTTTTATACTGACTCGGTAATCCGCAGGCAAATTCCACCAGTTCATGATCAAGAAAAGGAACCCGTGCTTCAAGACCATGGGCCATAGTCATCCGGTCTATTTTTACCAGCATCTGATCGGGAAGCCAGGTGTTCAAATCTAGAAAGAAACGCTTGTTAAGAAAATCTGAGCCCCCTTCGTTCAGTGTTTGAGTAAAATAATCTTTTACCCTGTCATTTTCAGGCAATGCGTCTTTGTGCCACAATTTTTGTTGTTCAGCCCAGGTAAAGGTGTAAAAATGCTGTATATATCGCTGGTCGGGCTGAAGATTCAATCGTTCCATTTTCAGGAGAGAGCGTTCCAGCAGATGTCTTGTCCTGTTCCGTGCTAAACCTGACAGCCTGAGAATATCCAGAGCTTTTTTAATGATACCGTTTCTGAGATATGCTGGAAGGAGTCTTACTTTCTGTGCCCAGAGCTCGGAAATGTAACGCTCATAGCCGCCGAATACTTCATCACCGCCGTCACCGGTGAGCACGACGGTTACTTTTTCCCTTGCTTTTTGGGACATGCCGAATGCCGGTAAGGCTGCAGGGTCAGCGAAAGGCTCGTCAAAATAATATGCGATTTTCGGTAAAATCTCTTCCAGATTCATCCCCAGGTTCAGCACTTCATGATTAGTGCCGATTGCCTTTGCAGCCATTATCGCATAGGCGGTTTCATCAAAATAGCCCGGGCCGAATTTTACATTAAAGGTATTGACATTAGTACTGTGCAACCGCATCTCCCGTGCAACAAGCGATGAATCTATCCCGCCGCTTAAAAATCCGCCAAGCGGGACATCACTGACCATTCGCCGTTGAACGGATTGAGAAAAGAGTTCTTCGAATTTTTCGACTGCTTTCTCGAAAGGATAATAGTTTTTACCGGTGAATGAAATACGCCAGTATTTTTTCTGTTTTATGTCTCCATTCTTCCAAATAAGCATTGTTCCCGGCAATACTTTTTGAATCTGCTTGTAAATTGACCAGGGAGCAGGTACATAACGTAAAGCGAAGTATGCTGCAGCCATTTCATTATCAATGTCTGCTTTTAAACCCGGATATTTGAGGATGGCCTTGATCTCTGAACCAAAAATCAGGTCATTTTTAATTTGGCAATAATAGAGTGGTTTTATTCCAAGGCGATCGCGAAAAAGTATCAGTTTCTGAGCTTTTATATCCCAGAGAGCAATAGCGAACATTCCATTGAATTTATTTACACATTCTTCTCCGTATGCTTCATATGCGTGTACAATAACTTCGGTGTCGGTATTTGTATAAAATGAATGGCCGGATTTCTCGAGATCTTTACGGATATCCCGGTAGTTATAAATTTCCCCGTTAAAGACAGTAACAATGCTTTTATCTTCATTGAATATCGGCTGGCTCCCGGTTGAAAGATCGATTATTTTAAGCCGACGCATGCCAAGTGCTGCTGTTTTATCAACATAAAGGCCGTCCTCGTCGGGGCCGCGGTGTATTAATGTGCCGGTCATCTGCTCGAGGATGTTGTTCCGTTTTGCCCCGAGATTATTATTATTTATATAGCCGCAAATTCCACACACTGTTATTAATCCTTACAGGATAATGCCAATACTTCCTGCCATGCATTTTTCAAATTTTCAAGTGAATATTCTTTTTCCTTTAAACGCATTGCATTAACTGCCGTCAGACTGATTCTATGATATAAAGATGAATCCTGCAATAGTAAATTAATTTTCTCCGTATACCCGTGAATGTCGCCGATTTTTATTAAGTAACCGTTTTCCCCATTCATTATGTGCGTTGGTATATCAGCATCATCAGGAACTAAAACAGGGAGCCCGCAGCTCATTGCTTCAAGCATTGCCATTGGCAGGCCTTCACCCTGAGAAGTCATTACAAATATTTTTGACTGGTTTAATACCAGGGAGATATTTTTTTGTGATAGTGTCCCTAAAAGAAACACATTCTCCTGAAGTTCGAGTTTAATAATCAATTTCAGAATAGAGTTCTTTTGTGAGCCGTCCCCCGCAACAGCCAGAGAGATGTCAGGATTATCCTTTTTCAAGAGGGCTACAATATGCAAGAGCAGATCGATTCTTTTATATTCTTCAAGTATACCAGTGTATACCAGGTCATATTTTTTTTCTATTGTCTCATCTTTTTTGAATAAGGAAAAATCGAAGAGATTGGGTATAATACCTATTTTGCTTCCCGGAATACCTCCATTTGTCAATATATTTCTTGTATTTTCACCGCGAACAATGATGGCATCTCCCGATTTAATTACATGGAATAATATTGGTTGAGCGAAATGCCTTTTTTTTATGCTTGTACCGAGATCGTTTTTCCCTAACACCAGTTGCACACAGAACAGGTTAAATATTTTTGATGCAATATAGGCATAGATCCCGTGCATAACTGTTCCGAACGCAATTATCATATCAGGCCTTCGGAAAAGGCATAGATAAAAAAGTGTAATAAATCGATAAATTTCAGCCGTGAAAATATTTTTGAAAGGAGGTGAATAACAGAATATTTTTTTCCCGCAATACTTTTTTCTTCTAACCAGATAGATACGTGACACTGAGGACAATTCCTGAAGGGGAAGAATCTTTGACTCAAGTTTTGCATCAATCATTCCCGCAATAGCAATAATTCTCATAGGTACCTTATTTACGGCTTATTACCCGATTTGTTAAAGCAAGCGCCATCCACGCGTTACACCATCGCATTAATGTAAACTTTTTCGTATACCATTTACGCTTCTGGTAATAAAAATAACCAACCGGATTATACAAATTATCGATTGTCCAGCTCAGAATTTTTTCAGCAAGGTCATGGTACGCGGGGTGCCGGGAAAAGGTTATTATTCCCTGTGCAGCGCCATGAATATCAAAGGGGTACTCTTTATCACTCATCCATTTCGGCGCTCCGTTTTTTAAGAAAAGATTGTCGGCGTAAAACCGCAATCCTCTTTCATGCACCTCTTCATATTCCAGGTCACCGGTTGCCTCCATATAATCCTGTAGAGCATCAACGATATAACCGGTATGGTAATTATCGTGTTTGATGTGCGAGGCTTTGGGAGGATGCGAATAATACCACGCGCCGTACTCTGTCTGTTTATCCACCACGTAATGAATGAGCTTTTTGGCTTCGTTTTTCAGGAAATTATCATCAGTCTCCTTTGCAACAAGTGCCAGAATAACAGAACTCAAAGCGTTCACATCCATAACAACCCAGTTTATTTTGTCGCTCGGTACATAACTTAAACATTTCATAGTATCAGATTCAAACAGTATCTTTGGTGTATTGATAATAAAGTTTGTTGATTTCCTGACAATCTCCAGATAGACGGGGTTACTTGTAATTGCGTATCCCTTTAAAAAGGCTCTACAGACAAAAAAGGTCACTATGCGATTTGGATAATTAGCCGGCGCGTAGAATCCGATATCCTGCCATGGATATTGATATCCCCAACATGGGTTGTCGAACCCGGGTGATTGATTGCTCATCAACCAGTCAAGTAATGCTTTTGCGTTTTCCAGGAATTCCTCATTTTCCGTAGTCTCAAACATATTGAGATATGCCCACGCAAAAAGAGCAATGCCTTTGGGATTTCGTGATTTTTTTATCCCCAGTAACGGACGAATATTGAAAGGTGAGCGCATAACCACCTGACTCCAGAACAGGCGCCCCCATTTATTGTTAAAGCTTAATAGTTTTGTAAGAGGGCTGGTGAGTCCGTCAAATTTATTATAACCGGAATAATGATTCGCGTTGGCGTATGTAAGCACATCCTTGCAGATAGTTTGTATTTCAATATTGTTTTTCATAATAGTAGATACAGAAGGTCTTAATTGGCTGTTCTTTAAAAATATTAATACGGATTCCTAAATACTCCGATTCCCGGATTACTTTTTTTTACCGATTATGGAACATTTTACAGAGTATTGTTTTATTCACTTCAATTTGCTGCGCAGTAAACCTTTAGCCGTCCGACCCGGATCATCCGTATTTGTATTTATTATATGGCTTTGAACCGGAATAAGTCAATGGATATAGATACGAAAGGAAAATATGGCATTAACATTTTTACCCCGACAGGTTATCCGCATTAATACAACTATCAATAAATAGTATATCGTAATATTTATCTCTTTGCACATTCATCACTGTTATGTATAATTTAGTATAAAGAAAACGTTGATTCCCCTGGGCATATTGAAATTCAGGTATTCTCAGGATTACAGGTAAAGGATGAGATGAAAAAATATTTCTACAGACTGCTGGTAAGATATTTTTCGTTCTATGTCAGGCCGGCTGATACATTTATAGAGGTAAATCCTTCCGATGATTTTGTATATAAAAACTTATCGGCACAAAAGAAGGGTATTTGCAATCTTTCAGTGGAAAATAAAAACACACCGGTCGGAGAACCGGCTTCCGTGAATTCATCGATAGAGAATCCCGATTATATTATACTGAACGGAAACATTCATTATGAGCGGGATGTGCAATCGTTTCTTAAGGCGGTGCATAGCCTGTGTATACCTGAGACACGGGTTCTTATGACCTACTACAGCAGTTTATGGAAGCCGTTACTTGCCTTGGCATCCTTTCTGGGAATCCGCAGAAAAACTCCCGAGAAAAACTGGATTGCCCATGAAGATATCGAAAATTTTCTTCTGCTGGCAAATTTTCAACTGGTCAGCAGGCAAAGCCGGTGTTTAATTCCCGTTTGGCTGCCGGTACTGAGTAATTTTATTAATACGTATCTATCTCATTTGCCATTCTTTAACTCATTCAATATGTTTCATATCGCTGTGGTTCGACCTCTTTTTAAAGATAGGTATAAAAAGAGACCGTCCGTTTCAGTAATAGTCCCTGCAAGGAATGAAGAATTGAATATTAAAAAAATCGTACAGCGTTTGCCGCGGATTAGCGATGATGATGAGTTGATATTTGTTGAAGGAAACTCAAAGGACGGTACCTGGGAGAAGATAAAAGAGGTGCAGGAGCGATTCGGGAGTGAACGTCAAATTGTTGTGGCACAGCAGGAGGGAAAAGGAAAAGGTGATGCTGTCCGGAAAGGATTCTCGATTGCTACAAAAGATGTCCTTATGATTCTCGATGCGGATATGACAGTGGCACCCGAAGAATTGCCGAAGTTCTATGAGGCACTTGTCAGTGACGGCGGAGAATTCATCAACGGCAGCAGGCTGGTGTATCCCATGGAAAAGCGTG